>JAABVA010002205.1_pt1 | contig 19691 bp, 16 predicted proteins | sample 5560331 | NCBI WGS metagenome assembly JAABVA01 (sample SAMN12812661, study PRJNA571458) | rock metagenome | isolation source: Antarctica rocks | place: Antarctica: Victoria Land, Mt New Zealand sud | collected 2016-01-07 | reverse complement strand
TCGCCCAGGCGCACCGTCAGGTTGCGCGCCGCCTCATAATCCACGGTCTTGAATGTTCGACTCATGCTCACACTGTACCATCACAGACGGGACGGAGCGTTCGCTTCTCTCCGACAAACTGCTAGCCGGCCAACCGGCCAACCGGTTGGCCGGCTAGTGTTTGCACGTACCTCTCGCTGCCGTACTCTTAGCAATGTATGGACAGACGAACATGGCTGCGCACGCTGGTCACTCTCGCGGGTATCGTCGTCGTGACGCTGTGCGCCATCGCCGTCGACCTCTCTGGTACGGGGGGCTACACCCTTAGCCTGTGGCAGCCGGTCACGCTGCACGCGGGCCGCGACCTCGGCGGCGGGGTGCGCGTGCTGTCGCGGGCGCGCCCCGCCGGCGGCCACGGGCTCGACGATCGTGCGCTGGAGGGGGCGCGGCGCATCATCGAAGACCGCATCGCCCACGGCCTCGACCTGACCGAGCCGTCGGTCCGCACCTACAGTCGCGGCGCGGACCGCTACATCGGCGTGGAGTGGGCAGGGTCGGAGGCGGCCGCCGCGGCCGTGCAGGACCTCCTGCAGAGCCGGGGGCAACTCACCATCATCGGCATCGGCGGGTTACCAGTGGCACACCCCTTGATGAGCAAGTGCAGCCAGCGACCCCACCCGTCGACGCAGATCCGCGACCTGACGGGTGAATCGGCGCGCGGATACCCCGTACTGGCCGGCGGAAACGACGTCGTCCCGGGCAGCGTCGCCGTCGGCATCGACACCTTGAAAGGCTCGCCGATCGTCGACGCGGCCCTGACCGCGCCGGCCGCGGCGCGCGTCGCGGGAGCCCATTTCCCTTTCCTCGGCGTCGCCATCGACGGCAAGATCTACGACGTCCGGCTCAGTGGGCACATGCTACCCCTCGGCGCCCAATTCCAGATGGCCGATACGACCGGCTCTATCTGCGTGATGTCGCTCACCACGACGACCATCAGCCTGGTCACCAAGTTGAAGTACGGCGCCTTGCCCGTCGCCCTACAGGTGGTAGACGTGCGGACCGTTGGCCCCGCCTTGGGCCTATCGAACGCGGGCGCGCTGGCCGCGGCAGCCCTCGCGGCGCTGCTCGTCGCTGCGGTCGTCCTCGCGCTGCGGCGGGGCCTGCCGGGCGTGTTGGGCGTGCTGGGCCTCGCGGCGCTGCTCGTCGCCGCGCTCGTGACGCTCGCCATCGTCAAGCTCGTCGCGCTCACGCTCACGCTGGCCGGCCTCGCCGGCCTCGCCCTCGCCGCGGTCCTGGCGGCGGACGCGCAGCGCACGATTGACCACCGCGTGCGAGAGGAGGCTCGTAGCGGGAGACCCTCGCCGGAGGCTATCGAGAGCGGCGTGGCGCGGGCGTGGCCGGCGATCCGCGATGCGTCCGCCGCGACGCTCATTTTCTGCGCCGTACTGTGGTGGGTCGGCGCGACCGGCGCCGTGGACACGCTTGCCGATGTTGCCGCGACCCTGTTTATCGGCGTGGCCGTTTCCACGGCCGTGGCGCTCGTCGTGAGCCCGACCCTGTTGCGCCTGGCGGCAGGGCGTCGCGTGGCTGGATCGCACACAGTCGCCCCCCACGGCTACGGGCATGACGCCGCCTCGGGGACAACAGAGACCGTGGTGTAGTCATCTTCCCCTTTGTAAGCGGGGGCTGGCCTCAAAAGACCGCGGTAGGAAACGGACCCTGAAGGGCCGAGGGCGCCGCTACCCCTGTGTTTGGTTCGGTGCGAGGAGCGCCCGCACCGGGACCTTTCAAGGCTTCGTCCCCTGCCATGACCTTTCAAGGTCAGGCCCACGGCGTCCGCGATCACAAGCGCGTGGTACACCCGAGAGGTGGGTCGGCGGGGTGGGGTAGGCCCCGGCGCGTGCTATGATAGGGAAGGAGGGCTCCCAGCCTCGGGGCCACCGGCCGCGACCGGCCACCACCTCATGGGCGAGGATCGACATGCAGTTTCGCTGGCTCTTGCCGGGCATGCACGTGAAGCGATGGCTTCTCCTGATTGCCGTCGGCTTCGCCGGATTTGGGCTAGGCGCGGCCGTCGTCCTGCAAGACCTCTACTCGTACCATAACTTCCGTTGGCTCAATATCCTGGCGCCGCTCCTCGGGGCGGTCACCTGGCGCGGTCTCCCGCACTACCACGCCCTCAAGGCGCTGATCCTGTTCACGATCGCCGTCGGCGTCGTCGGCTACGCGGCCTACAGGCTCGGCAAATCCCTCTCCGCCGTGGCCGTCGCGCCCGAGGATAAGCTCGTGGACCTCGTCTACCGCCATCGACTCGGCAACCGCGGCCCGCGCATCGTGGCCGTCGGCGGCGGACACGGCCAGTCCATCCTCCTGCGCGGGCTGCGCGCGCACACCGATAACCTCACTGCCATCGTCACCGTCGCCGACGACGGCGGCAGCTCGGGCAAGCTGCGCCGCGAGCTGTCCATCCTGCCGCCCGGCGACTTCCGCAACTGCATCGCCGCGCTCTCGGAGGCCGGTCCGCTGATGGAGCAGTTGCTGCAGTACCGCTTCCCCGAGGGCTCCGGCCTGGAGGGGCACTCGTTCGGCAACCTCTACATCGCGGCCATGCGCGGCGTCACCGGCAACTTCGAGGCGGCCATCAGTGAGACGGGCCGCATCCTGCGCGTGCACGGCCAGATCCTGCCCTCGACGCTGGCCGACCTGACGCTGCACGCACGCCTGGCCGACGGCTCGGTGGTCGACGGCGAGTCGTCGATCAAGCACCATAAAGCGCCGCTGGACCACGTGTTCGTGCGGCCCAAGCACGCCGAGGCCCACCCCGAGGCCGTGCGGGCGCTGCTCGAGGCCGACGTGATCGTGCTCGGCCCGGGCAGCCTCTTCACGAGCGTGCTGCCGAATCTGCTCGTCGGTGGCGTCGCGCAGGCCCTGCGCGCCAGCCCGGCGCTCAAGGTCTATGTGTGCAACGTGGCGGAGGAGCAGGGTGAGACCGACGCCTTCGGTGTGGCCGACTACGTCGCGGCGCTGCATCGCCACATCGGCCCCGGCTTGATCGACTTTGTGCTGGTCAACCGCATCGACGCGGAGCGACTGCGCGCCGACCACGTGCGCCCCGAGGTCGCCCCGCTGCCCGACCCGCGCATCCGCGTGGCCTACGCCGACGTGGTCGACCAGGCCACGCCCCGCTACCACGACCCCACCCTCCTGGCCGCGGCGATCGTCGAGTTGTACCGCGGCGAAGGCCGGCGCGGCGCCCCGCCGCCCCCGCCACCCAACGGCCACGCGGCCCCGGCGCCGGAGATCTACATCCCGCCCTACGACGAGAAGACCGGCGAGCACGTCGCCATATACGTACAATAGAAGCTGACGGCAAAAGCCTGCGACCCGCGTCGCAGGCCACTGGGTAGGATATTTCTCGGGAGGACAATGCTTTGGCGACCAAGATCGGCATCAACGGGTTCGGGCGCATCGGGCGGCAGGTGTTCAAGGCCATGCTCGACCATCACGCGGGGGAGTTGGAGGTCGTGGCTGTCAATGACCTCGTGGACACGGCGAGCAACGCGCACATGCTCAAGTACGACAGCAACTACGGTCGCTTCCCCGGCGAGGTCACGGCCGAGGCCGACGCCATCGTGGTCGACGGTAAGCGCGTCGTCGTCACGGCCGAGCGCGACCCGGCCAGGATCCCCTGGCGCGACCTCGGGGCCGAGATCGTCGTCGAGTCTACCGGCCTGTTCACCGACGCCACCAAGGCCCGTGCGCACCTTGAGGCCGGGGCGAAGCGGGTCATCATCTCCGCGCCGGCCAAGAACGAGGACATCACCGTCGTGCTCGGCGTCAACGAAGACAAATACGACCCCGCCCGGCACCACATCATCTCCAACGCCTCCTGCACCACCAACGGCCTCGCGCCCGTGGCCAAGGTGCTGAACGACCGCTGGGGCATCCAGAAGGGGCTGCTGACCACGGTGCACTCCTACACCAACTCGCAGCGCCTGCTCGACATGGCGTCCAAGGATCCGCGCGACGCGCGCGCGGCGGCGCTCAACATCGTGCCCTCGACGACCGGCGCGGCGCGCGCCGTCGGCCTCGTCATCCCCGCGCTGCAGGGCCGCTTCAGCGGCATGTCCTTCCGCGTGCCCACGCCGACCGTCTCCGTCGTCGACTTCACAGCCGACCTGAACGGCGAGGTCAGCGTCGAAGATCTCAACAACGCTTTCAAGGAGGCCGCGGCCGGACCCATGAAGGGCATCATGGCCTACACCGATGAGCCGCTCGTTTCGATGGACCTCAAGGGCGACAGCCACTCCACCATCGTGAGCGGCATCGACACGCTTGTGGTGGGCGGCAACATGGTCAAAATCATCGCCTGGTACGACAACGAGTGGGGCTACTCTTGCCGCGTCGGCGACCTCGCGGCCTACCTCGCGAGCAAGGGTGTGTAGCCTGCGATTATCCTCCCCTTAAAGGGCCTGTCGAGGAACACGGTAGTCGCGTTCTGACCCAGCGCACGGGGACATCGCGCTCGGGTTGAGCAGGGCATTCTTCGGCAAGCCCTTGGGGGCCGGATGCCGCGCGCGAGCGCTGTAGCGCCGGTAGCCCGAACCCGTGTCCTGCCTCTACTGTAGATCATGTTCGCCAGGGAGGCGCGCCATAGCGCGCCTCCCCGACAATAATCCCTCCCCTCTCTCGCGCACGGGAGAGGGGGCCGGGAGGGTGAGGGGAAGAGTAATCTTGGCCAAGAAAACGATCGACGACGTGGACGTGCGCGGCAAGCGCACGCTCGTCCGCGTCGACTTCAACGCGCCGCAGGGCGAGGGCGGCGCCATCGCCGACGACACGCGCATCCGCGCCGCGCTGCCGACGATCCGCGCGCTGCTCGCGCGCGACGCTGCCGTGATCCTGATGTCCCACCTGGGGCGACCCAAGGGCAAGCCCGACCTGCGGTATTCGCTGGCGCCGGTGGCGCAGCGTCTCTCCGAGTTGCTCGGCCAGTCCGTCGCGCTCGCGCCCGACTGCGTGGGGCCGGCCACGGCCGCGCTGGCGCTGGCGCTGGAGCCGGGGGGGGCGCTCCTCCTGGAGAACCTGCGCTTCCACCCCGAGGAAGAGGCCGACGACCCCGCGTTCGCGCGTGCGCTCGCCTCGCTCGGCGACATCTACGTCGACGACGCCTTCGGTGCGGCGCACCGCGCGCACGCTTCCACGGCCGGGGTCGCAGCCTACCTGCCGGCCGTTTCCGGCTTCTTGATGCAGGAGGAGTTGCGGGCGCTCGGCGCGGCGCTCGACCACCCGGAGCGCCCCTTCGCGGCGGTGATCGGCGGGGCCAAGGTGTCGAGCAAGCTGGGGGTGCTGCAACACCTGCTCACGCGGGTCGACCTCTTGCTGATCGGCGGCGGCATGGCCAATACGTTCTTCGCGGCGCAGGGCTATGCCGTCGGGACATCCTTGCTGGAACCCGACCTCGTCGACGCGGCGCGCGCTTTGCTCGAGGACGCCAAACGAAGCGGGGCGCAGATCGTCTTGCCGACCGACGTGATCGTGGCGGAGCGGGTCGCGCTCGACGCGGCGCACCGCGCGGTCGGCATCGCCGAGGTTCCGCCCGACTGGTCTATCGTCGACATCGGGCCCAAGACGCGGTCTATCTTCGCGCACGCGCTGGCCTCCTGCAAGACTGTGCTGTGGAACGGACCCATGGGCATCTTCGAACTGGCCCCGTTCGCCGAGGGCACGCGCGCGGTAGCCCGGGCCGTGGCGGACAGCGGGGCCACCAGCATCGTGGGCGGCGGCGACTCGGTCGCGGCGGTCGAAGGGATGGGCCTGGCCGGCCGCATGTCGCACATTTCAACCGGCGGCGGCGCCTCGCTGGAGTTTCTCGAGGGCAAGACGCTCCCCGGCGTCGCGGCCCTGGAGGACAAGTAAGCCGCGACTCTACGCTTTCAAGGTGAGCCAGGCGTCCACCAGCACAATCGCGTGGGGCACGCCTCCATCTCGTCAATGGAGCCGGCGCCGAATGCCCGTTCCGCTACAATGACGGGGTGAGGGTAGTAATGATCAACAATTCGGACGTTATGCCTGTGGTGACGCCTTCCGGCACTTATGCTAGTCCAGCTACGCAAGACGAGGACGATCTCGAATACAATCCTTACGTAGCCCTCGCTGGCATCTTCAAGGATGATCCGTTCGCCGCCGAAGTCGAAGCGCACTGGCGAGCCGAGAGGCAGCGTGAACGTGACAAAGCGGCTCGGCTGGCGGACCTGGAAGATGCGGCTAGAGCCGGCGCGGAAGCAGATCAATCTGGTGCGACTGACGCGATCGAGGATGCAAGTTAGGCGCTAACCTATGCCCTACGTGCTTGATACAGATACGATCACTGCATTGCAGCAATTGGGTCCAAGCGTGCTGGCACGCGTACAAGCTTTGCCCCGCACCGATATTTTTGTGACAATCGTGTCATATCAGGAGCAAATGGAGGGGCGGCTCGGTACGCTCAACCGGCAATTTAGACCGGTACCTTTGATCGTGGCCTATGAAAAGCTTGCTCAAATCCTTTTCTACTACAGGGGTGCATAAGCACATGACCATAAGTCCGGCGCGTTTTTACGCCCGACATCACGCTCAACGGACCATGCCAGATTTATGGTGACCTGCTTAGCGTATTGGCATACGACAATCTCGCGGCTCGCATCGACAATGATCTCCGCACGAAGCTTCGGCGTATGGGCACGAAAGACCGGCGCATCGCGGCGATTACGCTGGCGCACGGCCACACGCTGGTCACGCGCAACACCGTGGACTTCAAAGACGTCCCGGAGCTGGACCTCGAAGATTGGATGGCGCCTGACGCGCCGATGTAGTAGGGGTTGTTGAGTGAGTGGTGAGAACGCGCGACGGCCGATCGTGGCCGGCAACTGGAAGATGAATACGACCGTCGAGGAGGGGCGCGCGCTGGCGCGCGAGATTGTCGGGTCGCTCGGCGCGCCCGGCCCCGTCGATACCGTGCTGTGCCCGCCCTTCACCGGGCTCACGGCGGTGCGCGACGCGGTCGCGGATAGCCCCTTGCTGCTCGGCGCGCAGAACATGGACGCCGTCGCGCGCGGCGCCTACACCGGCGAGGTGTCGTGGACGATGCTGCAGGGGCTGTGCAGCCACGTCATCGTGGGCCACTCCGAGCGTCGCCACCTTTTCCACGAGACCGACGCGGACGTCAACGCGAAAGTGCGCGCCGCCCTCGACGCCGGCCTCACGCCCATCGCCTGCGTCGGAGAGCGCAAGGAGCAGCGCGATCGCGGCGAGACGGCCGAGATCTGCGGGCGGCAGGTGCGCGCGCTCTTCGATGGCGTCGCGGCGGCCGATGTGGGGCGTGTCGTCGTCGCGTACGAACCCCTGTGGGCCATCGGCTCGGGCACGCCCGCCACGGGCGCCGTGGCCCAGGAGGTCGCCCTGCTCATCCGCGGCATCGTGCGCGCGCTCTACGGCGACGCCGCGCCGGCGGCTATGGTGCGGGTGCAGTACGGCGGCAGCGTGACGGCGGCGAACGCCGCCGAGTTCGCGGGGCAGCCGGACGTGGACGGCGCGCTCGTCGGCGGCGCCAGCCTCAAGGCCGGCGAGTTCGTCGCCATCGCGCGCGCCTTTGCCCAAACGGCCTGAGATTATGACCGCCGGCGCCGGCGCCGCTCAGGCCGCACCCCACTATATGTCTGGGTCTCAGGATGTCTGGGTCTCAGGGCTCGTGAAAAGTCGCCGGCGCCCCTCTCTTCTCGCCCCCTCCGCCCATGGCTGACTAGTCCCCCGGACCCTAGCCGTGGGTCCGACGTTGGGGCGCGCCTCCGGGGGAACCCCGGGAGAGGGCTCCCCCCAGACCCCCGCCATCCACAAGGCGTGCGGCCGGACGGACACACACGGGCACACACGGGCGCGCCTGCCCCGACAATGCACGAGGCACGAGCCCTGCCCACCGCGTGTTCGGGTCCGACAAGAAAGGACGTGATGTGCTATAATCCTCTTTGTTCGACAGGTAGGGCGATACAGGTAGGGCGACCCGGAAGGGTTGCGAGTATGGTGGAGGGATAGTGTCCGCGGGTTTGCATATTGTGCAGGCGATCCTGGGGATCTTCCTGGTGCTGCTGGTCCTGTTTCAGTCGAAAGGCGCCGGCCTCGGCAGCATCTTCGGTGGTGGCGAATCGGTGTTCACGACGCGACGGGGTGTCGAGCGTACCCTGTTCAACTTCACGATCGGGACCTCGGTCGCTTTCCTCCTGGCTTCCCTATTGGTCAACGCGAAGATCTTCCAGTAGCGCTTTCATCGAAGGGCTAAACCGGGAGCCTTCAATCCATGCCGAAGTGGTGAAATTGGCAGACACGCCGTGTTCAGGGCGCGGTGGGCGTACGCCCGTGAGAGTTCGAGTCTCTCCTTCGGCACATTAATACACACGGCTACGAGCCCGCGACGCCAGTCGCGGGCTCGTGGTTTAGGTGGTGGTCATGCTATTTTCATTTCGAGCGGATATAGTGTGAATAAGCGGCGCCTTTTGGGCCGCACATCCAGTAGCCACCTTGTGAGGTCATAATACGATGGTACAGAAACGCTTGTTGCGGCGCACCGTCGGCGTAGCCACGCTCGCCGCGGTTGCGCTCGGGTCCGCCGGGTTCGCCGGCGCGCGCACCGTGCCCCAGAGCGGTCCCGCCGCGTCCTTACATGCTGGCGGGGCGCATGTGCTGAACTACCCCAACATTGCCACCCAGTTCCCGGATACCTTCGACCCGGCCGATGTGCAGGACTCACAGTCGATCATGGTTTTCTACATGACCTATGGGAATCTGGTCAAGCTCGATACCAATAACAACGTTATCCCCGACCTGTCGACGGGTTGGAAGGTCAGCAACGGCGGCAAGACGTACACCTTCACGCTGCGCGACACCAAGTTCTCTGATGGCAAGCCCGTCACCGCCGCCGATGTCGTCTACTCGATCGACCGTGCGCTCAACCCCAAGGCGCTGGAGGGCAAGAGCCCGTCGCCGGTCGCCTCGACCTACCTCGGCCACATCGTCGGCGCGACTTCGTATAAGGGGAGCGGCGATGTCAAAGGTCTCAAGGCGCTGAACTCTAAGACGGTGCAGATCACCCTGGATAGTCCCATCGCCTTCTTCCTGCAGACGTTGAGCTACCCGACAGCCGATGTCGTGGAAAAGGGCACGCCCATCGGCGGGTTGCTCACCACCAATCCGCTGGCGCACCAGGTCAGCAGTGGCGCGTTCAAGATCTCGGCCTTCCGCCAGAACAGCTCGCTGACGTTCGTGCCGAACACGGGCTACTACAACTACAAGAACATCAAGCTCAAGCGCATCGACATGCCGTTCATCAAGGACTTGAACACGGCCTATACGGCTTTCGAGAGCGGCCAGACGGCGATGGGCCAGGTGCCGACACCGCGCTTCAAGGCGGCCTCCTCGATGCCGGACTTCCACAAGACCGTCAACCTTGCCATCGACTACATCACCTACAACTCGGCCGAGGCGCCGTTCAACAACAAGAACATGCGTCTGGCTATGAGCTACGCCATCAACCGCGACCGCATCAACAATGGTGTGCTGCATGGGACGCAGACTACCATCTATAGCCTGGTGCCCAAGGGTATCCCCGGCTACGACGAGAGCGGCCAGAGCTACGTGCCGACCTATAACCTGGTCAAGGCCAAGCAGTATCTCGCGGCGGCCAAGAAGCAGATGGGCGCCAAGTTCCCGTCGACCATCACTATCAAGTATCAGAACACCAGCGACGACATCCGCAACGAGTACACCGAGTTGCAGTACGAGTGGAAGCAGTTGGGCGTCAACGTCAACGTGCAGGGCGTCGCGTTCAATGATTGGCTCAAGTTGGTGGCCAAGCCGACCACGAGCCTGAGCTATACCGGTAGCGGCCCCTGGGTCGAGAACCTGTGGATCGACGACTATCCGGACGCGCAGGACTTCACGACTAACTTGCTCAGTCCCGACTCGTTCTACAACGTCGGCAACTACAACAACCCCCAGTTCGAGAAGCTGATCACTCAGGCGCTCACCGCCAAGGGCAGCGCGCGCGACCAACTCTACGTCAAGGCCTCGCGCATCGCCCTTAGTGATGCGGCGTGGTCGATGATTGGCCAGCAGGTGCGCGGCTGGCGCTGGAATTCGAATATCAAGGGCTTCGCCCTCTGGAGCAGCACCAGCAACCCCGAGCCGATCAACTACGACTGGACAAAGGTAGACGTGCAGTAAGGCGCCGATTTTGCTGTGACGGCGGTCTGACGGTCTAGCGCGCGATGGGCGGGGAAGCTTCCCCGCCCATCGTGTATACTGCCCCTAACTACTAGGACTGTTGGATCAGTAAGAGATGTTGGAGGTGCCAGATGGGCTTGGGCGCGTTTATCCTCAAACGTTTCGTCGGCGCTGTCCTGGTGGTCATCGGCGTGACCATATTGACGTTCTTCCTGGTACACCTGGCGCCAGGCAACCCTATCCGCACCGCGTTGGGGCAGCACGCCAGCCCCGATGAAGTCACGCAACTCTCGCACGCCTACGGGCTCGACCAGCCAATCATCAACCAGTACTTCGCCTATGTGGGCGGCCTCCTGCACGGTAACCTTGGACCCTCGTTCGAGCACCAGGACGAGACTGTCAACCAGATTTTGGGGCAGGGCCTGCCCATCACTTTGTGGCTGGGCCTGTGGGCGACGATCGTGGCCCTCGTGATCGGCATACCACTCGGTGTCCTCGCTGCAGTGCGCCACAACAAGCTCATCAGCGACAACGTCAACATGGGCGTCAACATGATCCTCTACTCGGTGCCGCCCTTGCTGCTGATCTCAGTCACGCGCCTGGCGTTCGGCGTGTATCCGTCTCAGCACAACATGCCGCACCTGCCCGTCACCGGCTGGCAGGGCTTCACGAGCCTGTCGTACCTCGCGCTGCCCGTGCTGATCTACGCCAGCGGCATCGTCGGCCTCTTCGCGCGCTCGATGCGCTCGTTCATGCTCGAGGTGCTGGGCCAGCAATACATCCGCACCGCGCGCGCTAAGGGCATCGCGTACTGGAAGATTGTGTTCATCCAGGCCGGCAGGAACACGCTTGTGCCGTTCGCCTCGGTGCTTGGTCCGACGGTCGCCTTCCTCGTCATCGGCGCCTTCGTGATCGAAACGATCTTCGACATCCCCGGCATCGCCGGTATCACCGTCCAATCGACGCTCGCCAATGACTACGATGTGACGCTAGCTACCACGATCCTGCTGGCCCTCGCGGTCGTCGTGGTCAATGCGCTGACCGATGTCTTTTATGCCCTTGTTGATCCGCGAGTGAGGTTGTAGCCATGGCTGCCGAGGACCAACTGCCGCGCTCCAGCGCCGGCGCCGTGCCGATCATCGATGAAGAGGCGCGCCGTCTCCCGTCCGCGATACAGCCGGCTAGCGATGAGCTGTCTGAGGCGATGTCTAGGCCGATCTCGCCTACAAAGCAGGCGGTGCGCCGTTTCATGCGCAACAAGCTGGCCGTGGTGAGCGCGGTCGTGCTGATCATCCTGCTGGTGTCCACGCTAATCGCGCAGTGGCTGCCGCTGATCGACCCGACCGTGCCCGACGCCGCCAACACCGATGCTTTCCCCGGCGGCGCGCACCTGCTGGGCACCGACGCCAATGGGCACGACCTCTTCTCGGCGATGATCTACGGCATGCGCCCCTCGTTTACCGTCGGCATCATTGGCATGACGTTGACCACGATGCTGGGCGTCCTGTTCGGCGTCGTCGCGGGCTTCTCGGGCGGCTGGGTCGACACAGTGTTGAGCCGCTTCACCGATTTCATATTCTCCATCCCCGTCCTCGTCATCGCCGTGCTGTTCGAGGCGCTCTTCACAGAATCGAGCAACCCGGTCTCCAACGCCTTTGGCACACAGGCGCGCATCATCATCATGACGGTCGTGTTCGCTATCTTCGGCTGGCCGCCGCTGATGCGCTTCGTGCGCGGACTCACGCTGCAATACAAAGAGATGCAGTTCGTCGAGGCGGCGCGCTCGCTCGGCGTTTCGAACGGGGAGATCATCCGGAAACATATCCTGCCCAACACGTGGGGCCTGGTGTTGGTGCAGGCCAGCTTCCTCATCGCTGGTTTCATCTACACTGAAGTCGTGCTCAGCATCATTGGCCTCGGTGTGCAAGTGCCCACGCCTGACCTGGGCTACATGGCCGACCAAGCGCTCAACAATCTCGAGGTGAACTGGATCGAAGCCGTCGCTCCAAGCGCGCTCCTGACGATCCTGATCGTGGCCTTCGCCTTCCTCGGCGACGGCCTGCGCGATGCGTTCGACCCGCAGACGAAAGAGTCTTAACCGGCGCCCGGTGACAGCCTTTCGGGGATCGGACCATGGATAAAGAGCTTGCCGCGCTCTTGCCGCTCGGCGCGCGGGTGAGCGAGCAGGGGCGTCTGATCCTGGGCGGCGTGGATGTGGCCGACCTCGCCGCGTGCTTCGGCACGCCCCTCTATGTCTACGACGAGGAAACGATCCGCGCCGCCTGTCGCGCGTACCACGCGGCCTTCGGGCGTATCCCCTACGCGACGGGGGTTCACTACGCGGCCAAGGCCTACCTGGCCACGTGGCTGTGCCGTCTCTTGCGCGACGAGGGTATGGGCTGCGACGTCGTCTCCGGTGGCGAGCTGCAGATAGCCCTCGCGGGCGGCCTGGTGCCGGAGGGCATCCGCCTGCACGGCAACAACAAGTCGCCCGGCGAGCTGCGCGATGCCCTCGCCGCCGGGATAGGGTGCGTCGTGGTCGACAACGACGACGAACGACGCCTGCTGGACGAGATCGCGCGCGCCGCCGGCCGGCGCGTCCCTGTGCTGCTGCGCCTGTCCCCGGACGTCGGCGCGCACACGCACGAGTATCTGAAGACGGGCCTGCTCGACAGCAAGTTCGGCCTGCCTATCGCCACCGGGGCCGCTTTGGAGGCCCTGCGGCGCGTCCTGGACTCGCCCGCGCTTGTGCTGCGGGGCTACCACGCGCACGTCGGCACCGGGCTCTTCGACCCTGAGCCGATCGTCGAGGGCGCGCGCCGCCTGCGCGCCTTCGCGCGCGAGACCCGGACCGAGACGGGCTACTGGCCCGGCGAGCTCAGTCCGGGCGGCGGCCTCGGCGTCGCGTCCGTGCGCGGCGAGCGCCCTCCCTCCGTCGATGGGTTGGCCCAGTCCCTTGCCCATGCCCTGGAGGACATGCGGCCGCGGCCCCGCCTCAGCGTCGAGCCCGGCCGATCTATCGTCGGACGCGCCGGCGTGGCCCTGTACACGGTCGGTGCGCGCAAAGACATAGCCGGCGTCCGCTCGTACGTCTCCGTCGACGGTGGGATGGCCGACAATATACGGCCTGCCCTCTACGGGGCGGGCTACACGGCGCTGGCGGCCACGCGCATGGCTGAGAGGGCCGCTACGCGCGTCACTGTGGCCGGGCGCTACTGCGAGTCGGGCGATATCCTCGTGCGCGACGCCGCGTTGCCGCCGCTCGCGCCGGGCGACCTGCTGGCGATCCCGGCGACGGGCGCATACTGCCTCGCCATGGGCAGCGCGTACAACGCGGCGTCCCGGCCGGCCGTCGTGTCCGTCCGCGATGGTGTAGCCCGGTTGGCGCAGCGGCGTGGAAGCGCGGCAGATCTCTTTATGTACGACGTGCCGTAGGGTTGCCGTAGGGTTGCCGTAGGGCTGCCGTAGGGCCACGACTTACGGCTGCGGCGTGTCGCCCGCGGACGAGTTTAGGGCCGAGATGTACAGGTCGAACGGCTGGGGACTCGGTCCAGCGGTCGTAGGGATGGCGCCGCCCAACACATAAACAGGCTCGAGATAGTCGCTCTTGACGCCGCTCACGCCGACGTAGGCGATCGACACGCTGCTGACCAGCGCGGGACCGGTCACCGTCGCGGTAGTAGGACCTGTGTAGAGACCCTGGCCGGTGATGGCGTCGTACGCGGCGTTGTTGGACGACTGCGACGGCCACGGGATGGGCGCGTGCGGCACGATATATTCGTCGATGAGCTCACGCAGGGCGCCACGGCTGTCGAAGCTGAGGCTGAGCACGCTCGGTCCGAGCAGCGCGGCCCCGTCCATGGTCTGGCCATAGGTCACGGCGCCGTCACCGGCCGATAGCAGGCGCATGTCAGGGCGTTGCACGTTGTGCTCTTGCAACCAGGCTCCCGCTTGCGTACTGAGACGCACGCTGGAGAGGATGCCCGGCGCCGGCGAGAGGGCGCGGAGCTTGAACCACGGCGTGCCATAGCCCGCGTAGACGGTGAGCGTGTAGGGCGCGCCGTCCAACTGCACCCGCGTCTCGAGTTGACCATCGGCCCCCGATATGACGCCGAGCGAGTTGCGCGCGCCCAACTGACGGGCGATGGCCAGCGCGTCCGTGGTGGTGACGGGCGTGCGCGCGATAGGGTACACGGGGAGGGAGGACGCGAACTGCGGCAACGTCCACGACACGGGCACGGTGTAGCTAACGTTCTGTGTCTGGTCGAACCCCAGCGCGTCCCGCAGCGGCGAGCCCAGGATGGCGTTGGTCACGCCCGGCACCGGTAGGGACAGCTGGTTGCTCGGGAACAGTTGGTTGTGGGCGGGCGTGGCCGTAGCTGTCGGGATACTGGTCGCGGTGGCGGTCGGGACCGCTGTCGCCGTCATGGTCGGGGCCGCCGTCGCCCTTGCCGTCGCCGTCGCCGTCGCCGTCGCCGTCGCGCTTGGCCGTGGAGTTGGAGCCACGCGCTCACGGGTAGCCGTGGCGACCGGCACGGCCGTCGGGGTTACCTGTCGGGCGGTGGCGCGCGGGCGCGGCTTGGCGGTGGCGCGCGGCACGGAGGGCGCCGGCGTGACGGACGCAGTCCTGGTCGGCGCCGGTGTGGTGCGGGCGGGCAAGGTCGGCGGGAGGCTATGGATTCCGTTTGGATGACGGGGCCGCGCCGTCGGCCGCGGCTTGCTCACCGGTCGCGGCGTGGGCGTCGCGGGCACGAGCGCCGTCGCGCGCGGGCGCGGCGTGGGGTGTAGCAGAGTTATCGGGCGCGGCGTGGGGTGTAGCAGAGTTATCGGGCGCGGCGTGGGCGTGAGTACGGCCGTGGTAGGGGTCGGAGCGGGCGCGCGGGTTGGTGGCGCGGCGGTAGGCGCCGTACGTATGGCCGGCGTAGGCGTGCGCGCTATGGGCGTCGCCGTGGCGGTCTCCGTCGTCGCGCTGGCGGACGGGGCTACGATGGTCGTCGCGGTCGTCGCCGGGGAGGTCGCAATCGGCGTTGGTTGGGCCGTCGCCGTGTTGGCTGTCGCTCGCGTCGCGGTTGGCGCCGCGGCGGGCGCGAGCCCTCTCGTCATTGTTGGCGCCGCGTTGGCGGTAGCCACAGCGCCCATCGGCGTGGCAGTCCGTCGCGTTATGGCCGGGACGGACGGGGCGGTCGCCGTCGGCGGGGCGGGGCGGAGCGTCGGCGATGCCGGGGGCGGCATAGCCGTCGCCGGCGCCATGGTCGGCGTCAGGGATACAACGGAGGGGCGACCTGGCCCCTTGGTGGGCTTGGTGGGCGCGCCACTATGACGTCCAAAGGCGTCGGGTAGTGGGGGGGGGCCAAAATGCGCGGCGTTGAGCGACAGCGCCAGCACGACAGCCGCCGCGACGGCGAGCGCGCCGGTCGCGAAGGCGGCGCGGGGATGGGTTATCATAGCCCTCGCGGGGACCCACGGACGCCGGGGCAGTCGTCGATCGGAGCCACCAGCCGCGCCCACGAGCACGAGGCGCTCGTTGCCGTGCAGCAAGTCGGCCTTGAGCCGCTCGCGGAAGCCGGGCGGGGCGGCGACGGGTGCGAAGAGGGCGCGCAGTTCGTTCTCGAGCGCCTTGCTACGGGCGTCGCCGCGCTCCCCGCGCCGGTCACCCGGCGGCAGGAACATGTCTTCGTCGCTCATCGCTCATCCGTCCCCGTGGTCCCCGCGTCGAGGCGCCGTTGCAGCCCTTGCATGGCGCGGTGCAGCAGTTGCTTGATGGCCCCTTCGCTCCGCCCCATAATAGACGCGATCTCCTTGTTGCGCAGATCCTGCCCGTAGCGCAAGATCACCACCTGCTGTTGTTCCGGCGGCAACGTCGCGACCGCCTCCCGCACCTCGCGCCGGCGCTCGCCCAGGAGTAGCGCCCGCTCCGGCCCGATGCCCTCGTCCTGCACGCCCAGCGCGGCGTCGAGCGGCAGCGACGGCTCGTGGCGGTAGCGCGCCGCGATCGCGTTGCTGGCGATGCGATACAGCCAGGCCGAGAAGGGCACGCCACGCCACTCGTAGCGGTCGAGGTTCTCCAGTGCCCGGTGGAACGTTTCCGACACCACGTCCTCCGCGGCCGTACGGTCGCGCAGGCGATGCAGGGCGTAGGCGTAGATGGCGTCGACGTGCCGCTCGTACAGCGTGCCGAAGAGCACGGGGTCCTCGCGCGCCGCCTCGACGAGCTTACGCTCGACTTCATGCGCCAGCGATGCCATCAGCAGCCCCCGTCCGGGGGGCTTGACGCGACGCACTCCTTGTGGCGCCACTTATATAATCGGTACACGCGGTGAAAGTTACGCCTCCCTATCCCCGGCCCTTCCGGCCCTTGTGGAGAACGCCGAGGTCCACCCCTCGCCCCCCGCCCGCGCGAGTAAGGATTGGAGGGTGAGGGGATGCATTCCACCAGGGGTCTGCCCATGGTCGGGGCGGCCAAGCCCCTCCGCCCGCGCGCGCCCTGGTTGGCGGGGGTCTGGGGGGAGCCATCTCCCCAGGTTCCCCCGGAGGGGGCGGAGGGGGCGAGAAAGGGCGAGGGGACCGCCGACTTGTCACGCGCCCTCCATTCCACCTTTGACCCTTGCGGAGGGCGGCGGGTATACTGCGGCCTGAACCTATCGGACCGGCCAAACGCGCCGCCCCGCCTACCCACATCAACGCCGCGCCGCGCCTGTCGGCGCCGCATCGCTCGAGGAGACCGCCCGCGCATGCAAGCCCCCGCCATCCTCGCCTCCGCCGCCGTGTCCTACATCGCTATGATGTGGGCCGGGCTGTTCTTCTGGACGTTCAACGATATCCGCCAGCGCTCACAAAACATTGTGACACAACTGCTCGCTACGCTGCTGGTGTTAGGCACAGGGCCGTTCGGCCTCCTTCTATACTACATGCTGCGCCCGCAACAGACCCTCGTCGAGGCCTACGAACATTCGCTCGAGGAGGAGACCCTGTTGCAAGAGATCGAGAACAGGCACCTGTGCCCTAACTGCAACGAGCGGGTGCAGGATGACTTCCTGGTTTGCCCGAATTGCCTCACCAAGCTGCGGCGCCAATGCCACTTCTGCAGCCACCTGCTGGCGCCCGAGTGGAGCCTCTGCCCATACTGCGGACGCTAAACAACGATCGCTGCGGAGACACGGGAGACACGGGAGACACGGAGGCACGGAGAACGATGGCGCGCCTGACCGCTCGCGCCCTCCTCGTCGTCGTGACGGCCGCGGTCGTACTCTACGGCGTCGTGCTCCAACCGTTCAGGACCCCTGCCCCCGGCCCCGCTCCGGCGGGGACCGCGACCGTCGCCCAGACCACGGCCGCGGCCGGCGACAACTATCCGCGCATCGCCAACTATAATGGGCTGCGCGACGCGTGGCAGGTTCCCTTCTTCGCGCACGCCGATCTCGTCGTGGCGCGGCGCGGCGCGCCGGCGCGCCGGCTCGCGGCGGCCAACCCCCGCGCCCTGACCCTGCTCTACGAGCGCTCCTTGCAGGTGGACCTGTGCTGCGCCGGCAGTCTCTACGGCATCAAGACGATCGACATGCCCCCCGCGTGGTGGTTGGTGACGGCCGGCAGTCCCCTCACCGGCCCTATCAACAGGGCGCAGACGTTGATCCCCGTGGCCGACCCACGCCCCTTCGCGCCCTGCCAGGATGTGCTCGTCGACGGCGAGAACATGCACGTGTGGGCCGTGTCGGGGCACTGGCTCAGGGTGCTGCGCGGCTACTACAGCGTCCCGCGGACGCACCGCGTCGGGGCGCGCGTGGCCCCGCACTACAGCTACCGCAAAGATCTCTCCAACTGCGCCATCTACGGCCGCGTCACCTCGGTGCGCCCGTGGTCGCTCAACCTGTCGAGCCTGTGCCCGCGCTGGCGCGGGCAGACCTGGGCCGACTACCTGGCCCGGCGCGTCGCCACCCTGGTGCGCCGCGACGGCTGGCGCGGCGTCTTCTACGACAACCTGCAGGACTTCCCGCCCAGCCCTGATGTGGACGTGAGCGGGGACGGGCGGGCGGACGGGGGTATCGTGCGCGGGGTGAATGTGTGGCGGGCGGGGCAGCGGGCGCTGCTGGAGCGGACGCGGCGGCTGTTGCCGGGGCGGCCGATCCTGGTGAACGGGGACCTGCGCATCGACGGGTTGGCGCAGGGCCGCGAGATGGAGGGCTTCCCGCTCATCCCCGGGACGTCCCTTGCGGCGGCGATCGACACCTACCTCTACGATGCCGAGGCCGGCCAGGGTCACACCATCGTCAATCCCGATAACGTGACGCGCTTGACCCCGGAGTCCGCGTCGGCCGAGGCGACGGTGGGGGTGTCACTGTTGGGCGCGGGGTACGCGGCGTACGACCGGGGCTGGCTCGTGCACGGCGACCCGTGGTGGTTCGACGCGTACGACGGTGGGCAGGGCTCGGCGCTCACGCACAAGGTGGACGCGGCGGCGACGATCGTGCCCGTGGCGCGCCCGCGTCGCTTCCACCGCGGCGATGTCGTCCTGGTCGATCAGGAGGCGATGCGCGTGCTGCGCGTGTTGGCGGGGAGCGTGCTGGTGCGTCGGGGGCTGGCGGATACGACGCCGATCTGGCACATGGTGCGGACCACGGTGACGACGGCGCGGCAGCGCGCCGCCGGGCATGGTTACCTGGGCCAGGCCTCGGGGCCGTCGCGGCTCGTCCCGACCGGCGACTGGTCGCGCCACGTCTTGCCGTTGACGCTGGCGCCCGTCGGCGGCGCCGCGTCCAATGGCCATCTGCAGCGTCCCGGCGGCCGGCCGGTGGATCGTACGACGGAGTTCCGCGTGAGCGCGCCGCTGCGCTACCGTCCGGACGCGGCGGGGCTCACGCTCTTCGCGCCGTCCGACCCGCTGGCGCAGCGTACCCTCGTCTTCGACGCCCGCGGGCCGGCCGGCGCCACCTTGTGGCTCTATGCCGGCGACAGTCGCTCCGCCACGGCCGGCGCCGCCGGGGAGGCGGCCACCGCCGCCACGGGCGGGACGGCAGTCCCGCTGACGCTGCGCTCCTCTTGGCATCGCTACGTTATCCCCGTCGGCGGCGCCGGCCGCTTCACGCTCGGTGTGGGCCGGGTGGGCGGCCAAGTGAGGATCAAAGGGCTGCGACTGCTCGGGATGCAGGCGTTCGTGTTGCGCCGCGATTTCGCCCGCGGGATCGCGCTCGTCAATCCGACCGATCGGACGCAGCACGTGCGGCTCGAGCGCCCGTACCGCGTGCTGTCGGGCGACGGCAACCCCTGGAGCGACAACGGCCGCACGGTGCGCTACATCTCGATCGCGCGCTACCGCGCCGCCATCCTGCTCAACCAACGCGTGTTGCCTCATAAGTAAAAGTGCTTTTGGGTGAGTCGTTGCCTCATATAAGGATGTACGTTTTCAAGGCTCGTGTCCTGGTCTTGTCCGGGTCGTCGTCGGGACAGGGAGTTATGGATACCGC
>JAABVA010002204.1_pt1 | contig 19697 bp, 17 predicted proteins | sample 5560331 | NCBI WGS metagenome assembly JAABVA01 (sample SAMN12812661, study PRJNA571458) | rock metagenome | isolation source: Antarctica rocks | place: Antarctica: Victoria Land, Mt New Zealand sud | collected 2016-01-07 | reverse complement strand
GACCGGTCGCGATGATCTCGCGCAGGATCTCGATCTCGCCTTGGAGGTCGAAGGTCTCGAGGCGCTTCTGGATCGCTGCCGCGCCCATCCCGCCCTCGAAGTAGAGGCCGAACCGGTCACGCATCTCCCGGTAGAGGACCTCGTCGCCCTCGAGGTCCTGGACCTTGAGGTTCTTGAAGCGGTCCCACACCTGCTCGAGCCGCTCGACCTGCTGGTCGGCGCGCTTGCGGATGTTGTTCATCTCGCGCTCGGCCGACTCGCGGACCTTGCGCTTGGCGTCGGACTTGGCGCCCTCGGCCTCGAGCTCCCCGAGGTCGCGCTCGAGCACCTTGGCCCGAGCGTCGATGTCGGCGTCGCGGCGGTTCTCGATCTCCTTCTTCTCCACCTGGATCTGCGCCTCGAGCGAGGGCAGGTCCTGGTGACGCTGGTCGACGTCGACCGACGTGATCATGTAGGCCGCGAAGTAGATGACCTTCTCGAGGTCCTTCGGGGCAAGGTCGAGCAGGTAGCCGAGCCGGCTCGGGACGCCCTTGAAGTACCAGATGTGGGTGACGGGGGCGGCGAGCTCGATATGGCCCATCCGCTCACGACGCACCTTGGCCCGAGTCACCTCGACGCCGCAGCGCTCGCAGATGATGCCCTTGAAGCGCACCCGCTTGTACTTCCCGCAGTTGCACTCCCAGTCGCGGGTGGGACCGAAGATGCGCTCGCAGAAGAGCCCCTCCTTCTCCGGCTTCAGGGTGCGGTAGTTGATGGTCTCCGGCTTCTTCACCTCGCCATGGCTCCACTGACGGATGTCGTCAGCAGTGGCCAGGCCGATACGCAGCTCGTCAAAGAAGTTGACGTCGAGCACGTGGTTCCTTCTCTCGTTAACTCTCGTGAGTCTCTAAACGTTGGTGGGCGAGGTATGCGCGGAGCGGGCTCCGCGCATACCCACCGTTGTGGTGCTGTTCGTCAGACCTCTTCGACCGAGCTCGGCTCGCGCCGGGACAGGTCGATGCCGAGCTCCTCGGCGGCGCGGAACACGTCCTCGTCGGCTTCCTTCATCTCGATGGTCTGGCCATCGGAGCTGAGGACCTCGACGTTGAGACACAGCGACTGCATCTCCTTGAGGAGGACCTTGAAGGACTCGGGGATGCCGGAGTCGGGGATGTTCTCGCCCTTGACGATCGCCTCGTAGACCTTGACGCGGCCGGGGACGTCGTCGGACTTGATCGTCAGCAGCTCCTGCAGCGTGTAGGCCGCGCCGTAGGCCTCGAGGGCCCAGACCTCCATCTCACCGAAGCGTTGGCCACCGAACTGGGCCTTACCGCCGAGCGGCTGCTGGGTGATCATCGAGTACGGGCCGGTCGACCGCGCGTGGATCTTGTCGTCGACGAGGTGGTGGAGCTTGAGGATGTACATGTAGCCCACCGACACCGGCTCCGGGAACGGCTCGCCCGAGCGGCCGTCGAAGAGCAGTGCCTTGCCCGAGCCGTCGATGAGCCGGACGTCGTCGCGCGTCTTGTGCGTCGAGTCGAGCAGACCGGTGATGACGTCCTCGCCCGCCCCGTCGAACACCGGGCTGGCGACGCGGCTCCCCGCAGGCGCTGACCAGTTGTCCTTCGGGATCGGCTTGGCCCAGTCGGGCGACCCGGCGATCTCCCAGCCGCGCGAGGCGGCCCAGCCGAGGTGCAGCTCGAGGATCTGGCCGACGTTCATCCGGCCCGGCACGCCGAGCGGGTTGAGCACGACGTCGACGGGGGTGCCGTCCTCGAGGAACGGCATGTCCTCGATGGGCAGGATCTTCGAGATGACGCCCTTGTTGCCGTGCCGGCCGGCGAGCTTGTCGCCGTCGGTGATCTTCCGCTTGTTCGCGACGTAGACGCGCACGAGCTGGTTGACCCCCGGGGGCAGGTCGTCGCCCTCGTCCTTGTCGAACACCTTGACGCCGATGACCGTGCCGGTCTCGCCGTGCGGCACCTTCAGGGACGTGTCGCGGACCTCGCGGGCCTTCTCACCGAAGATCGCGCGCAGCAGCCGCTCCTCCGGCGTCAGCTCGGTCTCACCCTTGGGCGTGACCTTGCCGACGAGGAGGTCGCCGTCGCGGACCTCGGCGCCGATGCGGATGATCCCGCGCTCGTCGAGGTCGGCGAGGACCTCTTCCGAGACGTTGGGGATGTCGCGGGTGATCTCCTCGGGGCCGAGCTTGGTGTCGCGGGCGTCGACCTCGTGCTCCTCGATGTGGATCGAGGAGAGGACGTCGTCCTGCACCAGACGCTGGCTGAGGATGATCGCGTCCTCGTAGTTGTGGCCCTCCCACGGCATGAACGCCACGAGCAGGTTGCGCCCGAGCGCCATCTCGCCACCCTCGGTGGCCGGACCGTCGGCGATGACGCCGCCGACCTCGAGCCGGGCACCCTCCTCCACGCGGACGATCTGGTTGTAGCAGTTGCCCTGGTTGGAGCGGTCGAACTTGGCGATCCGGTAGGTCTGCGTCGTGCCGTCGTCGTTGGCGACGGTGACCAGGTCGGCGCTCACCTCGGTGACGACACCCGCCTTGGCGGCGATGACGACGTCACCGGAGTCGAGCGCGGCGCGGAACTCCATGCCGGTGCCGACCAGGGGCGCCTCGCTGCGGACCAGCGGGACGGCCTGACGCTGCATGTTCGAGCCCATGAGAGCGCGGTTGGCGTCGTCGTGCTCGAGGAACGGGATCAGCGCGGTGGCCGCCGAGACCATCTGGCGGGCGGAGACGTCCATGTAGTCGACGTCGGCCCCCGGGATGTACTCGACCTCGCCACCCTTCGTGCGCACGAGCACGCGCTCGTTGCCGAAGTGGTTGTCCGAGGTGAGCGGCTCGTTCGCCTGGGCGATGACGTGCTCGTCTTCCTCGTCGGCGGTGAGGTAGTCGACGTTGTCGCTGACCTTGCCCTTGGTGACCTTGCGGTAGGGCGTCTCGACGAAGCCGAACGCGTTGATCCGTCCGTAGGACGCGAGCGAGCCGATGAGTCCGATGTTCGGGCCCTCAGGGGTCTCGATCGGGCACATCCGGCCGTAGTGCGACGAGTGGACGTCACGGACCTCCATGCCGGCGCGGTCGCGGGACAGACCACCTGGGCCCAGCGCGGACAGACGCCGCTTGTGCGTCAGCCCGGCCAGCGGGTTGTTCTGGTCCATGAACTGGCTGAGCTGCGAGGTCCCGAAGAACTCGCGGATGCTCGCCACGACCGGACGGATGTTGATGAGGGTCTGCGGCGTGATCGCCTCGACGTCCTGGGTCGTCATCCGCTCGCGGACGACGCGCTCCATCCGGGAGAGGCCCGTGCGGACCTGGTTCTGGATGAGCTCGCCGACGCTGCGAAGACGCCGGTTGCCGAAGTGGTCGATGTCGTCGACCTCCACCCGCAGGTCGACGTCGTGGCCCTCGCGACGGCCCTTCATGCTCGTCTCGCCGGCGTGCAGCGTGACGAGGAACTTGATCGTCGCGACGATGTCGTCGATGGACAGCGTGGAGCTGCTCAGCGGCGCCTCGAGCCCCAGCTTCTTGTTCAGCTTGTAGCGGCCGACCTTCGCCAGGTCGTAGCGCTTGCTGTTGAAGTAGAGGTTGTCGAGCAGCGTCTGCGCGGCCTCGCGGGTCGGGGGCTCACCCGGGCGCAGCTTGCGGTAGATGTCGAGCAGCGCGTCGTCCTGGCCCTGGGTGTGGTCCTTCTCCAGGGTGAGCCGCATCGACTCGTAGTCGCCGAACTCCTCAAGGATCTGCGCCTCGGTCCAGCCGAGGGCCTTGAGGAGCACCGTGACCGACTGCTTGCGCTTGCGGTCGACGCGGACGCCGACCATGTCGCGCTTGTCGATCTCGAACTCCAGCCAGGCGCCGCGGCTCGGGATGACCTTGGTCGTGTAGATGTCCTTGTCGGACGTCTTGTCGGCGGTGCGCTCGAAGTAGACGCCCGGGCTGCGGACCAGCTGGGAGACGACGACGCGCTCGGTGCCGTTGATGATGAACGTGCCGCGCTCGGTCATGAGCGGGAAGTCGCCCATGAACACCGTCTGGCTCTTGATCTCACCGGTGTTGGTGTTCATGAACTCGGCGGTGACGAACAAGGGCGCGTCGTAGGTCTGGTCGCGCTCCTTGCAGGACTCGATGGTCTTGCGGGTCTCCTCGAACCGGTGGTCGCGGAACGAGAGGGACATCGAGCCCGAGAAGTCCTCGATCGGGGAGATCTCCTCGAAGATCTCCTCGAGCCCGGACCGGTCGGGCACATCGGTGCGGCCGGCTGCCTTGGCGGCGGCCACCCGGGCCTGCCACCGCTCGTTGCCGAGCAGCCAGTCGAAGCTCTCCGTCTGGAGAGCCAGGAGGTCTGGGACCTCGAGGGGTTCGCGGATCTGCGCGAAGCTCAGACGGCCTGAGGCCGTCCGTGCGGTGGACACATTCTGGGAGGCGGTGCGCGAGGCAGCCAAGGAGGGTCCTTCCACGGGCCTTACTGAACTTGTGAGTTTCAGCGTTGCCTGCGCCAGACACCGTCCGTCATCGTCATCGCAGTCATCGTGAATTGCCTGGGGCTATCCAGGCACCTGGGGAACCGCAGCGAACACGGTCCGGGCATCACGAAGCGCTCGAGTCAAGGGAAGGTTGCGGGCAGAGGCAGCGCAAAGCGATAGCATACTCCACCGGGGCATGGAAGTCCACCCGAGTCAAACCCGCCGGTGGGCGGCCGGCCGAGAGACGGCGGCGCTCCGACCCAGACGAACCTGTCGAGAACGGCACGACTATGGACCCTGTGCGGGGGCAACGTCAAGCACCCTCGCCTTCCGGGCGGCGTTCCTGCAGGTCAGCGGCGCGGTCCCGTGGCCAGCCGGGGGTCGATGAGCGGCGCGGCGAAGCGGTCGGTGGCCGCCACGGTGACGGCGTTCATGGCGGCGGAGCCGGCGTGCCCCACCCCGCTGACGACGTGCAGCTCGGCCCCCGGCCAGCGCCGGGCGACGCTCTGCGCGAGCGCCACCGACCCGGACAGGTCGAGACGGCCCTGCACGAGGACGCCGGGGATGCCGGCGAGGCGGTGCAGCTCGCCGAGGATGGCGTCATCGGGCTGGAAGCCGGCGTGGCTGAAGTAGTGGGTGACGGTGCGGGCGAACCGGTAGCGGAACGCGGGGTCCCCGTAGCGTGGGTCGGGCGGGGTGTCGTCCGCGAGGGCGACGATGGCCTCCTCCCAGGCGCACCACGCGGCCGCGGCGTCGGTACGCACCTGCGGGTCCGGTGAGGCGAGCAGGCGGGCGTACGCCGCGCCGAGCGGACCGTCGCGGTCGGCGGGCGGCAGCACGGCCAGGAAGCGCTCGTGCGCCTCCGGGAAGTACCGGGCGACGCCGCGGGTCAGCCACTCGACCTCCTCGGCGCGGGTCGTCGTCACCGCGAGGAAGACCGCCTCACTGACCCGCTCGGGGTGGGCCAGCGCGTAGGTCAGGCCCAGGGTCACCCCCCAGGACACCCCCAGCAGCAGCCAGCGATCGACCCTCAGGTGCACGCGCAGGCGTTCGAGGTCGGCCACCAGGTGCGACGTGGTGTTGACCGACAGGTCGGTGTCCGGGTCGCCGGCGGGCGGGGTGCTCCGTCCGGCTCCACGCTGGTCGAGCAGGACGATCCGGTATGCCGCGGGGTCGAGGAACGCCGCCAGCCACGGGCTGCTGCCGGACCCGGGACCCCCGTGCAGGCATACGGCAGGCTTGCCGTCCGGATTGCCGCGGACCTCCCAGTGCAGCTGCTGTCCGTCGCCGACGTCGAGCATCCCGGACGCGTGCGCTTCGGGCGGGTCGTACACGGTCGCCGAGGCTACGCCTCGGTCGCGGTGCCCCAGGGGACAACGAAGGGCCCGACCAGGTGGTCGAGCCCTTCGGTGCGGCGGTGAGCCGAGACGGACGCAGCGCCCGTCCCGGTCAGCGCCGGGACTTCACTTGAGGGTGACGGTCGCGCCGGCCGCCTCGAGCTGGTCCTTCGCCTTGTCCGCGGCGGCCTTGTCGACCTTCTCGAGGACCGCCTTGGGGGCGCCGTCGACGAGGTCCTTGGCCTCCTTGAGGCCCAGGCTCGTGAGCGTGCGGACCTCCTTGATGACCTGGATCTTCTTGTCACCGGCGGCCTCGAGGATGACGTCGAACTCGTCCTGCTCCTCGACCACGGGAGCGTCCTGCGGACCGGCACCGCCGGCGGCCGCGACGGCCACCGGAGCGGCCGCGGTGACCCCGAAGGTGTCCTCGAACTGCTTCACGAACTCCGAGAGCTCGATGAGGGTCATCTCCTTGAAAGCGTCAAGGAGCTCGTCGCTGCTGAGCTTCGCCATGGTGGCGTTCCTTCCTGTTCCTGCCGTGAGTGGCTGTGGTTGTGGTGGTGAGCAGACTCCGACCGGCCGGGTGGCCGGATGAACTCAGCTCGCGTCGCCACCCGCGGCGACGTCCTGGGGGGTGTCGGTGGCGTCCGCCTCGTCCTGCTGGGTGACGGCATCCTGAGCATCGCCGGGCGCTGACGACGCACCGCCTTCGGCCTCGACCTTGGCCCGGTACGCCTCGATGAGGCGGGCGCTCTGGGACAGGGGCGCGGCGAAGAGGTAGACCGCCTTGCTGAGCGACGCGTTCATGGCGCCGGCCAGCTTGGCGAGAAGCACCTCGCGGGACTCGAGGTCCGCGAGCTTGGTGATCTCCGCTGCCGTCAGGGTCTTGCCGTCGAGGACGCCGCCCTTGATGACGAGCAGGGGGTTGGCCTTCGCGAAGTCGCGCAGGCTCTTGGCTGCCTCCACCGGGTCACCGGACACGAAGGCGATCGCCGACGGGCCGACGAACTGACCGTCGAAGGCCGTGACTCCGGCCTCCTTCGCGGCCAGCTCGGTCAGCGTGTTCTTGACGATGGCGAAGGTGGCGTGTCCACGAAGCGCGGTGCGCAGCTGGCTCAGCTGCTTCACGGTCAGGCCGCGGTACTCCGTCAGCACTGCCGCACCCGAGCCGCGGAACTGGTCCGTGAGCTCGGCGATGGCCGCTGACTTCGAAGCGGTGGCCATGTGGGCCCTCCTTTGCGTTGCGTGGCAACCGCACGGGGGTCCGTACACGAGAAAGGCCCCGGCGCAAGCGCACGGGGCGGAGGGCATACGCGGGGTATGCGGCTCGTTCGTGGCCTACGCAGGTCGCCGCACCGGGTGCGGACCTTCGGTCTGACGTCCGATCCCCGAGACGGGGAGCGGGCGCCGGACGACCGGCGGTCTGTGGTCAGCAGCCAGGGTACGCGGGCGCACCGGTCCGGGTCAAAACGGCGCCGAACAGCGGCGCGACGAGGGTCGCCGGTCCGCTCGCAGCGGCGCTGGTAGCGGCCGTCGGGTCGTGGGGACGACCCGGCGGCCGCTACGGATGGCGCTGTGACCCGCGTCAGCCCGTCAGCGCGCGGGCTGGACGACCATCGCGGAGCCGCCGCCGCGGCGTACCGTCTCGGCGGCCGCCTGGAACCGGGCTCCCCCGAGCGGGTGGATCGCGGTGACCGCGCCGATCTCGGCCGTGGGGTTGAGGACGTGACCGAGCGCCCTCAGGGTGGTGCCGGTCGCGGCGGCCGCGATGGCTGGCTCGGCATCCTCCGACTTGCCGTTGCGTGAGGACAGGCGGGGTGCCGCGATGGCGTCGACCAGCGACAACCCGCGATCGAGGTAGCCGAGGATCGTCTGGCTGACCGACGTGATGATCGTCGCGCCGCCGGGCGAGCCGACGGTGAGATAGGGCGACCCGTCCTTGAGGATGATCGTCGGGCTCATCGACGAGCGCGGCCGCTTGCCCGGGCCGGGCAGGTTGGGGTCGGTGACGCCGGGGGTGAGCGGGGCGAAGTTGAAGTCGGTCAGCTCGTTGTTGAGCAGGAAGCCGTAGCCCGGGACGGTGATGCCCGATCCGCCGGTCTGCTCGATGGTCAACGTGTAGGACGCCACGTTGCCCCACTTGTCAGCGGTGACCAGGTGCGTCGTCGACTGGCCCTCGTAGGGCTGGCCCTGCCGGGCGCCGGGCTGGGGGCACGAGGTGTAGGAGCCGTCGGGGCTGCCGAACGGGATGGGGCGGATCTGAGCGTGGTCGGGGTTAAAGAGGCAGGCCCGCTCGTCGGCGAACGCCTGGCTGGTCAGCTCACCGACGGGGACGCCGGCCACGTCCCCCACGTAGCGGTTGCGGTCGGCGAACGCGGTCGCCGAGGCCTCGGAGAACCAGTGCAGGTAGCTCGCCTCATCCAGGCTCTTGAGGGTCTTACCGGTGCGGGCCTCGTAGGACTCGACGAGGTTGAGGATCTCGGCCACCGCGATGCCCCCGGAGCTCGGGACCGGCATACCGAAGACGTCGTAGCCCCGGTAGCGGGAGGTGATGGGGGCCTTGTCGAGGGCCTCGTAGGCCTTGAGGTCGGCCAGGGTGAGCTGCCCGCCCATGACGCTGACCCCCGGCGCTGTCGTCGGCGTGCGCGCCTCGTCGACGATCGCCTCGCCGAGCTTGCCGCCGTAGAGCCAGCCGGTCCCGCGCGCCCCCAGCTGGAGGTAGGTCTTGGCTAGGTCGATGTTGCGGAAGGTGGACCCGACCGCCGGTGGTGCTCCACCCGGGAGGAAGAGGTCGGCGGAGGCGGGGAACTTCGCGAAGCGCGGCGCGTTGGCGGCGGTCTGGTCATGGAAGGTCTGGTCGACGGTGAAGCCCTGGATGGCGAGCCGGGCTGCGGGCGAGAGCAGCTGGGAGAGTCGCCACGTGCCGAACTCGTTCGCCGCCTTGGCCCAGAGGGCCGGGGTCCCCGGCGTGCCGACCGAGAGACCGGAGGTGACGACGGTGTCGAAGCTCATGGGTGTGCCGTCGGCGTTGAGGAAGGACCTCTCGGTGAAGGTCTGTGGCGCGGTCTCGCGGCCGTCGATCGTCGACACCTTCTTGGTCTTGGCGTCGTAGTAGACGAGGAACCCACCGCCGCCGATGCCCGCGCTGTATGGCTCGGTCACCCCGAGGGCGGCCGCCGTAGCGATCGCTGCGTCGGCTGCGTTGCCACCACGCGTGAGGATGTCGATGCCGACCTGGCTGGCGTCGCGGTCGACGGTCGAGACGGCCCCGCCGCCTCCGACCATCAGCGGCACTTTCGGGAGGTCGGCCGGCCGGCCGTGCCAGCCCCGGTCGGCCGAGGCCGGGGCGGCGCTCGCCAGGGCGAGGGCGGAGACGGCGACGGCCCCGGCGACGATGCGCGGGGCCAGTCGGGTCGGTGGACGGCGACGGTGGCGGCTCATGGGCTCAAACTAGCGCCGCGCACCCACAGGTGGGGCACAGCGGGCGGTCCGATTTCGTCATCAGCCGGTCAGCCTGGGGTCAGGACCCCCTGACGGCCGGCCTGACCCGAACGCGAGCAGCACAGCGCACGGGATGAGCCACGACACAGCGCCCGGAACCAGATTGGGTTCCGGGCGCTGTGTGGTCGACGGGGACGAGCCTCAGGCGGTCGCGACCGCGCTGTCCTCGACGAGCAGGTTGCGGGTGCGCCGGTAGTCGAGCGGGATGCCCGGGCCCATCGTCGTGGCCATCGTGGCCTTCTCGATGTAGTGGCCCTTCGACGAGCTGGGCTTGAGACGCAGGACCTCTTCGAGTGCGGCCGCGTAGTTCTCGACGAGTGACGTCTCGTCGAACGAGACCTTGCCGATGATGAAGTGGAGGTTGGCGTGCTTGTCGACGCGGAACTCGATCTTCCCGCCCTTGATGTCCGTGACCGCCTTGGCGACGTCCATCGTCACCGTGCCGGTCTTGGGGTTGGGCATCAGGCCGCGGGGGCCGAGGACCTTGCCGAGCCGGCCGACCTTGCCCATCATGTCGGGCGTGGCGACGACGGCGTCGAAGTCGAGCCAGCCGCCGGAGACCTTCTCGATCATGTCGTCGGACCCGACGTAGTCGGCCCCGACGTCACGAGCCGCCTGGGCGCGGTCGCCGTTGGCGAACACGAGGACCCGGGCGGTCTTGCCGGTGCCGTGCGGGAGGTTGACCGTGCCGCGGACCATCTGGTCGGACTTGCGCGGGTCGACGCCGAGGCGCATGGCGACCTCGACGGTGGCGTCGTACTTGGTCAGGCTGGTGCCCTTGGCCAGCCGGACGGCCTCGAGCGGGCTGTAGACCTTGCCGGCCTCGAGCTTCTCGGCGGCGGCGTTGTAAGCCTTGCTGCGCTTCATGATGCTGCTCCTCTGGTGGGGATGTGGAGTTGTGGTCGTCTGGACCAGCGCTGGTCCTGCCACACACCCGCATACGTCCGTACGCGAGTCGGTATGCGGGTGGACCGGCCTCAGTAGCCGGGGGTGGTGATGCCCATCGACCGGGCGGTGCCGGCGATGATCTTCGCGGCGGCCTCGACGTCGTTGGCGTTGAGGTCCTCCATCTTCTGCTCGGCGATCGAGCGGACCTGGTCGGCGGTGAGGGTGGCGACCTTGGTCTTGTGCGGCTCCCCGGAACCCTTGGGGACGCCTGCGGCCTTCTTGATCAGCTCGGCCGCCGGCGGGGTCTTGGTGACGAAGGTGAACGAGCGGTCCTCGTAGACGGTGATCTCGACGGGGATGACGTTGCCGCGCTGGGACTCCGTCGCGGCGTTGTACGCCTTGACGAACTCCATGATGTTGACGCCGTGCTGGCCGAGGGCCGGGCCGACGGGGGGCGCGGGGGTGGCCGCACCGGCGTTGATCTGCAGCTTGATGAAGCCGGAGATCCGCTTCTTCTTGGGGGGCATGAGGTGTCACTTTCCTGTGGTGATGGGCCGACGCCGAGGGGCGATGACCCGGTTGCCTGACCTCACCCGGGGGTCCGGGCGAGGTGAACGCCGGTCAGATCTTGGCGACCTGACCGAAGGACAGCTCGACCGGGGTCTCCCGGCCGAAGATGGAGACGAGCACCTTGAGCTTCTGGGTGTCGGCGTTGATCTCGGAGATCGTCGCGGGCAGGGTCTCGAACGGGCCCTCCATGACGGTGACGGACTCGCCCACCTGGAAGTCCACGACCTGGACCTCCTTGGGCCGGCCCGCCCCGCCGCCGGTGCCACCGGCGCCGCCACCCGAAGAGGGCGTCTCGAGGTCGGGGGCCAGCATGGTGAACACCTCGTCGAGGCTGAGCGGGACGGGCTGGTGGGCGTTGCCCACGAAGCCCGTGACGCCCGGGGTGTGGCGTACGGCGCCCCACGACTGGTCGGTGAGGTCCATCCGGACCAGGACGTAGCCGGGCATCCGCACCCGGGAGACGAGCTTCTTCTGGCCGTTCTTGATCTCGGTGACCTCTTCCATGGGCACCTCGATCTCGAAGATGTAGTTCTCCATGTTCAGCGAGGAGATCCGCGTCTCGAGGTTGGTCTTGACCCGCTTCTCGTAGCCGGCGTAGGAGTGCACGACGTACCAGTCGCCGTCCTTCATGCGCAGCTGCCGCTTGTATTCGGCGACGGGGTCGGCCGGGGCCTCGGAGGTCGCGTCGGACTCTTCGGCGGTCGGGGCGGTCGGGGCGGTCGCGTCGTCGATGTAGCCGGGAGCGTCCGGGTCGATCGTGTGGACCGTCTCCGCGGAGTCCGGCAGCCCGGCAAACGTCTCGAGCGGCGCGTCGGAGATCCCGTGCTCGCCGGCCGGCTGGGCCTTGGCGTCGCCCTGGAGGTCGTTCTCGAGGTCGATGTCGTGCGTCGTGGTGTCGTCGGACACGCTGATGCCTGCTTCCTTCAGGTGAGCGGGGGACGCGCTGCGGTGAGCGGGTCGGGCTCGGTGGTCATGCTGTCGGTGATGCGGTCAACCCGCCAGGGCGAGCAGGACGAGCCGGTGGAACACGAAGTCGAGGGCCGCCACGATCCCCATGATGACGAGGACGAACACGATGACGACGACGGTGTAGTTGAGCAGCTCCTTGCCGGTGGGCCGCACGACCTTCCGCAGCTCGTCGAGGATCTGGCTGACGAACAGGCCCAGCGACTGGAACAGCCGGCTGACGGGGTTGCCCCCCTGCGCTCGGCGGCGTCCGGCTCGGCCAGAGCTGCCTGAGCTGCCGGAGTCGCGGGAACCGCGCGACTCTGCACTCGCTTCGGTCGCCATGCCCGCTCTCCTCACTGCTTCGTCATGCCTTCATCGATGGCCCTGACGGCCAACGCCGCCGGGCCCCTGGGTCGTTCCCTACGTTCCGCAGGGCAGGAGGGACTCGAACCCCCAACCGCCGGTTTTGGAGACCGGTGCTCTACCAATTGAGCCACTGCCCTACGCGGACCTCGGCCGGGTCGGGTCCGCGGGCGGCTGGCGGCAGGCATGCCGAAGCATGGCGGCTGACGACCACCGAGAAGACATCATACGGGACCGCGCGGGGCGGGCGCGAACCCGCTGGAACGCCCTCGGGCCGGAGGCGACGGCGGTGGGAGGATGCTCGCGTGAGCACCTCGTCCGCCGCGCCGTCTGCCGTCCGCACCCCTCTCGCCGACCGGTCGAGCGCCGAGCTGGCGGCCTTCCTGGACGAACGACGGGAGGAGTATGCCGCGCTGGTGGCCCGCGGGCTGTCGCTGGACCTCACCCGCGGCAAGCCGTCGGTCGCGCAGCTCGACCTCTCGAACGACCTCCTGCACCTACCGACCACTACGAGGGACCGGGCCGGCGCCGATGTACGCAACTACGGCGTCCTCGACGGGCTGCCCGAGCTGCGGGAGCTGTTCGCCGAGCTGCTCTGGGTGGAGCCGGAACAGGTCGTCTGTGGTGGCAACTCCAGCCTGACGATGATGTGGGAAACCCTGGTCGACCTGCTGCTCCACGGAGCACCGGAGTCCCCGCAGCCGTGGTCGCAGGAGGAGACGGTGCGCTTCGTCTGCCCCTCACCCGGCTATGACCGGCACTTCGCCATGCTGCAGGACTTCGGCATCGAGATGCTGACCGTGCCGATGACCGTCGACGGACCTGACGTCGCCGCCGTCGAGGCGCTCGTCCGTGACGACCCGAGCGTCAAGGGCATCTGGATCGTGCCGACCTACGCGAACCCCACCGGCGCCGTGGTCTCGCAGGAGATCGCGGCGGCTCTGGTGTCCATGCCCACGGCGGCCCCCGACTTCCGGATCCTCTGGGACAACGCCTACGCCTTCCACCACCTCACCGAGGAGGAGGCCAAGAGCGCCGACGTGCTGACCCTCGCCGCCGCCTCAGGGAACCCCAACCGGCCGATCGTGTTCGCCTCGACGTCGAAGATCACGTATGCCGGTGCCGGGGTCGCGGTGCTGGCCGCCTCGGTGGAGAACAAGACGTGGTTCCTCAAGCACCTGGCGCTGGCGTCGATCGGTCCGGACAAGGTCAACCACCTGCGGCACGTGCAGTTCTTCGGTTCGGCGCAGGGCGTGCGGGACCACATGCGCAAGCACCGCGAGATCCTCGCCCCGAAGTTCGCGGCGGTCGACGCGGCGCTGACCTCGGCCCTCGAGGGGCTCGGCGTGGCCGAGTGGACTCGGCCCACGGGTGGGTACTTCGTCAGCCTGGATGCCCTCGACGGCACCGCCTCGCGGGTCATCCTGCTCGCCAAGGAGGCGGGGATCGCGCTCACCCCGGCGGGGGCGGCGTTCCCCTACGGCCGGGATCCCCGCGACCGCAACATCCGGCTGGCGCCGTCGTTCCCGGTGCTCGCCGACGTCGAGACCGCGATGTCCGGGGTCGCGACGTGCGTGGCGCTGGCCGCCGCAGAGAAGCTGGCCGTCGGCGTCTGACTGGCGCCGGTCCGCGGTTTCCCACCTCCGTTGCGCCGCTTGACTCAGCGTCAAGCGGGTTGACGCAGGGTGCAACGGGTGTCAACCAGCTCGACGCTGAGTCAAGTGGCTGAATGGCTGAGGGGCTGGCGGGGGGCTGGTGTCTGAGTGGCTGAGTGGCTGAGTACGTGGCGGGACTGATCGACCCGGGTTCGGGGGTCGCCCGGGGCGGGGGCGCGGCCGCCCTGTGGCCTCGTGACAGAGTGACGGGCATGAGCGACGAGAGTTACAGCGGCGAGGAGATGAACACCGACATCGGCAGCTTCTCGGTGGACGACGAAGACCAGCTGCAGAGCGGGGACACTCTTGAGGATCCGGACGTGGACTCGCCGGACGACGTGCTCGACGCGGGCTACTCCCCCCCGGACCGCGCCCGCGGTTCGCTCGCCTTCGGCACCACGGCCTGGGAGCAGTCCCAGGAGGAGACCATCGAGCAGCGCATCACGCAGGAGATCCCCGACCCCGACAGCGCCTACGGGGCACCGGACAACGAATCGGGGCTGGACGAGCCCGAGATGCTCGGTGGCGACGACCCCGACGCCATCCCCGTGGACGACGACTTCGTGAGTGACTCGGGAGCCCGCGCCGGCCGGCTCGTGGCCCCCGACCAGGGCACGGGCGAGGACGTGGACCAGTACTCGGGGTCCCCCCGCGGAGCGGGGGAATTCGCCGCAGATGTCGGCATCGACGGCGCCGGAGCCTCCGCCGAGGAGGCGGCCATGCATATCGCCTCCGACGAGCCCGGTGACGAGGCCCTTGGCACCGACGATGTCGCCACCCGCGGAGCGGCGGACGCCGGCCCGCTCAGCGAGGCCGCCGCCGACGCCATCCGTGACGAGGACGAGACCAACGAGCTGGACTCGCTCCGGTCGGCGAACGACGACAGCTGACCACCGCTGCCGACCGCGGACGACCGCTGACGACCGCTGACGACGGCCGGAAGTCCTGACCTGAGCGCTCAGCCGCCGCCCCGGGGACCGATGTCCACGCGGCGGCGCAGTTCGGCCACACCCGCCGGTCCGTCGGGCAGGTCCCACCAGCTCTCCACCCACCAGGTGGCGCCGGCGTCGGCCCACGGCTGCGGCGAACCGTGCACCGAGCCGAAGCGGCCATGGCTGTCGCCCTCGACGACGACGTCGTAGCCGTCCCATGGCAGCCCGTGTTCGGCGCGCAGGGCGCGGAGCCGGGCGACGATCTCGCCGAGGACATCGAGGGTCAAGCCTGAGCTGCCCGCTGCACCGCCCGCGAGGGCCGGGAAGACGCCCTGCCAGCGGGCCGCCCGCTCCAGAGATCGCTGACGCTCCTTCCCGGGCACGAGGGCACCGACCACCCAGACCGGCGGGAACGGGCGCTGCACCGGAGGCGGCGGAGCCAGGTCGGTCACCGGGCGCACGGTCCAGAACTCCCCGGCGTGCTCGTAGGCGGCGCCGCCGTCGGCCCCCAGGAGACCGGCGTAGACCGCCAACCCCTCGTCGACCCGGCGCGCTCGCACGGCCCGGCCTTCGTCGGCCTCGAACGAGAGCCAGTTGGCGTTGACCGCGCCCAGCCCGGCACCGAGGATCACCCGTCCGCCTGAGAGCCGGTCGACGGTGGCCACGCTCTGAGCGAGGTCCCACGGCCGGTAGCGGGCGACCGGGGTGAGGAGGGTGCCCAACCGGATGTGCTCCGTGCGGACCGCGGCCGCCGCGAGGAGGGCCCAGGCGCTGTGTCGGTAGACCGCTTCCCACGAGAAGACGGCGTCCCAGCCACGAGCCTCGGCCTGCTGGGCGATCTCGACGAACTCCAGGTCGCTGGTGAACGGAACGACGAAACCGTGTCTCATTCATCCGACCATAGGCAGACCCTCCGACAGGTGTCCCGGCAGGTCCTGAACGCCACCGACGGCCCGCGGACGGAGGGGGCCACCCTCTGCCAGAGTGACGCCATGGCACCGGCGGCTGGCGGCACCCGCGACGTCGTCACGCTGCCGAAGGCCCACCTGCACCTGCACTTCACCGGCTCGATGCGCATCGAGACCCTGGCCGACCTGGCCGCGGGGCACGGGATCCGTCTGCCGGAGGCTCTGACCGACCACTGGCCGCCGCAGCTGCATGCCACCGACGAGCGCGGTTGGTTCCGGTTCCAGCGCCTCTACGACCTGGCCCGCTCGTGCGTGCGAGGCGAGGACGACATGCGTCGCGTGGTCCGCGAGGCCGCTGAGGACGACGCCGCCGAGGGCTCGCGCTGGCTGGAGCTCCAGGTGGAGCCGTCGTCCTACGCCCCGTTCGTCGGCGGCGTCACCCCGGCGCTCGAGATCGTCCTCGACGAGGCGGCAGCGGCGTCCTCAACGACGGGCATCGGCGTGGCGGTCGTGGTGGCCGCCAGCCGCATCCGGCACCCGCTCGATGCCCGCACGCTGGCCCGACTCGCCGTCCGGTATGCCGGTGACCAGCCGGGCACGGTCGTCGGGTTCGGCCTCTCCAACGACGAGCGGCGCGGAGCCCTGCCCGACTTCTCGCCCGCGTTCGAGATCGCGCGGCGGGGACACCTGGCCCTCGTCCCGCACGGCGGCGAGCTCCTCGGGCCGGCGTCGGTCGTCGACACCCTCACCGTCCTGCGCCCTGACCGGGTCGGCCACGGCGTCCGTGCCGCCGAGGACCCCGCCGCTCTCGACCGCGTCGCGCAGTCCGGGGTCACCCTCGAGGTGTGCCCGGGCAGCAACGTCTCCCTCGGCGTCTACACCGACGCGACCCAGGTGCCGCTGCGCCGGCTCGTCGACGCGGGCATCCCCGTCGCCCTGGGTGCCGACGACCCGCTCCTCTTCGGGACCCGGCTGGCCGACCAGTACGCCAGCGCGCGCCACGACCTGGGGTTCTCCGACCTTGAGCTGGCCGATCTCGCCCGGCAGAGCATCGTCGGCAGCCGGGCGCCCGGCGCCCTGCGGACCGCCGCACTGTCGGCCGTCGACCGATGGCTCGCCGGGGCACGCGATCCCGACACGGGCGTCGTCACGTCCTGACGATTTGGTCGCAGCCCGTTCGCCAGGGCACCCTGAACGCCATGAAGACGGCCCTGGCGACCGCCGCTGCCGCCCTGGTCCTGCTCGCGGGGTGCACGACGACCGACGCCGGGACCACCTCGCCGTCGTCGGCAGGCGCGACGGGTGCCGCCTCCGGAACCGCCATCACGACCCCGGCTGCCTCAGCAACCACGACGACGGCTGCCTCAGCCACCACGACGACGGCTGCCTCAGCAACCACGACCCCGGCTGCCTCAGCAACCACGACGACGGCTGCCTCAGGCACCACCACGACGGGGTCCGGGCCGAGCACCACGACGGCGGACGCGGCGCCGACGAGCATGCCCACGACGTACACCGACGTCAACCAGACGATCAGCGACCCCGATCTCACGGAGACCGTGGCCGTCAAGCGGATCGCCCGCCAGCTGCCCTGGCCGGCGGGCTACAAGGCGTCGGCGCAGGCCTACGAGCTCCTCGCGGTCGAGATGACCTGGACACCGTCCAAGGACTTCACCATCCCGATCCGGTGGTTCGACTTCTCGATCAACAGCGGAAGCCAGTTCCCCAACAAGCCCGACGGCCTCGTCAACGACGCGGTCACGGGCGCGGGCTGGACGTTGCTGCCGGGGTCGGTCACCACGGGAGACGCGGTGACCGGCTGGCTGGTGTTCAAGGTCGATCCGCGGAACGCCCCGAAGCTGACGCTCGACTACAACCGTCCGGCCACCCAGGTCACGGGTGGCGCGGAATACCCCGCCAAGACGTTCAGCGTGCCGCTCGTCGGCTGACCCCTCTCGGGTCAGAGCCGGTCGCCCACGAGAACGGGCTCGCTGACGAGGCGGACGCCGAACGCCGTCTCGACGCCGTCCCGCACCTCGCGAGCCAGCGCGAGCACGTCTGCGGTCGTCGCCTCGCCTCGGTTCGTCACCGCCAGGGTGTGCTTGGTCGAGAGGGCCGCGGCCCCCGGCAGCCCGTAGCCCTTGGCGAAGCCGGCGCGGTCGATGAGCCAGGCGGCACTGGTCTTGCGCCGGCCGTCGGGCTCTGGCCACACCGGGAGCTCGGTCTCGGCGCCGAGCCGTCCGTGGACCCGCTCGACGAGGGCGTCCATCTCGACCGCGGGCAGGATCGGGTTGGTGAAGAACGACCCACAGCTCCAGGTGTCGGGGTCCGCGCCGTCGAGGACCATGCCGCGGCGACGGCGCTGGTCGAGCACCGCCTCGCGGGCCTCGGCGAGGGGGACCCGGCTGCCCGGCTCGACGTCGAGCGCGTGCGCCAGGGCGGCGTAGCGGACCGGTCCGGAGAGGTCGGCGATGCGCAGCTGGAAGACGACGTCGAGGACGACGTAGCGACCACCCTTGCCGTCACCGCCCTTGAACCTCGAGTCGCGGTAGGAGAACCCGCAGTCGAACCCGAAGAAGGTGCGCACCTCACCCGCCTGCCGGTCCCACACCCGCACCTGGGCGACGGTGTCGGAGACCTCCTGGCCGTAGGCGCCGACGTTCTGGATCGGGGTGGCGCCGGTCGACCCCGGTATGCCCGAGAGGGTCTCGACCCCGGCCCACCCCTCGTCGACGGTCTGCGCCACGAGCTCGTCCCAGGCGACCCCCGCGGCGACGCGCACGTTGGCCCCGCCGCACGAGTCGTCGGACTCCACGCGTACGCCCGTGGTCTCGACGCGGACCACCGTGCCGGCGAAGCCCTCGTCGGTGACGACGAGGTTGGAGCCGCCCCCGACGACGAGCAGCGGCTCGTCGGCGTCGTCGACCTCGCGGACGGCATCGACCAGCTCGTCGGTCGTCTCCACCCGGACCAGGCGGGCGGCCGGCCCACCGACTCGCATCGTCGTCAGGGTCGACAGGGGGACATCGTGGTCGACCCGCATCCGGCAGGGCCGAGCGTCAGTCGAGGCGGACGACCGCGAGCGCGCGGCCGAGCACCTTGTCGTCGCCGCACCGGGCCGTCAGCTCGACGGTGGCGGTCCGCCTCTCGGCGTCGACCGTCTTGACGACCCCGTCGACCACGACGTCGGCCCCACCCTCGTAGGGAACGACGACGGGCTTGGTGAACCGCACGGAGTACTCCGCGACCCGGCCGGCGTCACCCACCCACTCGGAGACCAGGGTCACCGCGGAGCCCATGGTGAACATCCCGTGGGCGATCACGTCGGGCAGCCCGACTCTTGTGGCGAACCGTTCGTCCCAGTGGATGGGGTTGCGGTCGAGCGAGGCGCCGGCGTACTGGACGAGGGTGGCGCGTTCGATGTGGACCGTCTTGGTCGGGAGGGTCTGACCGACCTCGACGTCGGCGAAGCGGCGCACGGGAGTCATGGAGGCGGTGCTCATCACTCGCCCCCTCGGATGACCAGGGTGGAGGTGGCGGTGCAGACGTCGTCGCCGGCCGCCGTCAGCTCGGTGCGGGTGGTGACCATGGTGTGCCCGCCCGCCGCCTTGACCCCGTCGACGTGAAGCACCCCGACCACGTCGTCGCCGGCCGTGATGGGGCGGTGGTGGACGAACTTCTGCTCGCCGTGCACGACGCGGCTGTAGTCAATACCCGCCTCGGGGTCACGCACGAGTTGGGCGTCGCACAGCTGGGCGATGAGGACAGCGAACGTCGGCGGGGCAATGACGTCGCGGTAGCCGCGGGCCCGGGCCACCTCCGCGTCGGTGTGCACCGGGTCGGTCGAGCCCACAGCCTCGGCGAACTCGCGGATCTTGGCCGCCCCCACGGCATACGGCGGGGCGGGCGGATAGGTGCGCCCGACGAAGTCTGCGTTGACCGGCATACCGGCAACCCTAGCCGGGCCTATGTCGGCTCGGAGGAGGCGCCCGCGCGCACGTCGTAGCGCCAGAAGGGGCGCACCAGCACACCCGCCACGGCAACGACGAGCATGCAGGCCACTCCTCCGGCGACCCACGAGAAGGTGGGCGTGGTGACGGCTGCGGTGGCCCCGGCGCGGACGTCGCCGAGTCG
>JAABVA010002203.1_pt1 | contig 19701 bp, 20 predicted proteins | sample 5560331 | NCBI WGS metagenome assembly JAABVA01 (sample SAMN12812661, study PRJNA571458) | rock metagenome | isolation source: Antarctica rocks | place: Antarctica: Victoria Land, Mt New Zealand sud | collected 2016-01-07 | reverse complement strand
CGAAGTTGTCGAGGCGGTGGTCGACGTCAAGGGCCATATGGTGTTCGGCTCTCCCAAGTCGCACCAGCACCGCTCGGTCCCGGTGCCGAAGTTCCTGCACGAGGACCTCAAGGCGGCGATGGCAGGGAAGGGGCCGGGGGAGTTGGTGTTCACATCGCCGCAAGGCGAGGTGCTTCGGGTGCAGAACTTCCGGCCTCGTGGGTTCGACCGCGCTGCCAAGTCAGTAGGGCTCGAAGGTCTCGTCCCGCACGAGTTGCGGCATACGGCGGCGTCACTGTCCATCGCATCCGGGGCCAATGTCAAGGCGGTGCAGAAGATGCTTGGACACAAAAGCGCGGCCCTGACGCTGGACCGCTATGGGCACTTGTTCGAGGACGAGCTGGACGCCGTAGCGGAGCGTCTGAATGACGCGCGGGCTAGAACTCGCGCGCCCCTGGTGCGCCGCTCGGCTTCTGTGGCAGACCTCGCAGACCATCGAAAAGCCGCTGACCAGCGCTAATATGGTGCCCCTAGCAGGATTCGAAACTGCTAACGCGCCGCCCATGACAGGCCCTTGACCAGGCCGAACACGCTGTGCACCAGGCGATCAACAACCATCCCCTATGGAAGCACGCGGAAGCAAATACCCCCTACGTGCCAGTAGCTATGGCACGATAGTGGCACGACCGAGCGCGACGAGAGGACCACCAGACCACCGTGGCGACCAAGCGGACCACCAGCAAGGGCCGACGAGGATGGGGCTCGGTCCGCAAGCTGCCGTCTGGCCGCTGGCAGGCCAGGTACACCGGCCCGGACCTCAACGTCTATCGAGCACCCCGGACCTTCGAGACCGAGCTCGACACCGAGGGCTACCTGGCGTCGGTCAGGAAGTCGATAGACCTGGGCACCTGGACAGCGCCACGCACCAGCGCCACCAGCCCGGCGCCGACCACCCTGGGGGCCTATGCCGAGCGCTGGGTCGAGCAGCGCGAGCCCTTGAAACCGAGGACCCGCGAGCTGTACGCACGGCAGGTCCGCAACCACCTCGCCCCGACCCTGGGGCACCTGACGCTAGGCAGCATCACACCGGACACGGTGCGGTCCTGGTACTACGCGATGGACGCGACCAGGCCGACCGTCCGCGCGCACTGTTACGCGCTGCTGAGGACGATCCTGGGCACCGCTGTGGACGACGGGGTGATCCCCTCGAACCCGTGCCGTATCCGGGGCGGGGGGCAGACCTCCCGTGCCCACGAGGTGCGCCTGTTGACGGTGCCCGAGCTGGGCGAGCTGGTCACGCACATGCCCGAGCACCTACGAGCCGGGGTGCTGCTCATGGCCTGGTGCGGTCTGCGGTACGGTGAGCTGGCTGAGCTGCGCCGCTCGGACGTGGAGCCGGACGGGTCGGTCGTGCGGGTCCGCCGTGGGGTCGTGTACATCGATGGCGAGCACATCGTCAGTGCTCCCAAGTCGGCCGCCGGGGTCCGAGACATCGCCGTGCCCCCGCACCTCGCGGTCGGGCTCATCGCTCACCTGGCCGACCACGTGAAGCCGGGCAGAGGTGCCCTGCTGTTCCCCGGGGACGACGGTGGGCACCTCACCCACTGGCGCTTCCGCCACGCGCTCTACCGAGCTGCTCGGGCTATCGACCGTGGAGACCTGCACGTGCACGACCTGAGGCACCTGGGCGCCGTGCTCGCTGCACAGTCCGGGGCCACAGTGAAGGAACTCATGAGCCGGTTGGGCCACAGCTCACCCACCATGAGCCTGCGGTACCAGCACGTGGCAGAGAACCGGGACAAGCAACTCGCGGCACGACTGTCTGAGTTGGCAGGGCCTACCGGGTGACCGAGCCCTGTCGGGTGAGCCAGAGGTCCCGTCCCTGGCCCTGAGCGGCCTCCTGACGGACTTTCAGCTCGTCGGGGTGCTCCCAGTACTCCCCGCGGCACACGGGGCAGGTGAAGCGCACCAGCGGCTCGCCACCGGGAACGGCGACGAGTGACGAGCGCGGGTGGTCGCGCATCGGCACTTTCCGAGCCGGGCGACCCTCCGGTGACACCGCGAGTAGTGCACCGCACGGGCGGGTCGAATGGGTCGAATGTTGACGGCCACAACGGATGTCGCCTCGATTGCGTGCCATGACGACGATCGTACGCGGAAGGTTGCGGCAGGGTCTATGGTGCAAGTGACACAACCGCGAACGTTGCGGCGGCAATGGGTGGCACTGCCGTTATGCCCTCCCAACTCGGCCTACGGGTCGAGCGGAGGAAGCACGCCATGGCACGACGAACACCACCCGCCCCCAAGAGGACCCTGCTCACGCAGGCTGAGGCCGCTGACTACCTGGGCGTCACAACGCGGACAGTCCGGCAGTACGTCGCTAGCGGGGTACTGCCCGCATACCGTCTGGGCAGCAAGCATCTTCGCTACGACCAGGCGGAAGTGGATGCACTGCTCCGGCCCGTCATCACCGCCGGGGCCACCTCGTGAGCGGCAGCAGCGGCCGCACCCCTAGGGGAACGACCGCCACCGAGACCAGCCACCGCCAAGCGACCAAGTCCAAGCGCGACGGTACTGCCAGCACTGCCCGAGAGCGAGGGGGCGGCCAGCAGGCGAGCGAGGCGGGGAACGAATACGGGCAGTCTCAGGACGAGGGTGCTGCGGTGCTGGACGAGGTGCACGCCATGCTCGCCCGGTTCATCGCGTTCCCCAGTCCAGAGAATCTCGACGCGGTCACTCTGTGGGCGGTCCACACTCACGCGCTCGACATGTTCGAGACGACACCCCGCCTGGCGCTGCTCTCACCGGAGCCAGGCAGTGGCAAGACTCGCGTGCTGGAGATCCTCGAACTGCTGGTGCTGCGACCGCAGATGACGGTCAACGTGTCCCCGGCCTACTTGTTCCGGAAGGTGGCCGACGAGGACGGTCCGCCCACACTGCTCTACGACGAGATTGACACCGTGTTCGGAGCCAAGGCGCGGGAGAACGAGGACATCCGGGGCATGTTGAACGCGGGCTACCGCCGGGGCGCTACTGCGGGCCGATGCAAGAGGGTGGGTGAGGTCGTGGAGACCGAGGAGTTGCCCGCGTTCGCAGCCGTCGCGCTGGCCGGGCTCAACGACCGCCGTCTCCCGGACACACTCCTCACGAGGTCCATCGTCGTAAAGATGCGTCGGCGTGCCCCAGGGGAGCACGTGGAGTCCTACCGGCGGCGTACCCACGAGCGCGAGGGGCACGCTTTGCGGGACAAGGTGGCGGACTGGGTGGACTCGGTGAGGGTCCGGCTCGACGGGGTGTATCCCGACCTGCCAGCAGAGATCACCGACCGCAACGCGGACGTGTGGGAGCCCCTGATCGCCATAGCGGACGCCGCAGGCGGCAACTGGCCCAAGAGGGCACGGTGTAGCGCCGTATCCGCTGTATCCGTCTCCCAGGGGGACAGAGGGGGGCTCGGGCTGGACCTGTTGCGAGACATCCGTGAGGTGTTCGGGGATGAAGAGTTCCTCGCCACCACGACACTTCTCAACAGACTATGTGATCTCGAAGAGAGCCCATGGAACGATCTTCGCGGCAAGCCGCTGGACCCTCGCGTGCTCTCAGAGATGTTGGGTGACTACGACATCGTCCGTGGGCAGCAGAGGGTGGGGGGGCAAGGTTCCCAAGGGGTATCACCGGCACAAATTCGAGGATGCGTGGGAGAGGTACCTGCTCCCACCAGAGGAGGAGCGGAACCAGGACGAGGGAGACGAGGCCATGAGCCCCCTACCCCCCGGGAAGTCGGATACACCGGATACGTCAGATACGGCCATTCGGTCGGCCAGGGTGAAGCCACGTCATATCTCTCGAAGTGTGCTCACCCGCTCGAAGTCCGCTGGAAAGTCAACATCTATCCCGAAGGAGAACTAACATGACGATCAACAATAGGAACCGTCGTAATCGGGCACGAGCAGAACCAATACCCGACACGCTCGAACCACTCAACCCGAAGTGCTTTGTTCAACAACTCAGTGAAGTCATGGGCGAGCGCGAGGAACGTCAACAATCCAAGGACGCCCAACCGACCCCGCCACCGAAGCGGAGGAAGTCACGCCGACCAATCCGAGCATGGTGGCAGGACATCTAGCCAAGGGGGATCAACACCGAGACCACCAGCAGGTCAACAACTCCCGGACAGGATGGACCAGGAACACCACCAGCGGTAAGGCCAGCAAGACCAGCCCTTATTCGTCCTGTGAGCCTCCCTGGACCCTTTCCGGGATACGGACAGCAAAGGACCCCGGAAACTCGCTCAGGGGCTCAATGAGGGGCCAATGCGGGCACCAGGAGAAGGGCGAGGGTAGGTGGGGGCCGGTCAGCCAACCGTAACGAAGGAGATGCATGCAGTACCGCACCCGGCCGACCGGCCCCACAGGAGATGAGCCGGGTGGGAGAAACACCCGACGCGGACACAGTGGCGAAGCCGTGCTGCGCTTCTCGCCCATACTCCAGGCCCAAAGCGTATACCATTTATCTACACCAACCGAAGGAGCGATCAACCAATGTCTCACACATACGACCCGTTCGATCCCGACTACCTCGATGCGCGTCAACGGGAACGCGACGAGCACGCCCTGGGGCTCACCGAGCAACACAGTCCGGTCCCCCTGGAGCTGGCAGCCGACCGACGCCGCACGGACCTCATGGACGCGCTCGACGCCGGGAAGAACAGGCGGGCACCCGAACCACTGCCAGACGGGCTTGCACAGAACCTGGCGGGGAACGCTGCCCGCCGACGGGTGGCCCCCATCTGGTCCGGCCCGACCACACAGGAGCCGCTGTTGGGCGCGAACCGGGGTGCCGTCACCCACATGTCCACCCCGATGCACCCGGACACTGCGCACACGTTGACCCGGTTGTTGCGGCAGCAGGGCAACGAGCAGGCCGCGACCTCGGTCGAGCGCACGCAGGGATACCGCTGGTAATGGGCAGCCGAGCACGCAGGAAGTCCCGCGACGACGACCGGGATTTGACCGTAGGCGAGGCAGCGGGCGTCATCGACGGGGACTCGATTCTCGACCACCTGCGTCGGGTACGTCCGAGTGTGTACGGCGGGCCGACACGCGAGATGTTGCAGCGCGACCTCGACCGCCTCGTCCGTCGCCGCCAGTCATGACCGGACGGTCAACAATGGACACCGAAGGCGACCAGCAGGACACGAAGTCGGGGACCAAGGCAGCGACACGGGGTCCGGCTCGGGTGACCGCGACCGAACGTCGTCGTCGTCGGGACTCGGAAGCTGCGGTGTTGCGAGCGCAGGGCTTGAGCTACGACGACGTGGCCGACGCGCTCGGCTACAGCGGCCGTAGCGCCGCCCACAAGGCCGTGCAGCGCGCTCTGTCCGATGTAGTGCGCCAGAGCACCGACGAGGCCAGGGTGCTCGCCCAACAGCGTCTCGACGGGTTACGGCGGATGCTCGTCAACCTCGTCACCGAGGGCGGGTTGGTTCCCCGGGACTGCATTGCTGCGGCACGCGCATTGCTCGCCGTGGAGGAACGCGAGGCGAAGTTGTTGGGCCTCGACATCACTGCCGCACCCGTGGTGACCTCGACTGTCCTCGACGCGGAGATCGACAGACTCACCCGCGAGATAGGTGCACTCGACGCCCTCCCGGTCCGCGACCCGTGGGAGGACTGGACACCAGCAGACCGGGTGGCCGACGATGTACACCGGGACGGCCAGCACCACTCGGGTGCAGAGATCGTCCGGCTGCCACGACGAGGGGACCACCGATGAGCGCCACACCAGACCCAGCGACCCTGGCTGCGTCGACGGAAGACTGGGCAGACCAACGCGTCCCTGCTTCCGAGCGCCGGTCGATCATGTCGATCGTTGCCGCCCGGATGGGGTTCACCGTCTCGGCTACCGACCTGGTCTACGGCATATCGCTGGGCCTGTACTTCCCGTTCTGGCTGGCGCTGGCCATCGCGCTGGGCTCCTCGGTGATCATCATTGTCGTTTCGATCCTCGGAGGCTTGATCGGCCAGCGCGAAGGGCTCACCACCGCCCTGTGCCTCCGCCAGACCTTCGGGAATGAAGGCGTGCGGCTTCCTGCCTTGGTGATCGCGCTCATCGGGGTGGGCTTCGCGGGGTACAGCACCGGGATCACGGTGAGCGTGCTTCCCGGCGACTCCAACCTCGCGCACCTGCTATACGCGATCGTGCTCGGGGCGCTGTACACGGCGCTGAGCATCGTCGGCTTCAAGCAGGGTCTTACCTGGGTCGGACGCATCGCCGTGCCCTTGATGCTCGTCATGGTGATCATCGCAGCGGTGCAGGCCATCGACCACGTCGGAGGCTGGGGCGCGCTGCTGGCCAAGCAGCCATCGCAGCCCAGTGCGGTGGCGATCCCCATCATGATCGGGCTCGGCTAACAAGTGGATGCAGGGAGCGACGGTCACCCCCGACATCATGCGGTTCGGTAAGGACCGGAGCTCGGTCTATGTGTCGACGATCGCCGAGTTCCTAGTCGGTAACTTCGGCTTCAACGTGTTGGGCATCATCGTCGGACTCGGCGTAGGGGTCGCCAACCTAGGCCACGCCTTCGCAGCGATCGGTGTCGGCAACCTCGCGATCGCTGCGATCGTCGTGCAGGGCTTCCCGCACGAGGTGAACAACATGTACGCGGCCAGCCTGGCAGCACGGACCACCTTCGGCATCCCGCGACTGTTCATTAACATCGCGTCTGGCGTCATCGTGATCATCGTCGCTTACTACGGCGTAACCACAGGGATCCTCCAGAGCTTCCTGGCCTACCTCGGCTGGCTCGGATACATCATGCCGATCATCCCGGGAATCTTTATCGCCGACTACTTCCTGGTGCGACGCTGCCACTACGGCTCGACCGTCGCGAGCGCGAGCGCGTTCAACCTGCGCGCGATGAGCGCGTTGATCATCGGCTTGGGTCTCCATCTCTACCTGGGCATTGCCCTGCACGACGGCCTGCTCAAGGCGCTGCCGGTCTTCGGCTTCGCGCTCTACCTGCTCTTCTCGATACCCCAGCTCATCCGGGCCTGGTCCAGTAAGGAGCCCCGTACCTCCGAGGTCGACGAGTTCGGCTAGTGTGCCGCGCGGGGTGGGCAGTGGAAGGATCACCGGCAGGTGATCGACGGGGTGATGTGGTGGACCCGGGCGGGGGCGCCCTGGCGTGATCTTCCGGTGCCCTATGGGCATTGGAAGACCGTCTACAACCAGCATCGCCGCTGGTCAGCAGACGGGACGTGGGAAAAGATCCTCGACGGGCTGCGGGCTGGATGCGACGTGGCCGAGGGCGCAGACTGGGAGCTCAGCGTGGATGCCACCGTCATCCGGGCGCATCATCACGCGGCCGGTGCCCGCCACGATCCACCCAAGGATGTGCCTGCGCAGCGGCTGGCCCCGACCGTGCTGGAGGAATCGGTACTGCCCGGTCGGCACACAGAGGGCGCCGGGGAATGACAAGGATTCCGCCGCATGCCCGAGAGTTGATTGTCATCAACTGGCCGATGGTGCTCATGATCGCCGCTGCCCTGCTCGAACACGAGGTGTTGACCTACGACGAGGTGTGCCGACTCCAGTAACCCCGGAGAACCTCATCTCCGAGGACCAGGAGAACCTCATCGTCGGGCAACTACACCTACACGTTGGCGGTGTAGCGCTGTATCCGTTGTATCCGTCTCCCAGGGGGACAGGAGAACCTCATCGTCGGGGACCTATTCCCCACGTAGTCCCCACGCCGGGGGCCGTGTCTCGGCGTTCTCGCAGGTCAGAGCGGTGAAAAGTGGTGCGCGATACTGGGATTGAACCAGTGACCTCTTCCGTGTCAGGGAAGCGCTCTCCCGCTGAGCTAATCGCGCAAGTCGTGATAGAGGCGGAGACGGGAATCGAACCCGTGTACAGGGCTTTGCAGGCCCTTGCCTAAGCCACTCGGCCACTCCGCCGGGAGAGCCCGAGACTGAGCCTTTCGAGCGGATGACGGGATTCGAACCCGCGACCCCAACCTTGGCAAGGTTGTGCGCTACCAGCTGCGCTACATCCGCACTCAACCGCCACCGTCGTCCAACAACTCGTCGAGCGGTGCGGGAGCGAACACTATCCGAGGGTGCGCGTCGAGTTCAAACCGGGTCACGTTGCCCCGGTCGTGAAGAGCGCTGACAGTGCCGCGTCCAGGTCGATGACCTGCGTTTCCGCGCCGATCGGAACCAGCCGCTCGGTCGCGTCGATGAAGTCGGCGATGGTCGCGGCCGGTGCTTCGCACAGGGCACGACCGGCCGGCGCGTTGAGCTCGATGGCAACGACGGCGCCCCGGCTACCGGGCAGCGGTGCCACCCGGACGTCACCCTGTCCGGCCTGCCGGTGCAGCCCCTCGGCCAGGAGCCTGCGGGCGAACACCCAGTCAACGTCGGCGGCATCAGCGCTGGCGAAGCGGAGGTACACGGCATAGGGGTCGGACACCATGAACTGCATCCGGACGCGCATCGGCACTCCGGCAGAGCCCCGCCGTCGGTGCGGGCCCTGCTGTCCTTCCGGACGGAGCGTGAACGTCGTGTGCGCGGTGACCACTTCGTGCGCACGCTTCACGGTTGCGTCCTCTCTGCATGAGCCGGCCCATCGGGTCCGTACGCCGAGCCCCGATTGAGGCCGACACTCCTTCTTCGCCGGAGAGGGACCCTCCGGTTCGCCGTGCCGGTGCCGGACGCCACGCGCAGGGGGGTAGCGCTCGTTCGTGTTCTGTTCCTGTCCCCGTAGTGTTGATCACAGAATGCTCCGTGCCCGGAACGCTTCGTGTGCCACTGAACCAACGGCGGCACCGGGTGCGAACACTCGACGTGAGGAACTTGCCAGTGGCTGAGAGAGACACCCGTGGTGAGGATGCTGTGCCTCCGCGTGATCAACAGCGTCCCGAACACGCTCCCGGCCAACGGGCTCCACGCAGCACCCGAGCGGCCGACCCGGAACGAGCCAGGGAGGACGTGCGGATCGTCGATCGCATCGCCACCGGTGACGAACGGGCGCTGGCCGAGCTCTACGACCGCTATGGCCGCCCGGCGTACTCACTGGCCCGCCGCATCTGCGTGGACGAGGTGCTTGCCGAGGACGTGGTGCAGGAGGTTTTCCTCTCCGTGTGGCGCGACCCCGGCCGTTACGTGGCCGGCCGCGGTGCCTTCGCCTCCTGGTTGCTCACGGTGGTGCATCACAAGGCCGTGGATGCGGTGCGCAGGGAGGGCGTGCACCGGCGACGTCAAGTGGTGATGGATGACGAGGTGACCGAGCAGCTCGCCCCGGAGAACCCGGGCGCGGACCAGAACGCCATCGGCAATGTGGTGGGCGACGATGTTCGTAAGGCCATCAACGATCTCCCCGCGGAGCAGGCGAAGACCATGATGCTTGCGTACTACGGCGGGTACACCCAACGCGAGGTCGCCTCGATCGTGGGCGTACCGCTGGGCACCGTGAAGTCACGCATGTTCGCGGCGGCGCAACGCCTGCGCGCAGCACTCGGTCCACTCGCGGTGGACTTCGGAATCGTAGGGGCACGCACCGAAGGGGAGGGGCTGTGATGAGTGCCGAAGACGACCGGCACTGCGCCAATCTGGAACTCGCCACCGGTTGGGCTCTGCACGCGCTGGAGCCGGCCGACGAGGCCGTCTTCGCCCGGCACCTGCCCACCTGCAGCGAGTGCGCGGCCGAGGTCCGAGCCACCGAGGACATGGCAGTGCTCCTCGCCGCCGACGTCAAGCAACTCGACCCTCCGGCTCATCTGCGGGATGCGGTACTCAGCGCGGCACGCAGCCCGCAGGTCCCGCGGCAGAACCAACCGGTGGGCATGGCTCCGCGCCAGCACGAGGCGGCGTCGGCGACACCCAGCTTCTCGGTGGGTGACCTGGCGGCGCGCCGTCGCCGGCGGCTGGCCCCGCGCAGGATGGTGCTGGCGGCCGCGGCCGCCGTGGTGCTGCTCGTCGGTGGGGGACTGGGCTGGGCTGGAGCCAACCTGCTGACCCCGTCGAGCACCACCTCGGTGAGCGCCCTGGACGAGCAGCAGGTGATTTCGGCGCTGACCGACCCGGCCGTGCGCAAGGTCGCGCTCACCGAGCAGGGGTCCGCCACTCCGATGGCCCTGCTGCTGGCCGGCCCGAAGGACGCGACGGTGGTTCCGGTGAACATGCCCAACCCGGCCAGTAGCTCGCAGTACGTGCTCTGGGGCCTGCCCAACGCGGCGAGGCCGGTACCGCTCGGCGGCGTGGCTCGTGAGGCGGACGCCCACGGCGCGCGCAGCGTGGCACCGATAGGCACCGCCGACCTGGCGAGCTTCACCACCTTCGCGGTGTCCATCGAGCCCGCGGGCAGCACGCCCACCGCGCCGACGACCATCGTCGCGACGGGTCAGGCCAAGGCCTGAGCGGTCCCTGCCGGGCCCTCGGCGCCTGCATGTTAGGGTTCCCAACCGCAGTGCGGCGCCGGCTTCTCCTGGCGAGCACGGTCCCGTGGCTCAGTGGAAGAGCGTCCCGTTCACACCGGGAAGGTCGCTGGTTCGAACCCAGCCGGGACCACCACGTTTACGAATTTCACCCCCGGTTGGCGCGGCTGCGGGCACAATGACTTCGGCGACTTCGGCGCTGTAACCGCTGACGACCCTCGGTGCCCGAGCGCCCAGCTGTTCGGTGGCCAAGCAAGGGAGCGACCGTGGTACTGAGACCCGACAGGCTCGCCGCTCTGGAGGCGGAGCGGACCTCGATCAAGGCTGAGCACCTGCATCCGCCGGAGCTGCGGCGACCCACCACGGGGCGGGGAATCCACCACACCGCCCTGATCTCCGGTGATGTGCGGCGCACCGTCGCCTTCTATCAGGACCTGCTCGGATTCCCGTTGACCGAGATGTTCAGTAACCGCGACCATCCCGGCTCCACCCACTTCTTCTTCGATGTGGGCAACGGCAACGCCATCGCCTTCTTCGACCTCCCCGGCCTCGACCTGGGCCCCTACGCCGAAGTACTCGGTGGCCTCCACCACTGTGCGATCGCGGTGCACCCGTTGCGATGGCAGGAGATCAAGGATCGGATGGACGAGGCGGGTGTCGAGTACGCACTGGAGAGTGCGGTCTCGATCTACTTCCGCGACCCCGACGGAGCCCGACTCGAGCTGATCGCCGATCCGCTGGGCGAGATGTACGGCGAGCGGGTGGTCTGAGCGGGTAAGGACGCCCGTCTCCGCACCGATAGCATCGGGGCACAACCGTCGCTACCCCTAAGGAGCCCACCGCCGTGGCACAGCCCCTCGCGCCCGTCTCGCAACGACTCACTGTCGCCGCAGGGACCACGGCGGGCACCGCGGTGCGCGAGGCGGGACTGCCCGGCAAGGGCGAGGACGCCATTGTCGTGGTGCGCGACGTCGACGGCGACTTGCACGACCTGTCCTGGGCCCCCGAGGTCGACACTGAAGTCACAGCAGTCGAGGCGAATTCTCCCGACGGACGGATGGTCATCCGGCACTCCTGCGCCCACGTGCTGGCCCAGGCCGTCCAGCAGGAGTTCCCCAAGGCCCGGCTCGGGATCGGGCCGCCCATCGAGAACGGCTTCTACTACGACTTCCGGGTCGAGCAGCCGTTCACCCCTGATGATCTGCGCCGACTGGAAAAGCGGATGAAGCAGATCGTCAAAAGCGCGCAACGCTTTTCCCGTCGGGTTGTCGACTCGGTCGAGGATGCCCGGGTCGAGCTGGCCGACGAGCCGTTCAAGCTGGAATTGATCGACGACAAGTCGGGTATTGACGATCCGGAGGTGATGGAGGTCGGCGGCAAGGAGCTGACGATCTACGACAACCTCGACCCGCGCACCGGTGAGCGGGTCTGGGGCGACCTGTGCCGCGGTCCGCACATCCCGACCACCAAGCACATCCCCGCATTCACCCTCACCCGCAGCTCGGCCGCCTACTGGCGCGGCAACCAGGACAACGCTGCCCTGCAGCGCATCTACGGCACCGCATGGGAGTCCAAGGAAGCCCTGGAGCGCCATCTGGAGCTGCTGGCCGAGGCCGAACGCCGCGACCACCGCAAACTCGGCAACGAGCTCGACCTGTTCAGCTTCCCCGACGAGATCGGTTCCGGCCTGGCGGTGTTCCACCCCAAGGGCGGCATCGTCCGCCGGTCGATGGAGGACTACTCGCGCATCCGGCACGAGCAGGAGGGCTACGAGTTCGTCTACTCCCCACACATCACCAAGGGCAAGCTGTTCGAGACCTCCGGGCACCTGGACTGGTACCGGGAGGGCATGTATCCGCCCATGCACCTCGACGCCGAGCACGACGAGAACGGTGTCGTCACCAAGCCCGGGCAGGACTACTACCTCAAGCCGATGAACTGCCCGTTCCACGACCTGATCTACCGCTCTCGCGGACGGTCGTACCGGGAGCTGCCGCTGCGGATGTTTGAGTTCGGCACCGTCTACCGCTACGAGAAGTCGGGCGTGGTGCACGGGCTCACCCGGGTGCGCGGGATGACCCAGGACGACGCGCACATCTTCTGCACCCCGCAGCAGGTGCAGGCCGAGCTGATCTCGCTGCTCGACTTCGTGCTCGGACTGCTGCGCGACTACGGGCTGGACGACTTCTACCTGGAGCTGTCCACCCGCAACGAGGACAAGTACGTCGGCACGGACGAGAACTGGGAACAGGCCACCACCGCGCTGCGCACCGCAGCGGAGAGCTCCGGGCTGCACCTGGTCCCTGACCCCGGCGGCGCCGCGTTCTACGGTCCCAAGATCTCCGTGCAGGCCAAGGACGCGCTCGGCCGCACCTGGCAGATGTCCACCATCCAGGTCGACTTCAACCTGCCGGAGCGTTTCGAGCTGGAGTACACCGCCAACGACGGCTCACGGCAGCGTCCGGTGATGATCCACCGCGCGTTGTTCGGGTCGATCGAACGCTTCTTCGGCGTGCTCACCGAGCACTACGCGGGTGCGTTTCCCGCGTGGCTGGCTCCGGTGCAGGTGGTGGGCATCCCGGTGGCCGACGCCTTCGCCGACCACCTGCTCGACGTGGCCGCGCAGCTGCGCGAGCGGGGTATCCGGGTCGAGGTGGACCTCAGCGACGAGCGGATGCAGAAGAAGATCCGCACGCACACCACCCAGAAGGTGCCGTTCATGCTGCTGGCCGGCGAGCGCGACGTCGAGGCGAGTGCGGTCAGCTTCCGTTTCCGGGACGGCACCCAGGTGAACGGCGTTCCGGTGCCGCGGGCGGTGGAGCTCATCGTCGACTGGGTGAGCCGCAGGGAAAACGCCTCGCCGACGGCTGAGCTGGTGCAGACGGTGTGAGCGAACTGCATCAGCAGGGCGCGGGAGACTCCGACCGGCTCGAGCGCCTGTGGACCCCGCACCGGATGTCCTACATCGCCGAGCCGATCGGGGCGACGCGCCCGACGGTGTCGCACGACGGAGTGCCCGACTGCCCCCTGTGCGCCATCCCGGCCATGGACGACGCCGACGCCCTGGTGGTGACCCGCGGTGAGCACGTGTACGCGGTGCTCAACCTGTACCCGTACAACCCCGGCCACCTCATGGTGCTGCCGTACCGGCACGTCCCAGAGTTGGAAGACCTCACCGACGGGGAGTCCGCAGAGCTGATGTCCGTCACCCGCGACGCCATCCGGGTGATCAGGTCCGTCTCCCGCCCGCACGGCTTCAACGTCGGCCTCAACCTTGGTGCCGTGGCCGGCGGCTCGCTGGCCGCGCACCTGCACCAGCACGTGGTGCCCCGGTGGGGCGGCGACGCGAACTTCATCACGGTGCTCGGCGGTACGAAGGTCCTGCCGCAGCTGCTGGGGGAGACGCGCGCGTTGTTGGTGCAGGCATGGAAGACAATGACAACCGGTGCGGAGCAGTGACATGACCACTTCTGGGGTAGCGCACATCGAGCTGGGCCCAGTGCTGCGCTTCGTCGACTCCCACCGTGCCACCGTCTGGGTGGAGACCGACCGGTCGTGTGCGGTATCGGTGCGCTGCGGGACGGCGGAGAGCACCGAACAGACCTGGGGTGTGCACGGCCACCACTTCGCCCTGGTGGCCCTGGACGGGCTGGAGCCGGGCACGGAGCAGCCCTACACGGTGGCGCTGGACGAGGAGCAGGTGTGGCCGCTGGCCAGCGCGCCGGCGAGTCTCATCCGCACCCGCGGTCCGGGCGACGAGGTCCGGCTGGCCTTCGGTTCGTGCCGCCGTGGTGAGGGACAGACCGAGCAGGACATCGCCAACGTCGGCGCCGACGCGCTGAAGGCCATGGCCGCGCGGATGAACGAGCTCGAGGTCGATCGCTGGCCGCACGCCCTGCTGATGCTCGGCGACCAGGTGTATGCCGACGATCCCTCCGAGGCACTCAAGCGCCGGCTGCACGAACGCCGGGCAGCCGGCGGCGGGCCGCGCGGTACCGATCAGGGATCCGAGAAGGTCGTCGAGGAGATCTGCGACTTCGAGGAGTACACCTGGCTCTACCACGAGTCGTGGGCCGATGAGCAGGTGCGCTGGCTGCTCTCCACGGTGCCCAGCTGCATGATCCTAGACGACCACGATCTGCGGGACGACTGGAACAGCTCCTGGTCCTGGCGCCAGCAGATCGTCACCGAGCCGTGGTGGCGCGCCCGGGTGGTAGGAGCATTCTCCTCGTACTGGGTCTACCAGCACCTGGGCAACCTCTCCCCGGACGAGCTCGCCGCCGACGAGCTCTACCGCGCGGTGCGCACCGCCCCCGACGACGCGGAGCGCGAACGGCTGCTGGCGGAGTTCTCCGAGCGTGCCGACGCCCAGCCGGGTACCGCCCGGTGGAGCTTCCACCGCGATTTCGGGGGAACGCGCTTGGTGATGGTCGACTCGCGGTGTTCCCGCACGCTGGATCCGGCCAAGCGGGCGATGGTGGACGAGAAGGAATGGGACTGGGTGCGCGAGCAGGCGCTCGGCGTGCTGCCCTCGGGCGAGCCGATCCGACACCTGCTCATCGGCACCTCGCTGCCGTTCCTGATGATGCCCGGCCTGCACCACCTGGAGGGCTGGAACGAGGCGACCGCACAGGGAGCCAAGGGACGCCGGTACGCCAAGCTCGGAGAGAAGCTCCGTCTGGCCCTGGACCTCGAGCACTGGGCAGCCTTCCGCCGGTCCTTCGACGCGATGGTCCACCTGGCCACCGAGGTGGCGCACGGGAAACAGCCGCCGTCGAGTGTGCTGTGGCTCTCCGGTGACGTGCACTGCTCCTACCTCGCCGAGGCGAGGGTGGATGGAGTCGATCACCGCACCACCGCGCTGCACCAGCTGACCATGTCGCCCTTCCGCAACCCGCTGAACCAGCCGATCCGGGTGGTCAACCGATTGGTGAAGCGTCCGAGCATGGTGCGCATGCTCCGCGGATTCGCGCGGCGGGCCGGGGTGCAGGATCCGAATATCCGCTGGTCGGTAGCCGAGGGCCCGTGGTTCGACAACGGGGTGATGACGCTCGTGCTGGACGGCACCGGCGCCGCGGTCGAGGTCGACCATGCCTGCGTCGACGACAGCGGTGCACAAGTGCTGCGGCGGACCACGGTCCGTCCACTGACTGCCGATGCCCAGGGAAGCGGGGACACGTGAGCGCGTTCAGCAGCTTTGCGCGCTCGGGACTGTCCAAGGGGACGACGTCGCTGGCGCGGTCGCTGGTGCGTATCGGCCTCACCCCGGACGCGGTGACGGTCATCGGCACCGTCGCCACCGTGACCGCGGCGCTGACGCTGTTCCCCACCGGGCACCTGTTTATCGGCACCATGCTCATCTGGTTCTTCGTCATGTTCGACATGCTGGACGGGGCGATGGCCCGGGTGCGCGGCGGCGGCACGCCTTTCGGCGCGGTGCTGGACGCCACCTGCGACCGCATCGCCGACGGCGCCGTCTTCGCCGCGTTGACCTGGTGGGCCTTCACCCTGGGGGACAACAAGCCGTTGGCGGCTGCGGCTCTGCTCTGCCTGATCACTTCGCAGGTCACCTCCTACGTCAAGGCCCGGGCCGAGGCCAGTGGGTTCACCGCCCACGCCGGACTCATCGAGCGCCCGGAGCGGCTGATCATCGTGCTGGTCGGCGCGGGCCTCACCGGCCTCGGTCTCAGCTGGGCCATCCACATCGCGATGTGGGGCCTTGCCGTCGCCAGCGTGGTGACCGTCATCCAACGCGTGCTCGCGGTGCGCAAGGCCGACGGAGCCACCGAGCAGATACCGGTCTGAGCCCATGCAGTGGAACGAGCGGGCAGCCGACCTCGGCTATGCCGCCGGCTGGCAGGTCGTCCGCGCCCTGCCGCACCGGGTGGCATCCACCGCATTCGACGCCGGTGCCGAGCTCACGGCCCGGCGTGGTGGCTCGGGCATCACCCAGCTGCGCCGCAACCTCGCACGGGTGCTCGGTGTCGACCCCGAGCAGGTGCCCGAGCGGTTGCTGCGTGAGGCGATGCGGTCCTACGCACGGTACTGGCGCGAGACCTTCCGGCTGCCCACGATGGACCCCGCCGTGCTCGCGGCGAACACCGACGTCCAGGGGGCCGAGCACATCGATGCGGCCCTGGCCGCGGGTAAGGGCGTGGTGCTCGCGCTGCCGCACAGCGGGAACTGGGACGTGGCCGGGGTGTGGCTGGTGGGCCACGCGGGCACCTTCACCACCGTCGCCGAGCGACTCAAACCGGAGTCGCTGTACCACCGGTTCGCGGCCTACCGGCAGGGCCTGGGCTTCGAGATCCTGGCACTCACCGGGGGTGCGGAATCGCCGGTGCGGGGACTGATTCGCCGGCTGCGCTCCGGTGGCGTCATCTGCCTGCTCGGCGACCGCGACCTGAGCCAGGCCGGTGTCCCGGTCACCTTCTTCGGTGCGGCGACGAAGATGCCTCCCGGTCCGGCGCGACTGGCGCGGAGCACCGGCGCGGCCCTGCTGCCGGTGCATTGTTGGTTCACCGACGACGGCTGGTGCATTCGGGTGCATCCGGCGGTCGACCCGGCTCTGGACGTCGCCGCCGCCACGCAGGCGATGGCCGACCGCTTCGCGGAGGGGATCGCAGCCCATCCCGCCGACTGGCACATGCTGCAGCCGCTGTGGCTGGCCGACCTCGGGCAGCTCTCGTGAAGGTCGGGCCCACCTCATGAAGATCGGAATGGTCTGCCCCTACTCCTTCGACGTCCCCGGCGGGGTGCAGGCGCACATCGCCGAGCTGGCCGCGGTCTTCATCGCCCAGGGACACGAGGTGAGCGTGCTGGCCCCCGCCGAGGAGGGCACGGTGCTGCCGCCCTACGTCGTCAACGGCGGCAAGGCGATCGGCGTGCCCTACAACGGCTCGGTGGCCCGGCTGAGCTTCGGCCCGACGAACATGACGCGGGTACGTCGGTGGATCGCCGACCACGACTTCGATGTGCTGCACATCCACGAGCCGAACGCACCGAGCCTGTCCATGTGGGCCATGGCCATTGCCGAAGGTCCCATCGTCGCGACCTTCCACACCTCCACGACGCGTTCGCGGGTGCTCAGCACCTTCCAGGGCGTACTGCAGCCGTTCCTGGAGAAGATCTCCGGCCGGATCGCGGTGTCCGACCTCGCGCGGCGGTGGCAGGTGGAGTCACTGGGCTCCGATGCAGTGCTCATCCCCAACGGGGTGCACGTGCGGGCTTTCGCCGAGGCCGAGCCACTGCCCGGCTACCCGCGGGCCGGCGGCACGCTGGCCTTCGTCGGCCGCTACGACGAACCCCGCAAGGGCATGCCCGTGCTGCTGCGGGCAGTGCCGGAACTGCTCGACCACCATCCCGATCTGCAGGTGCTCGTGGTGGGCGGTGGCGATGAGGCGGCCCTGCGCAAGGCGGCTGGGCGCCGGGTCTCCCGGCACCTCTGCCTGCTGGGACAGGTCGACGACGCGGACAAGGCAGCCGCCCTGCGCAGCGCCGACATCTACTGCGCGCCAAATACCGGCGGGGAGAGCTTCGGCATCGTGTTGGTGGAGGCCATGTCCGCGGGCACCACGGTCGTCGCCAGCCAGCTCGATGCCTTTCGACGTGTGCTCGACGGCGGAGCGGCCGGCCGTCTCGTCCCCACGGGAGACGCCGCGGCGTGGGCGCGGACGCTGCACGAGCTGTTGGTCGACGCGCCCGCCCGGGCAGCGCTCGCCGAGGAGGGCAGTCGAGTCGTCGCCAGCTATGACTGGGTGGTGGTGGCCGAGCAGGTGATGCAGGTCTACGAGACGGTGACCGCAGGACGCGAACATGTGCACGAGGCCGACCGCTGATGATGTATCTGGTCGCGCTGGCGGTCCTGCTTCTCGCGCTGCTCGCCTTGTGGGTCTACGCCACGGCGCACCGACTGGATTGGTTGCATGTGCGGCTCGATTCCGCGTGGTTGGCTTTGGATGCGGCCCTGTCCCGGCGTGCGGTGGTAGCTCGGACGATCGCGAACGCCGAACCCACTGGCGAGCGAGGGCTGGCCGCCCTCGCCGCAACGGCGGAGCGAACCAACCGGCCGCGCCGGGAGGCAGCCGAGAATGTCCTCTCCGCTGCGCTGGCCGAGATCCCCGTCGAGCGGCTCTCGCCGCAGCTGGCCAGCGAGTTGGCCGACGCGCAGACGCGGGTGCTGCTGGCGAGGCGGTTTCACAACGACGCGGTGCGCGACACCCTGGCGCTGCGCAGCAGACGGGTGGTCCGGTGGCTGCACCTGGGCGGCACCGCGCCGCAGCCGCACTACTTCGAGATCGCCGAAGGCACGGTGAGCGAGGCCGGCGGCCCGCCGAGGCGACCGGCGGCGCGGGTCGTGTTGCTCGACAGTCGCGACCGGGTGCTGATGCTGCGCGGAACCGATCCCGCCGTGGCGGGCAGCTGCTACTGGGTCACCACCGGTGGTGGGCTGGAACCAGGAGAGACCCTGCCGCAGGCCGCGGTACGCGAGCTCGCCGAGGAGACCGGCCTGCGGATTCCGGTGGAGCAGCTCCGTGGGCCCCTGTGGTGGCGCCGATCGGTGCTCGACTACGACGGGCGCACCATCGAGGCGGAGGAGACCTACTACGCCGCCGCCGTCGACGACTTCGAGCCGCGCCAGGACGGGTTCACCGAGCTGGAGCTGCGCACCATCACCGACTATCGGTGGTGCACGCCGGCCGCGCTGGAGGCTCTGGACGCCGCCGGTGAGCGGGTCTATCCGCCGGGCTTGGCGCAGCTGCTGCCCGAGGTGGTGCGCGGGACCCGCTCCGCGGACGGGCTGCCCCACCCCTCACCGCGCAAGATCGCCTGACCTTCCGGGCTGGCGGTGCCGCCGGCCCGGACGCCCTACGATGGGGGTGTCCGTCCGTCACGTCCTCGAGCAGCAAATCGGAGTCCACCGTGAGCACCGCACAGCCCAGCACCGCCCTCTCGACCACTGCCGGTACCGGTACTTCCCGGGTGAAGCGGGGGATGGCGGAGATGCTCAAGGGTGGGGTGATTATGGATGTGGTCACGGTGGAGCAGGCGCGGATCGCCGAGGATGCGGGCGCGGTGGCGGTGATGGCGTTGGAGCGGGTGCCGGCGGATATTCGGGCGCAGGGTGGGGTGTCGCGGATGAGTGATCCGGACATGATCGACGGGATTGTGGCGGCGGTGAGTATCCCGGTGATGGCGAAGGCGCGGATCGGGCATTTTGTGGAGGCGCAGATCCTGCAGAGCCTGGGGGTGGACTATGTGGATGAGTCGGAGGTGCTGACTCCGGCGGA
>JAABVA010002199.1_pt1 | contig 19716 bp, 16 predicted proteins | sample 5560331 | NCBI WGS metagenome assembly JAABVA01 (sample SAMN12812661, study PRJNA571458) | rock metagenome | isolation source: Antarctica rocks | place: Antarctica: Victoria Land, Mt New Zealand sud | collected 2016-01-07 | reverse complement strand
GCCGCAGACCGCGGTTGCCGAGGAACTGGCCAAGCGGATCGACGCCGGGGAGTGGGTCGTGGACCTACGCAGCCGCACTGCGTATGCCGCCGATCACCTCGCGGGCACCATCAGCATCGAGCTGGGCGACCAATTCGCCACCTACGTCGGCTGGTTGATGCCCTGGGGTGCCTCCCTCACCGTCCTGGGGGAAACCCCGGAACAGGTCGAGGACGTCCAACGCCAACTGATGCGCATCGGCATCGACTCCGTCGACGCGGCGGCCACCGGACCGTTGCAGCAGATCGCTGAGGGGTTGGAGCGGGGCTCCTATCCGCGGGCCACCTTCGCCGAGGTGGCATCCCGGCCTGAGGGTGAGGTGGTGCTGGACGTGCGCCGCGACGACGAACGGGCCAACGGCTTTATCGAGGGGTCGGTGCACATCCCGTTGCACGCCTTGTTGAACCGGCTGCAGGACGTGCCGGAGGGGCGGCTGTGGGTGCACTGCGCGTCCGGGTTCCGCGCCGGGATCGCGACCAGCCTGCTCGCGCGGGCCGGGCGCGACGCTGTGCACATCGACGACGACTATCCCCACGCCGCCGAAGCAGGACTACCTCTAAACTGAGAGCACCAGCCGGTGGCCCACCAGGGCCGAGACAGGAGCAAAAAAATTTATGAGCCCCACCCGCTCCGCTCATCAGGTTGTCGTCGTGGGAGGGGGCAGTGCCGGTATCGACGTCGCTGCTCGCCTGCTGCACGGCGGTGTCACCGACGTCGCCGTCATCGACCCGGCGGTCACCCACTATTACCAGCCGTTATGGACGTTGGTCGGTGGTGGTCGCGCCCCCTTGGGGGAAAGCGGCCGCCCGCAGGCGTCGGTGATGCCCAAAGCCGCCAGTTGGGTGCAGGAACATGCGGAGAGCATCGACCCCGACAACCACACGGTGACCACCGCTGAAGGCACCACCCTGGGCTACACCCGCTTGGTGGTGTGTCCGGGCATCCAGCTGGACTGGAACACAATCCGGGCATGGCCGAGGGTATGAGCACACCGTCGGTGTCGAGTAACTACCTTGCCTCCGCCGCACCGAAAACGTGGGAACTCATCCGGAACCTGCGTTCGGGCACTGCGGTGTTCACCATGCCGGTCGGGCCGATCAAGTGCGCTGGGGCACCACAGAAGATCGCCTACCTCGCCGCCGACTATTGGCGGGAGCAGGGTGTTCTGAAAGACATTCGGGTGGTCCTCGTGCTGCCCACCCCGGGCATGTTCGGTGTCAAGGTCTTTTCCGATGAGTTGGAGCGCGTCGCCGCCCGGTACGGCATGGAGGTGCACAAGCAGAGCGAACTCGTCGAGCTCGACCCCGACACCCGCACCGCTGTCATCGCCGATCACGCCACCGACGCCAAGGAGTCGATCTCCTACGACCTGCTGCACGTCGTGCCACCGCAGTCGGCTCCGGACTGGCTCAAGGCCACCTCGTTGGCGGTGCCCGAGAGCCCGACCGGCTACGTCGAGATTGACAAGAACACCCTGCAGCACGTGCGCTACCCCGAGGTGTTCGCCCTCGGCGACGCTGGTTCCAGCCCCAACTCCAAAACCGGTGCCGCGATCCGCAAGCAGGCCCCGGTGGTGGCTAAAAATGTCCGGGCAACCCTGGCTGGGCGTGCCGTGACCGCCTCCTACGACGGGTACGCCTCCTGCCCGCTGACCACCTCACGACACACGATGCTGCTCGCCGAGTTCGACTACACCATGCAACCAGCACCAAGCTTCCCGTTCATCGACACCACCAAGGAACGCCGCGACATGTGGTACCTCAAACGCTATGGACTCCCCGCCCTGTACTGGAACCTGATGCTCAAAGGCCGCGCTTGAGTGGCTGGCACCTGCGGGAGCTGACCGACGACGACCTGGAAGAGGTAGTCAGCCTCGAGGGCGCATCAACCACCGTCGGCAAGCGCCCGTTGTTTTCCCTGTCGGAAGTGGTCGCCAGCGTGGTCGCGGGTCACCCTGCCGTCGCCGCAGAAGCCGAGGGCACCCTGGTGGGCGCCGCGGTGGGCCGTGTCGATCATGACCGCGGATGGGTCCTGCGGATCACGCTGGACCCGCTGTGGCGCCAGTAAGGATTGGGAAGCGCGTTGCTCGCCGCGCTAGAGCAACGTTTGGTCTCAGCCGGCGCACGGCACCTGACCTGCGCACTGCCCTCGGAGGAAACCGGAAGTCAGGCCTTACGCACCTCCGGCTTCACCGAACGGCAGGACATCGTCTGGTTTGAAAAGCGCGAACACCTGCGGCCCGGAGATGTCGAGGGTGCAGCATTGGGGGTGCTGTGACGGCACCCAATTTGTGGCAGCAGGTCCACGGGATGGCTGCGGAGAAGTCCCTGATCGAGCGGCGCATCGTCCTGCCGCTGTCCCACGCTGCTCGTGCTGAGGAGCACGGCGTGCGGGGCCCCGCGCGCGGTCATGCTTTTCGGGCCGCCCGGAACGGGCAAGACCACTTTTGCCCGTGCCATCGGCGGCCGTCTGGGATGGCCGTTTGTCGCGCTCTTCCCGTCGTGCCTGGCCGGGTCTGCGAACGGTCATGCTGGTGGCCTGTCGGAGGCGTTCGTTGCAATCGACCGCATGGAGCATGTGCTGGTCTTCATCGACGAGGTGGAGGAAATCGCGGTGAGCAGGAAGGAGGGCAGCGCCCCAGTAGGCGTGGTCAACGAGCTGTAGAAGTCGAGCGTGTGCTTCCGCGAGCAACCGCAGCGGCTCCTGGTTTGCGCGACGAACAGCATCAGTGGTCTCGACGGTGCCTTCTTGCGCCATGGCGCTTTCGGCTATGTGCTCCCGATCGGGCCACCGGACGCGCAGGCTCGGACGGCGTTGTGGCGGCATGCTGCGGGGGCACCTGGCGCGGTCGACGTCGATCTGGGGGTGCTCGTTGCCGCGAACGGGGCTGACGCCGGCCGATATCGGCCGCGCCACCCAACTGGTCGCCCAGGGCCACGTTCGAGTCCAGCCTGGACACCTCGAGCAGGGTGCGTGCGATCACGCGGCCGGGCCACCCTACGGGAGCTCGCACTGCGTTCCGGGCTCCCGGCGCCGACCATCCACCGGCTGGTGCGGACCCTGCTTGACCGCGGGTACGTGCGCCAGGAACCCTCCCGCGCCTATGCGCTCGGTCCGCGCCTCGTGCGCCTGGGGGACACCGCGGGGCGGGTGCTGGGTGCCTGGGTGCAGCCGGTGCTCGTGGAACTGGTGGAAGCGACCGGCTAAACCGCGAACATGGCGATGCTCGACGGCGATCGGGTGGTGTACCTCGCGCAGGCCCCGTCGAAACACGCCATGCGGATGTTCACCGAGGTCGGCCGCCGGGTGCACGTGCACTGCACTGCGGTCGGCAAGGCGCTCGCCGCCCAGCTCCCTGAGGCGGAGCGCGGGACATTCTCGCCAGGGAAGGTCTGCCGGCGCAGACTCAACACACGATCACCGACCCCGACGCACTGGTGCGGCACCTGGCGCAGGTGCGCGAGCCAGGTTTCGCCACCGATGAGCAGGAGCAGGAGCTCGGCGTGCGGTGCGTCGCCGTGCCCGTCCTGCAGGCGCCGGCCAGGGTGGCGCTCTCGGTGTCCGGGCCGGAGGTCCGGTTCACCCCGCAGGTGCGCGACGCGGTGGTCCCGGCGATGCGGCGAGCGGCGCAACAGCTCTCCGATGCCGCAGGTACCGGGTCAGCCCCCCATCACGGCAGCATCCAGGACAACACCGGGGTCGACTGCAGGTACACCAGAATGCAGATGAGGAGCAGGAACAGCAGGCTCCAGCCGAACACCTTGCGGAACAGCTGGCCTTCTTCGCCGGCCATGCCCACCGCGGCCGCCCCGATGGCGAGGTTCTGCGGGGAGATCATCTTGCCGAGGACCCCGCCCGAGCTGTTCGCCGAGGCCAGCAGCACCTGACTGAGCCCGGATTGTTTGGCGGCCGCGACCTGCAGCGTGCCGAACAGGGCGTTTGAGGAGGTGTCCGAGCCGGTGACGGCCACCCCGAGCCAGCCGAGCACGGGGGAGAGGAACGCGAACAAGCCCCCGGCGCCAGCCAGCCACTGCCCGATGGTCACCGTCTGGCCGGACAGGTTCATCACATACGCGAGGGCGAGGACAGCCGCGACCGTGAAGATGGCCCATTTCAGCTGGTCCAAGGTGCGGCCGTAGGCACGAACCGCCCTGGCAGCACCGACCTTGAGCACGAACATGGTGATCAGTCCGGAGATCAGCAGCAGGGTGCCGGCCGCGGAAAGCCAACCGAACGCGTAGGTCACCGAGGACGGGCTCTTGCCGTCGGGTCCTTGGATGTGCAGGCCCGGCCATTTGAAACTGGTGGCGCCCTTGGCCAGGAATCTCTTAATCGGGCCGATCTGGGCCAGCGAGAACACCACGATGATGATCAGGTATGGCGCGTATGCGCGGAGCACCTCGAGCTTCGAGTCGCGCGCCGGGTGATCGGTGCCATCCCCGCCTCGGGTGGCGGTCGCGGTGGCGCCGGTCCCGGTGGTGCCGGTACCGGTGGTCTTGTCGGGGGTCCCCCCAGAGGCCTTCGCCAGGCGATCGGAGACTGCGGCCTCGCTGAGCCGCTCCCCGGTGAGGATCTCCCGTGGCTGCCAGACGCGGAGGAACGCCACGATGGCGGCGGCGGAGGCGAGTGAGGCGACGATGTCGGTCAGCTCCACGGTGAGGTAGTTCGACGCCGCGAACTGCGCGACACCGAAGACCACACCGCCAAGCAGTGCGGCGGGCCAGGTCTGGCGCAGCCCCCGGGTGCCGTCGACCATGAAGACCAGGACGAGCGGGACGACGACGGCCAGTATCGGGGTCTGCCGTCCGACGGTGGCACCGATGTCGTGCACCGGCAGGCCGGTCACCTTGGCCAGCGTGGTGATCGGCACCGCGATGGCACCGAAGGCGACGGGCGCGGTGTTGGCCACCAGCGCCACGGCTGCGGCCTTCAAGGGGCCGAAGCCGAGCGCGATGAGCATCACGGCGCTGATCGCCACCGGGGTACCGAAGCCGGCAAGAGCCTCCAACAACGCGCCGAAGCAGAAGGCGATGATCACGGCTTGGATCCGTTGGTCGTCGGAGACGGCGCCGAAGGAGCGACGGAGCACGTCGAAGTGCCCGGTGCTGACGGTGAGGTTGTACACCCAGATGGCGTTGACCACGATCCACATGATCGGGAACAGCCCGAAGGCCGCGCCCTCACCGGCCCCGCTCAACGCCTGACCGACGGGCATGCCGTAGACCGCAACGGCGACGATGAGCGCCACCAGCAGGGCGATCAGCGCAGCCCATTGGGCCTTGAGCCGCAGCACACCCAGGAGCACGAAGATCGTGAGCAGCGGCAGCACGGCGAAGATCGTGGAGAGCCCCAATGAATGCCCAATGGGGTCGAATACCTGGTGGTACATGGCGGGCTTCTCTCTTCCGGTGGTGGAAACCAGCTTTCAGAGCAGTTCGGTCGGTGAAATGCCTTGAATGGCGGCGTCGAGGACCTGCACCGTGTGCGCCACGCTGATCCGCGCGCCCGCGCGCTCGGCGGCGGTGGCGATCTGCATGAGGCACCCCGGGTTGGCGGTGACCAGCAGCTGTGCCCCGGTGGCCAGCACGTTCGCCGCCTTGCGATCGCCCAGCTCGTCGGCGGCAATTGGGTTGAGGATGTTGTAGACCCCGGCGGAGCCGCAGCACAGGGCGGCGTCGGCGATCTCCCGCACCTGCATGCCGGGGATCGCGGCGAGCAGTTCCCTCGGCTGCGTGCGAATGCCTTGGGCGTTGGCCAGGTGGCAGGCGTCGTGGTAGGCGACGGTCAGGTCGAGCCGGTGACGCGGCGCGACCGATCCCAGCTCGGCGAGCAGCTCGGATACGTCCCGGACCTTGTCAGTGAAGGATCGCGCCCGCTCGGCGTAGGCAGGGTCGTCCCTCAGCAGGTGGGCGTAGTCCTTCAGCTGCGAGCCGCACCCGGCGGCGTTGACCACCACGTACTCCACGCCGGCGGCGGCGAAGGTGTCGATCAGTGCGCGCGCGAAGCGCAGCCCCTCCTCCTCGCGGCCCAGGTGCTCGCTCAACGCGCCGCAACAGCCCTGAGACTTCGGGGTGATCACCTCGCAGCCCTCGGCCGCGAGGACGCGCACGGTCGCGGCATTGACCTCGGGAAAGAAGGCGCTCTGGACGCAGCCGGTGAGCATCCCGACCACCGCACGCCGCTGTCCGGTGGCCGGGGTGCGCAGTGGAATGGGGCGCGCCTTGTGCAGTGGCGGGGCAAGTGACTCCATTACCCGCAGGCTGGGCGAGATGCGGTCCAGCAGGCCCGAGCGGCGCAGCAGGCCGGGCAGCGGCGTGTGTTGGTACAGCCGCAGCGGACCACGGAGTAGGCGCAGCCGACGGGGGTAGGGAAACAGCCGGAAGATGGCCTCGCGCAGCAACTTTTCCTTCGGGCTGCGCTGGTGGTGGCGTTCCACCTGCGGCCGGGTGGCCCCGATGAGCTTGTCGTACTGCACCCCCGAGGGGCAGGCGGGGACGCAGGCCATGCAGCCGAGGCAGGCGTCGAAGTGGCCGACCATCGAGTCGGTCAGCGGTGCGCCTTCCAGTCCGGTCTTCATCAGGTGGATGCGGCCGCGCGGCGAGTCCATCTCCTCGCCCCACAATGCGTACGTCGGGCAGCTCGGTAGGCAGAACCCGCAGTGCACGCAGTCGTCGATCAACTCTTCCGACGGCGGGTGGTGCGAGTCGAACGCCGAGCCCGGGGTGCTGTCCGGACTGTCCGAGGGCCGGTACCCGACGGCGGGTACTCCCAGTGCGGTGTGCTCTGCCATCAGCTGTCTCCCATCAGATCGCGCCGAGCAGTCGGCCGGGCGCGAGGGTGTGCCGGGGATCGAACTGGTCCTTCACCCGCTGCATGAGCGTGCGCAGGGCCGGATCCTGCGGACCGAAGAGGTCGAGCCCACCATTGGCGGGAGCGCGACGGACAAGCGTGGTTCCGTGCTGGGCGGCGGTGCTGCGGCGGGCGCACTCGAGGACGGTGGGTGCCTCCGCGGCGGCGCAGCCCAGGTGCAGCATCCCCACGCCGGCCGAGCCGTTGAGCTGCGTGGCCGCACCGGTACCCCGTACCGCGTCCAGTACGGCAGCCAACCCGGAGGGGACGAAGCTCAGGGTCATCAGCACTTCGTCTTCGGGCAGTGCCTCCCATGCCGGCGGTGGCTCGTGGCGCACGCTCGGCTGCAGGTCGGTGAGCAATGTGCACACGGCGTCGGATCGGCGGTCGATGCCCGCGGTGACGCCCTCCAGCTGCACCCCGACCTCGAAGGCGCCGTCCTGCGTGCGAACCTGGAGGGCGCTCGGCGCGACCTGGGAAGCGCGTACCGCGGCGATTGCGGCAGCTGCCGTGCCGGCGTCCGGTGTCAGCGCCGTGATCCAGCGAGAACTCTCCGGCAACGGGTGCAGGCGGAACCACACATCGGTGAGGACGCCGAGCGTGCCGTGGGAGCCGGTGTAGAGCTTTCCGAGGTCGTAGCCCGCGACGTTCTTCACCACCTTGCCGCCGGAGTGGGTCACGGTGCCGTCCGCGAGCACGGAGGTGCAGCCGATCACCAGGTCGCGCGCCGTGCCGTACAGGTAACGCTCCGGGCCGGACAGGTCGGCGGCGACCAGGCCGCCGACCGTGACGCCGGGCACCGGCGAGCTCAGTGCCAGGCGTTGTCCGTGCGGCGCGAGCGCAGCCTGGACATCCGCCAGCGCCGCCCCCGCCTGCACGTGGACCACCAGATCGCCCGCGGCGTGTTCGAGCACGGCGTCCATCCGGGACAGCTCCAGCACCACGTCGGGGGCGGGCGCCGGGAGCCAGTCGACAGTGGTGCCCGCGCCGATCGGCAGCACCGTGGCGCCGTGCTCGGTGGCGGCGCGCAGTACCGCGGCGACCTCCTCGGTGGTGGCGGGGCGCACGCGGTGGCCGGTGGGTGTACCGCGCACGTGCGCCATAGCCACCGCCGCGGTCAGCGCCCCGGCGAGGTCAGTCATCGCTAGAAAGCATCGGCCAGTCCCGCCTGCACGAGCGGATGCGCCTGCTGCCTGCGGCCGGGGACCTCGCCGCAGAGCCGGGGCGTGGGAAACACCTTGCCCGGGTTGCTGATGCCTTGCGGGTCGAAGGCGCAGCGCACGCGTTGCATGGTGTCCAGGTCGTCGGCGGTGAACATCTTCGGCATGTGCTTGGCCTTGTCCGCGCCGACGCCGTGCTCACCGGTGATGGACCCGCCGTGGTCCAGGCACAGGTCCAGGATGCCGCCGCTGACCTCCTCGGCACGGTCGGCCTCACCCGGGTTGCCGTCGTCGAAGAGCACCAGGGGGTGCAGGTTGCCGTCGCCGGCGTGGAACACGTTGGCCACCCGGACCCCGGCGCCGTCGGCGAGCTCACGCATGGCCGTGAGGACCTCGGCCAGTGCGGTGCGGGGGATGACGCCGTCCTGCACGATGTAGTCCGGGCTGATTCGCCCGACCGCGGCGAAGGCGGACTTGCGTCCTTTCCAGATGAGGGCTCGCTCGGTGTCGTCGGCGGCCACCCGAATCTCGAAGGAGCCGTTGTCCGCGCAATGCTGCCGTACCGCGGCGAAGGTGTGCTCCACCTCGGCCGCGGGTCCGTCGAGCTCCACCACCAGCACGGCCCCGGCTCCCGCAGGGTAGTTGCAGTGCACGGCGGCTTCGGCCGCTTCGATCGCCAACGCGTCCATCATCTCGATAGCGGCGGGGACCACGCCGGCCCCGATGATGGCCGACACGGCCGCCCCCGCGGCGTCGGTGGAGCGGAACCCGGCCAGTAGCGTCTGCACCGCCTCGGGTTTGCGAAGCAGCCGGACGATGATCTTGGTGGTCACGCCCAGGGTTCCCTCGCTGCCGACGAAGGCACCGAGCAGGTCGTAGCCCGGCGTGCTTCGGGTGCGCCCACCCAAGGTGACAAGTTCGCCGTCGGGCGTCACGACTTCCACCCCCAGCACGTGGTTGGTGGTGAACCCGTACTTCAGGCAGTGCGCACCCCCGGAGTTCTCCGCGACGTTGCCGCCCACTGAGCACACCTGCTGGCTGGACGGGTCGGGGGCGAAGTACCAGCCCAGCGGGGCCGCCGCCTTGCTCACGTCCAAATTGATCACCCCTGGCTCCACCACGGCCAGCTCGTTGTCCACGTCGATCTCCAGGATGCGGCGCATCTGGGAGGTGACGATGAGGACGCCCTCGGAATGCGGGAGCGCCCCGCCGGACAAGCCGGTCCCGGAACCCCGCGCGACGAAGGGCACATTCAGCTCCGCGCAGACCCGCACGCAGTGCTGCACCTGCGCGGCATCCTGGGGCAGCACCACCACGGCCGGCATCACCCGGTAATGGGCGAGCCCGTCGCACTCGTAGGTGCGCAACCGCGTGGGGTCGGTGATCACCGACTGCGCGGCCAGCTGCTCACGGAATCGGGCTGCCAGCGCGGTGGGGTCCATGGCGTGGCTCCTTTGCTAAGGCATGCGTGCGTAGGCGGGGAGGGTCAGGAACTCCGACAGTTCTCCGCCGAGCGCCACCTCGGTGAACAGCGACCGGCCCTGCTCGTAGCCGCCCTCGGTGTAGGCCTGGTCGCCCACGGTGTCCCTGAGCTTGGCCAGCTCTTCGTCGACGACCTGGTGCACCAGCTCGGGGGTCAGGGTCTGCCCGTTGTCGAGCTGGACATCGTTGTGCAGCCACTGCCACACCTGGGTGCGGGAGATCTCCGCCGTCGCCGCGTCCTCCATCAGGTTGAAGATGCCGACCGCGCCGTGGCCCCGAAGCCAGGCGGCGAGGTACTGGATCCCGACGCTGACGGCATTGCGCAGGCCCGCCTCGGTCGCCGCGCCGGGAGTGGACTTGATGTCGAGCAGCTGCGCGGCGGTGACGTGCACGTCATCGCGGGTCTTGTCGAGCTGGTTGGGGCGCTCGCCGAGAACCTTCGTGAAGGCCTCGGTGCACAGGCCCACCATGTCCGGGTGTGCCACCCACGAGCCGTCGAAGCCGTCCCCGGCCTCTCTCGTCTTGTCCTCGGTCACCTTCTTGGTGGCGTTGGCGTTGACCTCGTCGTCCTTGCGGCTGGGGATGAACGCCGCCATGCCACCGATCGCATGGGCGCCGCGACGGTGGCAGGTGCTGACCAGCAACTCGGTGTAGGCCCGCATGAACGGCGCGGTCATGGTGACGGAGTTGCGGTCGGGCAGCACGAAGTCCTTGCCCCGGCGGCCGAAGCACTTGATGACGCTGAACAGGTAGTCCCAACGGCCGGCGTTGCAGCCTGCGGAGTGCTCCCGCAGCTCGTAGAGGATTTCCTCGATCTCGAACGCGGCGGGGAAGGTCTCGATGAGCACCGTGGCCCGTATGGTGCCCCGCGGAATGCCCAGTGCCTCCTGCGCGTGCACGAACATCTCGTTCCACAGCCGGGCCTCGAGGTGGCTCTCCATTTTGGGCAGGTAGTAGTAGGGCCCCTTGCCGGCGTCGATCTGCCGCTGACCGCAGTGCACCAGGTACAGGGCGAAGTCGAACAGTGAGCCGGACACCTCCTCGCCGTCGACCAGCACGTGCTTCTCCGGCAGGTGCCAGCCGCGCGGGCGCACCACGATGGTCGCGAGTTCCTCGGCGGGCTTGAGCGCGTAGCTCTTGCCGCCCTCGGCGGTGAAGTCGATGGTGCGGTCGAGCGCGGCGCGGAGGTTGGCCTGCCCGGACACCATGTTCTCCCACAGCGGCGTGTTGGCGTCCTCGAAGTCCGCCAGCCAGACCTTGGCGCCGGAGTTGAGCGCGTTGATCGTCATCTTGGCGTCGGTGGGACCGGTGATTTCGGCGCGGCGGTCCACCAGGCCCGGCGCCGGGGAAGCCACCTTCCAGCTCGGGTCGTCCCGGATCTTGGCGGTCTCCGGCAGGAAATCGAGCGTGCCGCCGCTGTCCAGCGTCTCCTGCCGTCGGTGCCGAGCCGCCAGCAGCTCCAGGCGGCGCCCGTTGAAGCGCCTGTGCAGATCAGCGAGCAGGCCCAACGCCTCGGAGGTGAGGACGGAGTCGAAACCGTCTCGCCGCTCCCCCCGAATCTCGACTCCCGCTGGTGCTGACTGCACGGCCATGAACGCTCCCACCCTCTGGGTCATTTCGCTATACGGAACTCTCACTCTGATACGTGAAAACTGTACTGGTGCCTAGTGACGCACACAACACGAGCCCCGCCCTAGGATGGGCCGCGTGGACTTCGTCAAGGGGCACGGAACTCAGAACGACTTCGTGCTGCTGCCGGACGTCGCAGGCGCGCTGGACCTGACGGCCGAGCGGGTCTCCGCCCTGTGTGACCGGAGACGGGGATTGGGCGCGGACGGCGTGCTGCGGGTGGTCCGGGCGGGTGCGCTCGGCGAGCAACTCGCCCCCGGCATCGCCGAGGACGACTGGTTCATGGACTACCGCAACGCCGATGGCTCGATCGCCGAGATGTGTGGCAACGGAATCCGGGTGTTTGCGCACTATTTGCACGCAGCCGGCCTGGAGCGGCGCAACGAGTTCGTGGTGGGCAGCCGTGCTGGCGCCCGTCCGGTAGTGGTGCACGCCAGCGCGGGCGCGGACGGAGACGTCAGCGTGGACATGGGACCGGCTCGGGTGCTCGGTACCAGCAGCGCCGTCGTGGCGCAGCGGAGCGTGGACGGCGTTGCGGTGGACCTCGGTAATCCGCATCTGGCCTGCGTCACGGACGGTGACCTCGACGGTCTGGACCTCACCGTGCAACCGTCTTTCGATCACGCCCTGTTCCCGCACGGGGTGAACATCGAGTTCGTCACGCCACTGCCGTCCGAGGGTGCTTCCACGGTGCGCATGCGGGTGCACGAGCGGGGGGTGGGGGAGACCCGTTCCTGCGGCACCGGAACCGTCGCTGCCGCGGTGGCTGCACTGCGCCACGCGAGCAAAGAGGACGGGCACGTCCAGGTGCACACGCTTGGTGGTCCGGTGCAGGTCACGGTGCGAGCCGAAACGAGCTGCCTGCGCGGACCCGCAACCCTGGTGGCGCACGGCCGTATCGACGAGCGCTGGTGGGCCGCGCCGGCCTAGTCGTTGTGCGCTCTGCGAGTAACGGGATGCGCCGATGGCGGTGCGCGTGGGACGATCGATGATGTATGACGAACTCACACACGTGGGAAGACCACGACTCCGACCATGAACCGGACCGGGACGCCCTCCCGAGCTTCGGGGGCGAGCGGACCGACGGTGATCTTTCTGTCGGTGAGATGCAGCTTCTCGAGCGAACCTCGCTCCGGCGCGTCGCCGGCCTGTCCACCGAGCTCACCGACGTCACCGAGGTCGAGTACCGCCAGCTCCGACTGGAACGCGTGGTGCTGGTGGGGGTGTGGACCCAGGGCAGCGCCGAACAGGCCGACCTGAGTCTCGCCGAGCTCGCCGCGCTGGCCGAGACGGCTGGCTCCGAGGTGCTCGAAGGGCTTATCCAGCGCCGTGACCGCCCCGACCCCGCGACCTATATCGGCTCCGGCAAGGCCGCCGAGTTGCGTGATGTGGTGGTGGCGACCGGAGCGGACACGGTGATCTGCGACGGCGAGCTCACTCCGGCGCAACTCAACGCGCTGGAGAAGGTGGTGAAGGTCAAAGTCGTCGACCGCACCGCCCTCATCCTCGACATCTTCGCCCAGCACGCCACCTCGCGGGAGGGTAAGGCGCAGGTGGCCCTCGCGCAGATGGAATACATGCTTCCGCGGCTGCGCGGCTGGGGTGAGTCGATGTCGCGGCAGGCCGGTGGTGCCGGCGGCGGTTCCAGCGGCGGCGTGGGACTGCGCGGGCCCGGCGAGACCAAGATCGAGACCGATCGACGACGGATTCGCGAGCGGACGGCGAAGCTGCGCCGGGAGATCAAGGGCATGAAGCAGGCCAGGGACACCAAGCGGGACAGCCGTCGCCGCAACGAGGTGCCCGGCATCGCCATCGCCGGCTACACCAACGCCGGCAAGTCCAGCCTGCTCAATGCCCTTACCGGGGCGGGCGTGCTGGTGCAGGACGCCCTCTTCGCCACCCTGGATCCCACCACCCGACGAGCGCAGCTGACCGACGGGCGGGACTACGTACTGACCGACACCGTCGGCTTTGTCCGGCACCTGCCGACCCAGCTGATCGAGGCCTTCCGGTCCACCCTGGAGGAGGTCGCCGAGGCCGAGTTGCTGCTCCACGTGGTGGACGGCTCCGATCCGCTGCCCGCCGACCAGGTCGCCGCCGTGCGCCAGGTGCTGATCGAGGTGGCGGATGAGCGGGGCACGAGCCTGCCGCCGGAGTTGCTGGTGGTCAACAAGGTGGACGCGGCCGATGGCGTGGTGCTGGCGCAGTTGCGCAACATGATGCCCGACGCCGTATTCGTCTCCGCGCACACCGGGGAGGGCATCGACGCACTGCGCGAGCGGATCGCCGAGCTGATGCCGCATCCCGCAGTGCTGGTCGACGTGCTGTTGCCCTTCACCCGCGGTGACCTGGTGGCCCGGGTGCACTCGGAGGGCGAGGTAATCGACGAGGAGCACATTCCCGACGGCACCCACCTGCGCGCCCGGGTCCGGGGTGATCTCGGTGCCGCGCTGGACGGCTTCGCGCTGCGCCGGGTGCCCGTGTAGGAGCCGGTCCGGCTACAGCTTGCGCATCACCGAGACGACCTTGCCCAGTATCGTGGCGTCCTCACCGGGAATCGGCTCGAACGCAGGGTTGTGCGGCAGCAGCCATACCTGACCGTCGCGCCGCTTGAATGTCTTCACGGTCGCGTCGCCGTCGATCATGGCGGCGACGATATCGCCGTTCTCGGCCACGTTCTGCTGACGCACCACGACCCAGTCGCCGTCACAGATGGCCGCGTCGATCATCGACTCTCCGCTGACCCGCAGCAGGAAAAGCGTCCCTTCGCCGACCAGCTCGCGCGGCAGGGGGAACACGTCCTCGACGGCCTGTTCGGCGAGGATCGGTCCACCAGCGGCAATTCGCCCGAGTACCGGAACAAAGGTGGGCGTGGGCATCTGCTGCTCGTCGGTGCCCACCACCGCGGCGGCGCCCGCCTCCACCATCTCCTCGGGTCCCCGGACGTCGACCGCCCGTGGCCGGTTGGGGTCGCGGCGGAGGAAACCTTTGCGCTCCAAGGCCTTGAGCTGATGGGAGACCGAGGAGGTCGAGGTGAGTCCGACAGCCTCACCGATCTCGCGGACGCTCGGTGGGTAGCCCTTGGCCTCCACCGATTCCCGGATCACCTCGAGCACCCGTAGCTGGCGGGGAGTGAGACCGGCAGCCGCTGAGCTCAGGTCAGCGGTGGCGACGTTCTCGGCCGCCGACGCGGCCGGATCCTGGCCACGGGTGCCGGTTGTTTTCCTGCTCATTGTCGAGGTGCCTCCTGTGCGCAGTGCGGGAAGTGGGCCAGAGCGGTTGAGCTGTCAGTGCTCGTAATCCGGTGTCTGTGAACGTAGTCGCAGCCGAGGTCACATTCAAACATCTGTTCGATCAACACGCCGAGATCTCTCGATTTTGTCGGGCCCTCCTGGTAGACATCGACCAGACGTTCGAATCGAACGAGTGTTCGACCAATGGAGGTTGAAATGATCGCTCTGGACGACAGGCCGGCTCGCTGTGGCGCTTCTCCGCTGGACGCGCACCGTCGGCGGCCTTCGGTTCGGCCGCGCGAGGTGGCGCGGCGCCGCCCGGCCGGCCGGCTGGTGGAGTACGGCACCGTGCCCACCCGCGTGACGCGGCGCGCGGTACCCAGGTCGGCGCCGGAGGCCCGGGTCCGTGCGCGGGTGATGGTGGCTCTCGCGGCGTTGGTCCTCATCCTGGCGGTGGGGGTGCTGGCCTTCACGGCCGGCGGCGGCACGAGTGCGGCGCCGTTGCCGGCAGAGACCGGCGTGGTGCAGGTGCGCCCCGGCGAGAACCTGACCTCCCTGGCCGCGCGGGTTGCTCCCGGTGTGCCGAGTTCGCAGGTCGTGCAGCGGATCGTGCAGCTCAACGAGTTGGACACTGTGGCGGTTCGAGCGGGCCAGGCCCTGGTGGTGCCGGTCGGCAAATAGCGGGCAGTGGCGCTGGCCCGACGGCGACACGCCCGTCGTCCTGCACCGTTGCGGTTTTCTCGTGTGTCGCTTGCATCACGCGGCAGGGAAGATTACCGTCGGGACCACAACATCTAGTAGTTACACGGATGTGGTTAGTCCACAAGTTGGGGTCGTGTTGTGTATCGGCCTCCACAGGTTATCCACCGCTTATCCACACCGGGCGTCCGTTCCGGGGGTTCCGCAGTGGGCCAACATGCAGAAAGGGGGCCCTGGTGCACTGTCCATTCTGTCGGCACCCGGACTCTCGGGTGGTCGACTCGCGCGAGGCGGAGGAAGGCCAGGCCATTCGGCGACGCCGGTCGTGTCCGGAGTGCGGAAAGCGCTTCACGACCGTGGAGACCGCGGTGCTGGCCGTCGTCAAGCGCAGCGGCGTCACCGAGCCGTTCAGCCGGGACAAGGTCGTCAGCGGAGTGCGCCGTGCCTGCCAGGGCCGGCCGGTCGACGCAGATGCCCTGAGCCAGCTCGCCCAGCAGGTGGAAGAGCAGGTTCGGGCCACGGGTTCCGCCGAGATCGGCAGCCAGGAGGTCGGCCTCGCCATCCTCGGTCCGCTGCGTGAACTCGACGAGGTCGCCTACCTGCGCTTCGCCTCCGTGTACCGCTCGTTCAGCTCGGCGGAGGACTTCGAGAAGGAGATCCAACAGCTGCGTGAGCACCAGAAGGTTCGAGGCGACTAGGCGCCGTCTTGGGCACCCCCATTCCAGATCCGTATTTCCAGCAGCCGGCGATAACCAGTGAGAGAGAGGCCCATACCCATGACCGAGACCGTCGGAGCCCACACAGTCGGCAAGAGCACGCGCGCCGGCGACTCCAGCGAGGCCGGGCGCAAACTCGGTATGCGGATGGAGCGGGTCTACACCACGGAGGGTGTCCATCCCTACGACGAGGTGACCTGGGCCCGGCGCGACGTGGTGATGACCAACTGGCGCGACGGCACCGTCAACTTCGAGCAGCGTGGCGTGGAGTTCCCCGAGAGCTGGTCGCTCAACGCGGTGAACATCGTGACCAGCAAGTACTTCCGGGGCGCCCCCGGCTCCGATACCAGGGAACAGAGCCTGCGCCAGCTACTCGACCGAGTGGTCGGCAGCTACACCAGGGCCGGTCTGGACAACGGGTACTTCGCCAGTGAGACCGACGCGGAGATCTTCGCCCACGAGCTCACCTGGATGCTGTTGCACCAGGTGTTCAGCTTCAACTCTCCGGTGTGGTTCAACGTCGGTACCGCCTCGCCGCAGCAGGTCAGCGCCTGCTTCATCCTGGCGGTGGACGACACCATGGACTCGATCCTCAACTGGTACAAGGAAGAGGGGATGATCTTCAAGGGCGGCTCGGGCGCCGGCCTGAACCTCTCCCGCATCCGTTCGTCCAAGGAGCTGTTGTCCTCCGGCGGCACCGCTTCCGGGCCGGTCAGCTTCATGCGCGGTGCCGACGCCTCGGCGGGAACCATCAAGTCCGGTGGCGCCACGCGGCGGGCGGCGAAGATGGTCGTGCTCGACGTCGACCACCCGGACATCGCCGAATTCGTCGAGACCAAGGCCCGCGAGGAGAACAAGATCCGCGTGCTCCGCGACGCCGGGTACGACATGGACCTCGGCGGCACGGACATCACCAGCGTGCAGTACCAGAATGCCAACAACTCCGTCCGGGTGACCGATGAGTTCATGCGCGCGGTGGAGACCGGCGCGGAGTTCGGTCTGCGAGCCCGGGGTAGCGGTGAGGTCATCGAAACCGTCGACGCCAAGGCCTTGTTCCGCACCATCGCCAAGGCGGCGTGGGAATGTGCCGACCCCGGCATCCAGTACGACGGCACGATCAACGACTGGCACACCTGCCCGGAGTCCGGCCGGATCAGCGCGTCCAACCCGTGCAGCGAGTACATGCACCTGGACAACTCCAGCTGCAACCTGGCCTCGCTGAACCTGATGAAGTTCCTCACCGCGGACGGCGGCTTCGACTCCGCCACCTTTGCCAAGGCGGTCGAGGTCATCATCACCGCGATGGACATCTCCATCTGCTTCGCAGACTTCCCGACCGAGCCCATCGGTGACACCACCCGCAAGTTCCGCCAGCTCGGCATCGGATACGCCAACCTCGGTGCGCTGCTGATGGCCACCGGGCACGCCTACGACTCCGACGGCGGCCGGGCACTGGCGGCCGCCATCACCTCGCTGATGACCGGTGCCGCCTACAAGCGGTCCGCCGAGCTGGCCGGCGTGGTCGGCCCCTACGAGGGTTACGTCCGCAATGCCGAGGCCCACCAGCGGGTGATGCGCAAGCACGCCGCGGCCAACGACCTCGTCCGCACCATGCACAAGACGGACGCCGCCGTGCACAAGGCAGCCACGGCCGCCTGGCAGGATGGCCTGAAGATCGGTGCGCGCAATGGCTGGCGCAACGCCCAAGCCAGCGTGCTGGCGCCCACCGGCACCATCGGCTTCATGATGGACTGCGACACCACCGGCATCGAGCCCGACTTCTCGCTGGTCAAGTTCAAGAAGCTGGTGGGCGGCGGCTCCATGCAGATCGTCAACCAGACGGTGCCCCGGGCGCTGACGTCCCTGGGCTACCAGGAGGAGCAGGTCGAGGCGATCGTCGAGCACATCGCCGCCAAGGGACACGTCATCGATGCCCCAGGACTGCGGCCCGAGCACTACGAGGTGTTCGACTGCGCCATGGGGGAGCGGGCCATCGCTCCGATGGGCCACGTGCGGATGATGGCGGCCGCCCAGCCGTTCCTGTCCGGCGCCATTTCCAAGACGGTGAACATGCCGGAGACGGCCACCGTCGAAGAGGTCGAGGGCATTTACTTCGACAGCTGGAAGCTGGGCATTAAGGCGCTGGCGATCTACCGCGACAACTGCAAGGTCGGGCAGCCGCTGTCGGCCGGTTCCTCGGGTTCGGCCAGCTCCAACAAGACGGTGGTGGCCGAGGTTGTCCCGGCCGGTCCGACCCGCAAGCGGCTGCCGAAGAAGCGCAGCGGGCAGACGGTGTCCTTCGCCGTGGGTGGCGCCGAGGGCTATGTGACGGCGGGCAACTACCCCGACGACGGTCTCGGCGAGATCTTCGTCAAGATGAGCAAGCAGGGCTCCACGTTGTCCGGGGTGATGGACGCCTTCTCGATGGCGATCTCCATCGCACTGCAATACGGTGTGCCGCTGGAGACCTACGTGTCGAAGTTCGTCAACATGCGCTTCGAGCCCTCGGGTATGACAGACGACCCGGACGTCCGGATCGCGACCTCGGTGGTGGACTACCTGTTCCGCCGGCTCGCCCTGGACCACCTGCCGCGGGAGAAGCGCGCCGAGCTCGGAATCTTCTCCGCGGAGGAGCGTTCGGCGCAGGTTGCGGCCGCAGACTACGGAAACAGCGCGCCGGCTGAGGTGGATGTGGAGGGCCTGCGCTCGAGCGTGGACACCGGGTCAACGATCGACCCTTCCGAGGTGGCCGTGGCGTCCCCGGCGCCGGCAGAGGTCGGCAGTTCCGCGGAGCTGCTGGAGCTGGTGATGGGTATGGCCACCGACGCGCCGCTGTGCTTCACCTGCGGCACGAAGATGCGCCCGGCCGGTAGCTGCTACGTCTGCGAGGGCTGCGGCTCCACCAGCGGGTGCAGCTGACGCGTTAAGTTCTCGGGTGACCCCGGCCGGACGGCCGGGGTCACCTGGGGTGACGGAGTACGACCACCGCTTCCGGCTGCGGCACACTGAAACCGTGCGTCTTCTGCTGATCGCCGATACTCACGTCCCCCGTCGGGCTCGTACCCTGCCGCAGCAGGTATGGGCCGAGGTCGAACGCGCGGATGTGGTGATCCATGCCGGCGATTGGGTGGTGCCCGAACTGCTCGACGAACTGGAGCAACGAGCCAGGCGGGTGCTGGCGGTGTACGGCAACAACGACGGCGACGAGCTGCGGGCGCGGCTGCCCGAGGTGGCCAGCGACGTTCTCGGCGGCGTACGGATATCCGTGGTGCACGAGACCGGCCCGAGTGTCGGCCGGGACGCCCGGACGCGGGGGCGTTGGCCCCACACCGACCTCTTGGTGTTTGGCCACAGCCACATCCCCTGGGACAGCACCGTCGACGGGCTGCGGCTGCTTAATCCCGGTTCACCCACCGACCGGCGCCGCCAGCCGTACTGTACCTACCTCACGCTGACGGCGTCGGACGGAACTCTCAGTGATGTCGTGCTGCACAGGTTGCTGAGTCCACCACGCTGAGCCCTTCCCTTCTCCTATCCGCGGTGGAATTCTTCACTCACCGCGCTCCAGCAGACCCGCCCGACCCTCGGGCCGAGCGACGTGGCGAACTTCGCGGACGACATCGAACGTTTCCAGCGGTCCTGAAACCCCTGTTCGGGCACCCACTGACGTACCGCAACTCCACCTGCATGCGTCCCATCCTGTGATGCCCGCTCGGCCCGCGCAGAAAATTCAGCCACCGGTAACAGCCGAATGCGCTCACCGCCGAGGTGCTCAGCCCAGCGCGAGTAGCTCGATGAGCTCGCGGGCGCAGGACCCGCCGGTGTGCAGGGCAATCGTGAGTGCCGTGGGTACGTCGAGGTCGTTGAGCAGGGCTTCGCAGCTCGCTGAGCCGGTATTACCTGATCGGC
>JAABVA010002198.1_pt1 | contig 19716 bp, 22 predicted proteins | sample 5560331 | NCBI WGS metagenome assembly JAABVA01 (sample SAMN12812661, study PRJNA571458) | rock metagenome | isolation source: Antarctica rocks | place: Antarctica: Victoria Land, Mt New Zealand sud | collected 2016-01-07 | reverse complement strand
GACACGCACCCCTGGACCCGCAGGCGGCCCGGCGCCTCGCGCAGACCGCCCTGACCGGGCTCGTCGACCACGACCGCACACGCTCGTCTCAGGCAAACCCGCACCCGACGACCCGGAAGCAAGGCCCACCGGCCCACCCGGCCGCCCACCTAACAACCGGAAGACACCTGCAGGAGGAACGACCTGATGCTCCCCGTAACCGACACCCGCCCCAAGACCTCTACCGACACCCCGACGCTGGTCACGTCCCACTCGAGTCGGCCGGCTACTCAGGCTGGTACGACCTCGAGTTCGTGGCTGATCCGCTCGCCGAGGACTCGCTTCTGAGACTCGGACTCAACCACGACGCCGGGTCCTGAGCTGGCGCTCTCTATCGCGCCGTCAGCGACGCGCCGAAGCGAGGCAAACTATTTCTAGGAGGGCCGGTGCCTTGCCCAGACAGCAGGTCTGCGCAGTGTGTCGGCCACAAAGACTCCGGTCAGGAGGAAAACATGACACAGGACAATGCCGCGTCCGAACGGTTGCGGCGCCTAGCCCGCATCCGGTCGGTGCAGCTCGGCGAGCTGGTGATCAGTTACGTGCCAGACGGCTCCGTGCAACTGACTCCACGCGGCTGGCTACCCGACACGACGGATGACGACTGGCTCGAACACGCTGACCACCTGGACGAGACCGGGAACCTCGTCGGGAGTATCGGCGGCCTGCTGATCCAGCGTGGGGATCGGGCCCTGCTCATCGACGCCGGGTTCGGCCCGTACAGTGCGCCGGCCGAGCCTGGCAATCCTTACGGCGCGGGCAGCGGCGGAGCCCTGCTCGATAGTCTAGCGGCCCTGGGCTGCCCGCCCGACACGATCGAGGCTGTAGCCTTCACCCACCTTCACGTCGACCACATCGGTTGGGCATGGACGCCAGCGCCGGGATCGCCGGCACCCCCGTTCACGTCCGCGCGGTACCTCGTCACCGAGCCCGAGTGGGCGCACCTCGACCTTCTAGTCGAGGCAGGCACGAGCCGTGATGCCCTCAACACGCTGGCGCCACATGTGCGAACCGTCCGTGACGGCGAGGAGATCTTTCCCGGGGTGCGCGTACAAATCACGGGCGGGCATACCGCCGGCCACGCGATGTACGTCCTCACCTCCGGCAAGCAGCGGATGATCGCCTTCGGTGACGTCATGCATTCCCCCGTTCAGGTGGCTCACCCCACGTGGTCCGCAGCGAACGATCACGATCGAGCGTTGTCCACGCACCGCCGAACACGTCTCGTCCGCGAGCTGGCTCAACCCGACACCATCGGCTTCGGCATCCACTTCGCGGACGTGCCCTTCGGGAGAGTGCACCAGGATGAGCGCGGCACGCGCTGGGTGCCAGTCGACTAGCGTGCGTCAGTGTCAGGGTGACTGGTACCGCACCTGCTGCGCTGGTTGGGTTCCTGACTGTCCGGTGATCTGGCTCGTAACGAGCTTGCCGTCCGCTTGCGGTTGGTCTTCATGCGAACTCGCTGTCAGCGGCGAGCGCGGTGATCTTCTCATCGAGGCGGTCACGGCGGGCCGTGGCCATGAGGACGTCTTGTAGGCACCGTTGAAGGCGGCTTGCGTGGCGGCGGAGTCCAAGGACTGTCGACGTAGCCACCGGTCGTGCGTGCTCGTCCACGCCCTGCCGTCGGAGTGGACGGTCCCGTGCCGTAGCAGCAGTTTCGACAGCCGATGCCGGGCCCGCATCAAATCCGGCACCGGCATCAGCCTCGCCCTGAACACCTCGCCGGTCTGCCCGTCGATCGCCGCCGCCACGACCGACCGCGCATGCACATCCAGCCCAACACTCGTACGCTCACGAAACACCGGGGCCCCCACACATGTCGGAAAGGCCGAGCACGTGGAACGCGCTCGACAACCCACGAGATTGCGTGAGCGAGGCCCCGGCCAGCAAACCACCCGAACCCGCGAGCGGTCACTCCATACGGTCAACCCGCATAGCAACCCGACACTCAAGGAATCGCCTGGCAAGCCGCGCGAGCGTGAGTGCCTCGCTGGACAAGAGGCCCGTGCTCGATAACTTGGTGCACGGGACGACCGCCGTCGACGGAGTCCATCAGCAAGTCGACGGAGATCTGGGCCATCTCCTGACGGTCGCACCGGAGCGTCGACAGTCCAATGACGCCCCACCCAGCCGCGGGCACGTCATCGAAGCCGACGATCGTCAGCTCGTCGGGGACACTGATGCCAAGCTCGTGGGCGGCGCTGAGCGCTCCGATCGCGACGACGTCGTTACCGCAGAAGAGCGCCGTTGGCCGGTCGGGCCGCTCGAGCAGTTGCAGCGCCGCTGCCCGTCCCGCGTCGTAGGTGAACGGGACACGGCGGGTATTAGCGCGATGTACGTGCAAGCCGTGGTCGCGTAGACCCATCCGCAATCCCTCGGCGCGCTCCCGGCCGGTCGAGTACTGCGAAAGTCCGTGGATCGCCCCGATCTGGGCGTGACCCAGGTCGGCGAGGAAGTGGGCGATGGTCCGGGCGCCGCCGCGGTTGTCGAAGGTGCAACTGCTGGACTCGGGGACGTCGAGGACGCGGTTGACCAAGACATGTGGGACCCCGCGCTCGGTCAGGTCGCGCGGCAGTGTGGCGTTGCGCGCGATCGTGCACAGCACGACGCCGTCGTAGGAGCCGTCGGCCAACGCATCGACGGTCACGCTGTCGCCGGCGTGGTCGGTGATCAACACCGAGCGATATCCGCGATCGCTGAGCAGCTCCCTGATCGGCTCGACGAGTTCGGGGTAGAAGGGATTGACCAGACCCTCCGCGACGATGGCGACCCGATTGCTTCGCCGTGTCGATAGCGTCCTGCCCGACTCGCTCTGGATGTAGTTGAGCTGACGTGCGGCCGCCAGGATCCGCTCCCGAGTCTCAGGTGCCGTCCCGGGCAGATTGCGCAGCGTCCGCGACACGGTCGGTTGGGAAACGCCGGCGAGGCGCGCGACGTCGCGGCTAGTGATCGACTTACTCAACCTCGGACTCCCGCCATCTTGTGACGCTTGACATGTATACGTATACAACAAAGTATGACGTGAGTCTCGAAAGGAGCCCATTAAATGACCGATTACCTCAAGTCGTCGGCTGCCGCGAAGAGCGACGCAGACCGACTGGCCGCGGTCCGGGAGACCGTCTCGCAGGTGATCGCCGACGTCCGCGAGCGCGGCGACCAGGCGGTGCGCGCCTACTCCGAGAAGTTCGACAAGTGGTCCCCGGAGAAGTTCGCCCTCGACCCTGAGGAGATCGAACGGATCGTAGCGACCGTGCCGAAGCAGGTGATTGACGACATCAAGGCTGTCCAGGCTCGGGTGCGGAACTTCGCCGAGCGGCAGCGTGAGTCGCTACGTGACTTTGAAGTCGAGACCGAGGCCGGTGTCTTCCTCGGGCAGAAGAACATCCCGGTAGCTGCGGCCGGCGTCTACATCCCCGGTGGCCGCTACCCGCTGGTCGCCTCGGCGCACATGACGATCGTGACCGCCAAAGTGGCCGGCGTAGAGCACGTTGTCGCCTGCACACCGCCGATTCGCGGTGAGATCCCGGCTGCGACGATCGCGGCGATGCATGTGGCGGGCGCAGACCAGATCAACCTGCTGGGCGGCACTCAAGCGGTGGCCGCGATGGCGATCGGAACCGAGTTGATCGGCAAGGTCGACATGCTGGCCGGCCCCGGCAACGCGTTCGTCGCCGAGGCCAAGCGTCAGCTGTTCGGCGAGGTCGGCATCGACCTGTTAGCCGGCCCCACCGAGACCCTCATCATCGCCGACGAGAACGCCGACCCATTCGTCGTCGCCGTCGACCTGCTCAGTCAGGCCGAGCACGGCCCCGACTCTCCCGCGGTGCTCATCACCCCGTCGGTCGCGCTGGGCAAGAAGGTCCTCGAGCTCATCGACAGCCTCCTGCCCGGGATGCCGACCAAGGACTTCGCCGAGCCCGCGTGGCGCGACCACGGCGAGGTGGCAGTCGTCGGCGACCTCGACGAGGCCTACGCGCTAGCCGACTCCTACGCCTCGGAGCACGTCCAGATCCTCACTGCCGAGCCGCGCAAGGCCCTTGACGCCATGCGTAACTTCGGTGCCATCTTTCTCGGTGAGGGCACCTGCGTCTCCTATGGCGACAAGGTGATCGGCACCAACCACACCCTGCCCACCCGCGGGGCGGCCAACTACACCGGCGGTCTGTGGGTCGGCAAGTACCTCAAGACCGTCACCTACCAGGAGGTGACCAGTCAGCAGGCCAGCGCTGAGCTCGGCCGCCTGTGTGGTCGTGCCGCGCGGGTCGAGTCCTTCGAGGGGCACGCCAGGTCCGGCGACGTGCGCGCCACGAAGTACGCAGGCGACCGGTTCGACTGGATCCCAGCCGGTGCGCTCGACGCTCCCGCATGAGCGCTGCCACTCCACCGCTGACCGACTCGTGGGCCGACAGGGTTGCTGGCCGGACCGCGCTGGTCACCGGTGCCGGCAATGGGCTGGGCCGTGCGATCGCTCTCGCTCTGGCTGCTCGCGGCGCCAGGGTCATCCTGGTCGGCCGCCGCGAGGCACCGCTGACAGAGGTCGCGACGGAGATCGGTGCAGCGCGAGTCGCGTCCTGCGATGTCTCCGAGCCCTCGGCGGTGAAAAGGCTCGGCGACCAGCTGCGAGACGAGGAAATCTCAATCCTGGTCAACAACGCGGGCATCGCCGGCCCGGTCGCACCGCTCACCGACATCGAGCCGGTGGAGTGGGACGAGGTCTTCGGGGCGAACGTCCGCTCGGTCTACCTCATGTGCCGCCAGTTTCTGCCGGCCATGGTCTTCCGGGGCGGAGGCGACGTTGTCAACGTCGCCTCGGTCACCGGGAAGCGTCCCCTGACGCGTCGCACGCCATACGCGGCGTCGAAGATGGCGGTGATCGGCTTGGCTGCCACGCTCGCGACCGAGGTCGGCCCGCTCGGGGTCACGGTCAACAGCCTCTCGCCCGGCCCTGTCGACGGGCCGCGGATGGCACGCAACTTCGAGCGCGAGGCTGTCGCAGCCGGCGTCAGTGTGGATGAGGCTAAGAAGGCCTTCGTCTCACGCGCCGCGCTCGGGCGCATGGTCACCGAGGAAGAGGTCGGCGCTGCGGTGATCGCCATGCTGCACATGCCCGGCCTCTGTGGCGCCGACATCGACCTGTCGGCCGGCATGGTGGCCCGGTGACCCCATCGAGACGGGGCCAGCGTAACGGGCGGACAGGCAGCCGATCGCGCCCTTCGACTACGTGCGGCGCGAACAGTACGACTAGGAACAATAGGAGGCACATCATGGAGATGTTTCGAGCTCGCGCCGTCGCGGCCGCGCTGCTTGTCACGGCCAGCGGGATCGCGTTGAGCGCCTGCGGGAGCGGCAGCTCGTCTAAGGAGACGTCGGGCACCGCCGCAACGAGCGGGTCGAACGCAAGCACCGTCGCCGGTGTCCCTTCGCTCGAAGAGCTGTACAAGGGCACCGAGGCCCCGCCGCCGACTGCAGGTCCGGCCGCGGTCAAGGGCAAGACGATCGTGTGGATCAGCTGTGGTCAGGTTTCCGAGGGCTGCTCCGGTCCGGCCGCCTCCGCAGAGGAGGCTGCGAAGGAACTCGGCTGGCACTTCAAGTTGCTCGACGCCAAGTTCGGTGCCGGCGGCGCGTTCGGCGCGTCCATCAGGCAGGCCACTGTGCTGAAGCCTGACGCCATCGTGGTCGTCGCGATCAACTGCAATGCAGCCCAGCAGCCGCTCGAGGAGGCCAAGCAGGCCGGCATCCCCGTTCTGGGCCTCGTGAATAACGACTGTGACGCGAATGGGGGGCCGAAGCTCCAGCCGATTCCGATGGTGCTCAACAACACGAGCCCGACGACGACGGACTTCTGGACGAACTACGGCGCGCAGAAGGCCGCGTACATCATCCACAAGACCAACGGCCAAGCGAAGGTCATCAACATGTGGCTGAGTGACAGCCTGGCGGAGATAAACGACGGGTTCACCGCGACGCTCAAGAAGTGTCGGGGCTGCCAGGTCGTCGCGAACCTTCCGATGCTCGCGCCCGAACAGGCGCCGGGCGGCCCGCTGCCGCAGCGGTTCACGACGGGACTGGCGCGGCACCCGGACGCCAACGCGTTCGCAATCACCGCGGACTCGACGCTTATCGGTTCGGGACTCGCGTCGAAGATGAACAGCATGCCGGCCGCGAAGAAGCTGGTGTCCGTGGCCGGCGAGGGCAGCGCTGCCGGGATGGATCTGCTGCGGAAGCCGGACGGCGTGCCGACGGCCGAAAACGGCTACGACAACGGATGGGTCGGGTACGCAGCCATGGATTCGCTCAACCGGTTCTTCGCCAAGGCGCCCGCCGTACCCGAGGGCCTCGGGACGCGCATCGTGGATCGTGAGCACAACCTGACCACGAACGGGGAGTATGCGTCGCCGATCGACTTCAAGTCGGCCTACCGCAAGGTCTGGAGCGGGGCGAGCCATTAGTCCGCGAATGACGGCGCGGACCGCGACGATCGCGGTCCGCGCCCGGGGTCGCCTTCGAGGTCTCGGGGACCAACGGCGGGAAGGCACCATGCACACCAGCGAGTTTCTACATCCGCCAACTTCAGACGGCCCGCGTGGCCTTGGCGTGGCCGGCGCGCGGGCAACCAACATCAGCAAGTTCTTCCCCGGCACGAGAGCGCTCGACCACGTGTCGCTCGAGGTCCGGCCGGGGGAGATCCATGGACTGATCGGAGGCAACGGCTCCGGGAAGTCCACGCTGATCAAGATCCTCTCCGGCATCTACGTCGGAGATCCCGGGGGACGCGTCGAGATCGGCGGAAAGGCCTGCGGATCGGATGAAGTGACGCCCGAGTTCGCGCGAGACAACGGCCTGCATGTCGTACACCAGGATCTGGGGGTCTTCCCGGACCTCTGCGTGGCGGAGAACCTCACGCTCGGAAATCGCTACGAACAGCGGTCGAGCGGGCTGATCCGGTGGTCGGACCTGCGTCGCCGCGCCGAACGTCTGATCGAGCAGTTCGAGATCGATGCTCGGCCGGACGACTCGATGCGCGCCATTCGGCAGTCGTCGCGCACACTCGTGGCGATCGCGCGGGCGTGCCAGGATGAGCAGACGCGCGGCTCAGGTCTCTTGATCCTCGACGAGCCCACCGCGTCGCTTCCTGCTCATGAGGTGGCAGTGCTTCTCGACAAGCTGCGCGCTTACGCTGCGGCCGGTCAGTCCATTCTGTACGTGAGCCATCGGCTCGACGAGATTCTGCAACTCACAGATCGCGTGACCGTCCTTCGCGACGGCAAGAACGTGGGCACCTTCGAGACCGCTGAGCTCGACGAGGATGGCGTGGTCACGCTCGTTGCCGGCCCCTCGGCCCGCACCTCCTTCTCGGAGACGCCTGCTGAGGTCACCACTCGCATCGACCAGGAGCCGGGCCACACTCGCCTGGTCGTCGATGAACTTCGCTCAGGCGGCCTACGAGACGTCTCCTTCAGCGTCGCGCCTGGCGAAATCGTCGGCATTGCCGGACTCCTGGGATCGGGTCGCTCCACGCTGCTGCAATCCCTCTTCGGTCTGGCCCCGCAGGCCGGCGGATCGGTGACCCTCGACGGCAACGACGTGCGGTTCACCAGCGTTGCTCAGGCAATGCAAGCCGGTGTGGCGTATGTCCCCGAGAATCGGGCAGAACAAGCGATCTTCGTCGACGAATCGGTGGCCCTCAACCTCGCGGCCGGGCGAACCCAGGAGTTCAAGCGGGGAATGCGGATCCGGTACCGCTCGCTCCGCAACGACGCTAAGCGGCTGGTGGCCAGCTTCGGCATCAAGACGGCCAGCGTCGACTCGACGATCGCAACCCTCTCGGGAGGGAACCAACAGAAGGTGGTGATGGCGCGCTGGGTTTCTTGTGAACCGCGCCTCCTGCTCCTGGACGAGCCCTCCCAAGGTGTTGACGTCGGCGCCCGCGCCGAGATCTGGCGGATCGTCCGTGACGCGGCGAGCCGCGGCACATCTGTCGTCGTCGTCACGTCGGACTTCGAGGAACTCGCCAGCGTGGTCGACCGCGCCCTCGTGTTGCGCGACGGCACGGTCGTCGCGGAGCTGACCCGCACCGACCTGACCGCTCACAGCCTGACGCGGCTTGTCTACTTCGACCCCAAGGACGCGTGAAGCGTGACGCACACCATGCAACCAGTTACCCAAGACGACCCGCAGAGCGCTCCGACAACTCCGCGGCCCGTGTCGCGACACCGCTGGATCAGCGTCCTACTCGGGCTCACGGAGCGCCTGGGACTGGTCGGTCTCCTCATCCTGATGTTCGTCTTCTTCGCGGTCAACCCGACGTCGGGGCCCGTGTTTACGAGCAGTCAGAACCTGTCCAACCTCCTCGGCGATCAAGCCCTGGTGGGCCTCGTAGCGCTCGCGATGATGCTGCCGCTCATCGCCGGATACTTCGACCTCTCCGTCGCCGCCAACGTCGGCCTTGTCAACGTCGCGGTCGCCGCCGTGATGAACGACTACGGGTGGTCGCCCCTAGCGGCGATCGTGGCCGGGGTTGCCCTCGGCGGCGTGGTGGGCCTGATGACGGGGTTCCTCATCGCGCGCTTGGGCCTCGGTGCCTTTATCGTCACGTTCGGCGTGTACAGCTTCCTCAACGGGGTCACCCTGTGGTACACGAAGGGGAAAGTCATCTCCGGAAAGATCCCCGCATCGGTCGGGACCTGGGGGTCAAAGGACTGGTTCGGGATCCCGCGGCCGTTCTGGCTGCTCGCGGTAGCCACAGTGTTCACGTGGGTCTTAATCACGCAGACGCCGTTCGGCCGCTACCTCGAGAGCATCGGCTCGAGTGAACCGGCGGCCCGTTTGGTGGGTATCAAGACCGATCGCACCATCTGGGTCGCGTTCATCGCGGGGGGGCTGCTCGCCGGAGTCGCCGGCTGTCTGCTCACTTCGCGGCAGGGTGGCGCCGACGCGACCATAGGCCAGTCGTACCTCTTCCCGGCCATCGCGGCCATTTTCCTCGGCGCCACCGCGATCCGTCCCGGTCGATACAACGTCTGGGGAACGGTGCTCGGCGTGTACTTCGTCGCGATCGCCGTCAGCGGCTTGATCCTGCTCGGGGCAGATTACTGGGTGCAGCCACTGTTCAACGGCGCCGTACTCGTCCTTGCCGTCGGTCTGGCCACCGCCAGTGGGCGTGCTCGCGCAAAGCGCGAGGTCAAAGACCAGCGGCACTGACGGCATGAGACCGATCCGACGATCCGGTGACGCATAGGTCTCCTAGCCGCACTCGCTCCCGCTGAGAACATCCGAAGCCCCAAGGAGATGCGATGTCACGTTTCGAGAACAGGTCCGCCTTCGTCACGGGTGGCGGAAGCGGCATTGGGCGTGCGGTATGCGCCACCTTGGCGGCAGGCGGAGCCTTCGTCTGGGCCGCCGACATCAATGAGGCAGCAGCCGAGGCGACCGTCAAGTTGGTCGCGGAGAGCGGTGGCCGAGCGCGGGCCGTGGGTCTTGACGTCCGCGACGAGCAATCCTGGCTGGACGCGCTTCGCCCGTCGGACGCGCACCCTGACCCGCTACGCATCCTTGTGAACTGCGCGGGACGGTCGATGATCGCTGACACCTTCACAATGGCGCTCGACGACCTGCGCGCCATCATGTCGACCAACGTCGAAGGCACCTTCCTGGGCATGAAGCATGCGATTCCGCGAATCGCAACATCCGGCGGCGGGGCAGTCATCAACATCTCGTCATTCGCTGGACTCAGGGGAATCCCACGAATGACTGCTTACTGCGGCTCGAAGGGCGCGATTCGAATGATGACCAAAGCCGTCGCGCTCGAATGCGCGGAGCTCGGCAACGGCGTTCGTGTCAATTCTGTCCATCCGGGTGTTGCCGACACCCCTGCGTGGAACCAGCACACTCCCGACGAGGTGGCCGCAGCCTTCTTGGACAATGCTGACACCGATGACCTGCCTGCCGTGGGCGCGCAAGAGGTCGCCAAGAAGCTGGTGCCGATCGGTGTGGCCGCCTCTGCCGAGGAGATTGCCGAGACCGTGGGCTTCCTTGCCTCGGACGCAGCTCGACATATCACCGGCGCCGAGATTGCGATTGATGGCGGAATGACCGCGCGCTAGGCAGTTCTTTACGTACGGAGAAGGGAACGACCATTACTAACCGGATTGTCATTGAGGGGAACCTCACCGATCTGCACTTCGACTTCGTTGTCCACCATCACGATCGCGTCGTTCCCGCGACGTTCTGGAACTCTCCTGTGGGCGAGGGCTCGCCACCGTCGGTCATCCTGGTGCAGCACGGCGGGGCCTTCCACAAGCGACACGAACAGTCGGACACGCTCGCACGTACGGTCGTCGAGCGCTTTGAGAGTGCAGTCCTGCTGATCGACGGTCCGGTTCACGGGCGCCGTCGCACCGACCAGCTTGGCCCGCAGGAGATGCTCGCGGCCTTCAAGCACTATTGGAGCGAGGAGGGCGGGATCGACGGCATGGTCTCGGACTGGAGGGCGGCGCTTGACGCGGTGCTCGATCAAGGGTGGGCGGACAAGGAACGCGTGGCGTGGCTCGGCGTCTCCATGGGAACGGCCTATGGGATCCCGGTCTGCGCAGCCGATGACCGGATCAAGGCGGCCGCGCTCGGAATGTGGGGCCTGGACTGGGGCAACAGCGAACGCCTCATCCGCGAGGCACAGCGCATGACCACACCCGCGATATTCCAGATCAAGGACCAGGACGAATTCTTCGACACCCAAGCTCAGCGCGCCCTGTTCGACTCTTTGGGCTCTGGCGACAAGTGCCTTCGTACGCTCCGGGGTGGCCATTCCCTGGCTGCGCCGGGTCAACTGGATCAGCTATTGGGATTCATCGGCGAAATAATGCCGCGCGGCAATACCGAGTAGTGCTCGGCCTGGGGCCCCGCGCTCACGACCAAGCAACTACTCCTTTAAGACGTATCGGAGAGAGGAACAGATATGACGAAGGCATCATGGCGCTCCCGAGACACGGTCGAAGGTCCCATGCGGGTTGCGCAGCGGATGCAGCTGCGGGCAACGGGCCTGGACGACGAGGCCATTGCCAAGCCGTTCGTGGGCATCGCCCACACCCAGGGCGAGGTCAGTCCGTGTGCCATGTCACTGGCACCGCAGGCCGCCGCCGCGAAGGTGGGTGTCGAGGTCGCCGGCGCGACCCCGCGGGAGTTCACCACCGTATCGCTATCTGACATCTGGACCCTCGTCCACGAGCACGGCGCGCAATACAGCCTCATCTCCCGCGAGATCATCGCAGACTCCGTCGAACTGGTCCTACAGGGGCAGCGCTACGACGCGGTCGTCACGCTCGGATCGTGCGACAAGACCGTACCGGGAATGTTGATGGCCATGACGCGGGTGAACGTTCCGGGCGTCTACGTGCACGGTGGCGCCGCTCTCCAGGGTTGGCAAGGTGGGAAACCCGTCAATCTGTACAGAGCGTTCGGTGACATGGACCGGACCCTGGCAGGCGAGATCACCGAAGAGGAGCTAGAGGAGCTCAACAAAGACGCTGATGTGACGGTGGGTTCGTGCCCGGGCCTGAACACAGCGAGCACCGCCGCTACGTGTGCGGAGATCCTCGGCTTCGCCGCTCTGGGAAGTACGACGCTCCCGGCTGTCTACTCCGAACGCATCGCGCTGGCCCGCAAAGCCGGTCAGCATGCCGTCGATTTGCTCAACCGGGGCGACCTGCTGCCGCGCGACTGGGTCACGCGCGAAAGTCTGGAGAATGCCGCCACGGTGGTGGCGGCGATCCGCGGCTCTTCCAACATGTTCCTTCACCTCCCAGCCATCGCCAACGAGGCAGGCATCAAGTTCGAGTTAAAGGACATGGCGGAGATCGTGCGTCGTACGCCGCGCATCACCAGCCTCATCCCGAACGGGCCCCATGTGCTGTTGGACCTGCATCGCGTCGGCGGGCTGCCAGTGGTCTTCCGATCACTATTAGACGGAGGCCTCCTCCATCCCGATACACCGATGAACGACGGTCGGACACTGGCCGATGCATTGGCGACCGTGCCCCTTCCGGACGGCGACATCGTCCGCCCGTTCACCGACCCGTTCCAGACGGACAGCGGAATCTCGATCCTGCAGGGGACCCTCGCGCCCGACGGATGCATCGTGAAGACCGCCGACCTCCAGCAGAGGACGTTCGAGGGGCCCGCTCGTGTCTTCGACGGTGATTCCGAAGCTCGCCGAGGAATCGCGGCCGGCATGTTCGAACGCGGCGACGTGATCGTCGTACGCGGCGAAGGACCCCAGGGAAGTCCTGGCATGCGCGAGATCCTTGACGCCGCCGGACCAATCCGGCGACGTGGTCTCGGGGGCGACGTCGCTCTCGTCACCGACGGGCGCTGGCCGAACGGCACCGGCGGACTCTGCATGGCACACGTCTCACCAGAGGCGAGCTCCGGTGGTCCGCTGTCGCTGGTCGAAGACGGGGATGTCATTCGCGTCGATATCGAGGCCGGCCGGATCGACCTGAAGGTGGGCGATGAGGAACTCACCCGACGGCGCGCGCTCTGGAGGCCCGCGCCCAGTCAGCTCGGCGGAGTGGCCGGGAAGTATGCCCGCCTCGTCGGGCCGTCGCACTTGGGGGCACCGACACACTCGTACACCGACGACTAGCGCCGGGTGGGGGAGGGCCGGAGCCCCGTCCCCCAACTTGCACCTTTCAATGAGATGAGGAGAAAAAGATGTTTGGTGACCAGACGGTACACATCATGCCCATGGAGTTTGGTGCCGCGGGGGGGCCGCGCCAAGCGCCGGAGGACAACGCCTTCCGAAACAGGCCGACCACCTTCACCCGCTATATCGTCGGCTTCCTCGGACGCGGCGACCAGATCTCCGCCCTGCTGCCGTCAGGCCTCGCCCTGCGCGGCGACCCCGTTGTCGAGTTCCACTTCCTCCTTCTCCGGGACATCTCGTGGCTCGCGGGCAGGGGGTACAACATCTTGTCAATGCTCATCCCCGTCCGCCATGAGTCCGCGACCGGCGAGCGTGTCGACGGGCTGTACCAAGCGGTGCTCTGGGAGAACTTAGCTGACCCGATTATAACTGGCCGTGAGCAGCTCGGTCATCCGAAGCTTTACGCGGAGCTACCGCCGCCGAGAACGTGTGACGGCGCGACCCACCTCAGTGCCAGATGGGGCGACTTCACGTTCGCGAAGCTGGAATTGACCTGTGGTTCGACTGCCACCGACGACGTCCGAGCCCAGATGAGAGATCGTGCCGGTGCCGGTCTTTTCTCGCACAAGTACATTCCCACGACCGGGCGGTGGGACGAGGCCGACGCCGACTATCTCACCTTGTCACCGCTGCCCGGCGGATCCAACGTCATTGATCCCCAACCTGACCCCGAAATCAAGGTGGGTACCGGGACCGTGACGTTCAATTCCCCGGAATGGCAAGATATGCCAACCCAATACCATATCATCCGCAAAATCGCTGCTCTGGAACAGCGAGCGACGTTGGATGCAGTCGCCATGAGCGGAACTACCTATTTGGATCTCTTCGACCAACGAATCATTTGCTAACTCAGTGGAATCGCGCCGACTCCGGGTTCCCTAACCCGGGCGCTCGCTCGCCCGCCCAATCGATCTCGGATCGTCACAGGCAAGACAACTTCCTCGATGAAGGGTTACTCACATGGCCTCCATCCTGGACCCGGACTAGGTCTTGGCGCTCGCAATGACAACGCCGCGCCGCTACCGCCGATTCACATTCCGCTGCTCGTCGCTCTGCTGCTCAGTACTGGGGTCGTAATGGACATCCAGGCCGTGCCATTGTCTCCAATGGTGGGACCGTCACCTCGGACCCACCAGGACCGCATATACGTGCTTCGGTACGCCGACCAAAACGATAGTGACCTCTCGAGCCTGCACACAGTCATCTGTGGTGGCACCCAGGTGCCGCCGTGGTTGATGCATGCCTACGAGGAGAAGCACGCGGTGCAGTTGGTGCAGGGTTGGGGCATGACCGAGATTCTCCCTGGAGCGACGATCGCCCACGACCCGGTCAAGCACGGATACGTGACCAATGCTAGTCCCGAGAACAGGAACGCGGAGCGATGGGCGCGGCGTGCGACGGCTGGTCGAGTCAGTCCGCTCTACGAAGTCCGTGTGCGCGCAGACAATGGCCAGGTTCTTCCCTCCGATGGGTCTTCCGTCGGAGAGATTTAAGTGCGAGGTGCGATGGTGGCACAGGAGTTCCTCAAGGGCCGCGTGCATAGGTTCTGGGTGCCCGATGAGTTCGTTCGCATCTCTGCGGTGCCTCGTACGAGCACCGGCAAGTTCGACAAGAAGGCGCTGCTGGCTGCTGATTCTGATAACCGGGCCGCTGTCCGCTCAGGGGACGGCGCAATGAGTGCCGCCGCCGGGGTGCTCACCCAGTTCAGCCGCGAAGGAACGGTGGTGCACACCATCTGCGTGAGGTCGGGGCGCAATATTGCCGTCGCACCCCCCTTGCCCAAAGGGAGGTGCGAACGTGGCCGTCGGTACTGGCCCAACTGACAAGCGCAATGCTCACGCCGCGCCATTGGGGGCCGAGGAATGACTACTTCGACCAACCCATTGAACAGACCGAAGGAGCAGAGAATGGGAATCGAGCCGGATCCGTTGCTGCCGCTCACTGCGGACGAGGTACTCACCACCACGCGAAGTGTGCGTAAGCGTCTCGACTTCGACAAGCCGGTGTCGAACCAGCTGATCGTCGACTGCGTGCGTACCGCACTCCAAGCGCCGTCTGGCTCCAACCAGTGGCTCATGCAGTTCCTCGTCGTCACCGACCCCGGTGTCAAAAGTGCCCTCGCGAACATCTACCGAGACTCGTACGAGTTGTATCGCCAGACTCCGAATTACATTGGTAAGGTTGCGAAGGACGACGTCACCCGCGACGCGTCGCAGCAGAAGACGACGGGATCCGCCGAGTACCTGGCCGAGAACTACGAGAAGGCACCGGCGATCATCCTGGCGTGTGCACTCGGTCGCGTCGAAGGCGGGCCGCCGGTTGCGAAGACGAGTCTGCTCGGCAGTGTCATGCCCGGCATGTGGTCCTTCATGCTGGCCGCCCGCCTACGTGGACTCGGCACGTCCTGGACCACGGTCGTTCTCCTCAACGAGGAGCGTGCGTATGACCTGCTCGGCATCCCGATCGACGAGGTGACCGTCGCCGCAATGTCCCCGCTGGCCTACACCAAGGGCACCGACTTCCGGCCTGCGCTGCGGCCCGAACCGGAGGAAGTCATCCACTGGAACAAGTGGTGACCGCACGTCCGAAGTTCACTTGACCGTTCATTCACCTTCAAGAAGGGGACCACGATGTACAAGTTGTACGCATTCGGTCAGTCGATGACCCGCCTTCTGCGCACCCATCTGCCGGACTCTTGACGTCCGGTAATAGGAACGTACCGGACCCCCAGAGGGGCCATCTTCGTCCCGTGGTGACACCTGCGGACCTGAAAGCGGGCCGCGTCGACCAGACGCCCTCACCGGACTGCTCGCCGAGCAAGCGGAGGTGTCCTGGCTGGATTTCAAGCGTGACTGCAACCTTGACGATGCCCGGGCGCTCGTCGGGCTCGTCAAGGACGCAGCCAGGGAGTCTGGCAGCAGGTTGACCAGGGCGGGACATTTCCTCCGGCACTGCGCCCAGGGCCGGCGCGTCAACCGCAGCTACTGTCAGTAACGATGGTTGTGAAAGGCGGTACAGCTGCCGGCGTCGGCTCCCGGCTCCGGCAGGTGCGGCAGGAGCTCGGTCTAGCCCTCGCCGACCTGCCGACCTTGACCGGGGGACGGTTCAGCGCTGCGGCAGTCGGTTCCTACGAGAGGGAGTTCCGCTGGCCGACGGTCGAACGCCTGGCCTTGCTGTGCAGCTTTTACGGTGTGCCGCTGGTCGAGGTGCTGGCCGGTCACCCGGCGCCGACCGGTCACCGGCGCGCAGTCATGGCAGCGGTCGACGAGGCGGCCACGGCGCAGGAGACCACAGCACTGCGGCGGCTCGCCGCCTCGGTGACCTGCCGCCGCACCGGCCCGACCCACCACTCTGTCGCCACAGGCCTGCCACGGCTGCGCCACGGGGACTTGGAGGTTCTTGCGGTGGTCCTGGACACCAGCGCAGCGCGGCTGCGACGACTGGCCGCTCTGGGCGTTGCGTCAGATCCGACCGACGCCACCAAGGTCTCGGACGAGACCGAAAAGCGCACCTGACCTGCAGTAACATCCGCCGCCGATAAGACTCCTTATGTCAAGCCAAGCAGTGGGTATTGCATCGGATGCACTACTCGCGCCCCACCGAGGTCGGCATGTCAGGCGGTCCCCCGAAGTGCAGCCGGCCGTACAGCAGCTCGGCGTGGCCGAGGGCGACGAGACGCTCGTTGGAGATGGCCAGGGCTGACCGCAACCTGGCCACCTTCGCGCGTTCGGGGCTGAGGTCGGACTGCGGCGGCGCGACGGCCTCGAGCTCGATGAACGAGCCGAGCCCGTCGACCTGGTCGAGGTGGATGCGTACCCCTTCCCAGAGCAGCTGGCGCCGTGCCTTGCGGACCTGGCCGACGACGCCGAGGGCCTGCTCGAGCGCGGCCCGGGTGCTCGGTCCGTCCTCGACCCAGGCCAGCCGGTACCGGCTCTCCCGCTCGGTGCTGCTCTCGGCACGCAGGAACTAGACCAGGTGCGGACGCCCGGGATGCTGCTCGCGCAGCTTGAGGCCCCCGCGGCGGACGCGGAAGTAGGTGTCGGTCTCGTGCAGCACGCCGTGGTCGGCTGCGCCGAGCCCGAGCCCGAGGCACACGGCCAGGGACAGCTGCGGGTCAGGGTCAGCGGCCTTGAGTCTCGACGTTGAGCGCCGGAGCGGTCTGAAGGTCCTCGTCGGGCTCGCAGGGCACGCTACGACTGTTCCAGACCCTCGGGTCGCCCGTGAAGCGCACACACCATTCGCCGCCGGTCCCTGCTGGCTCGTCGGCAGGCCCCCGATCGCGCGGCATCACTGCCTTCGGTCGCTATATCGAAGAGCAGTCTGATGCGAGTGGGCAACTCATCGCTTGTAGAAACTTCTACGTGAGCCAACTTCGGGTTTGCATTCCTCGACTAAAGTCGACATAATCAAACCATCCGGTCACTGAATGGGAGTCTCGATGAGTACAGCACAACCGCATTTCGGTCGGACGTGGGAGTACCGCGTCCTGGATCGGGCTGGGGAGATAGTAACAATGGCAGAGTTCGGAGACGACCAGGAAGCGGCTCGGTGGCTCCGAGAATGTCACGCCGCCGACTCGGGTGCCAGCACCGTGCAGCGGCACTCTCGGACGGATGGGTGGCTCACGATTGATTCACTCAACTGGAAGGGCTGACTAAAGGGCCTAGGCTAGGGACTGTTCGTAGAACTTGTAGGTGAGTGGCTCAGCAGTACTAAGCCTCAGGTGCCCCGGGCCTACTCGATTCTCGAAGGCCGCGAGCACCAGACCGCTGCCACTCGCGGAAGGCGCTAGAACGCCGCCGAAGTTGAGGAAGTGTGCGGCTTGCCCAATGGCCTGGCAGGCCGACCGGTCTTCATCGTCGATGTCGTCGCGTTCCAGCCCCACCTGCGTCAGCGCCTCATCGGAGCGGAGATCGAGTACCGGGAGGTTATGCACCGCTATCGTGCACAAGGTGCGACCGGCCCCCAGCAAATCCTCAACTGTGACGTTGTTGGAATGAGCCAGCCGCTCCAACTCACCCATGCAGGCCGTCACCGGCTGGGCAAGGTAGACGGCAGCGAAGGCCCCTTGTGGATTCCATCGGCCGCCGAACAGAAGGGCGCCAGCTCCCGCAAGTGGATCGCGGCCTTCTGAGACGTGACGGTAAGTTACGCCGCTCCAGCGGGCACTACCAAGGTCGTTGACCCGCTGGACAATGCCCTCATCAAGCGAGGGCATCACATTACGACACCGTCCGCGATCGCCTCGATCAACCCAAGGACATCACGGTAGCCGCCAGTCCTGATTCGGTCGGCGGGTGAGTTATGGCCGAGGAGCCTATTGGGTGTGAACATCCACAGGTTCACCTTGTCCGCGGGGATGACGGCGGTCACCTCTTTGGCTACGTATGCGAGTTCGATCAGCCGCTGCTTGTTCAGCCTCTGCGGTACCACCTCTCCGCGCGACCAGCGACTGATCGAGCGCGGCGAGGCGTCCACTATCGAGCCGATCTGCTCCTGGCTGAGATGGATCGTCGAAATCAGCTCGGTGACGTGCTCAGCGAGGGCTCCGGGGGAAGCCATGCGTGTCGCCTCTCTGTCAGGTGGTCTGTCCCCTAGTATGGCACCAGCGACTGTCGGGGCGTAGTACCGGGGGGGTTGATCTCGTGGGTGTCGAGTTCCAGCTCGGCAGCGGTGACCACACCGTGGTCGAGGACTTCCTGACGCGCCAGCCCGCGGGCGTCTCGGCGATCACGCTGCACGCGAAGGCGGCGCGGCACCAGCAGGGGGCTGCGGAAGCGGCCCAGGCGGCCGGCTTGGGCGTCTACTTCAACCCGGCCACCGAGCGCCTCGTCGTTTCCGGCTACGACATGTCAGAGGCTCCCTACTTCGGTGGCGCTCCTTACGATCCAGGCGAGCTGGCCGCCGATGCTGCGGCCAGGGCTCGCCTCATCGACGCCGTTATCGCCGGCCACCCGAAGTTCACGACTGCAGTGACTCCCCCGCACTTCTACGTGGACGCGGTGACGACGGCCAGCCTGAACGTGGTCCTCGCTGCCGATGCACGCAACAGCACCGACAGGCCGGTGAGGGCGGTCCTTGTGGTGGGAAGACCCTTCGCGCTCAGGCACGCAGAGGACCTCGCCGCCCAGTACGTCCAGGCTGGCATCGAGCGCCTTGAGCTTCGGCTCAGCCCCTTCGGGGGTGAGGACCAGAGCCTGAACGTGCTCCGCTCCGGCCTCGCAATCCTCGATGCCTTCAAGGCCGCGGGCATCTCCACCACCCTGGGTGGATCGGGCAACATCGGCGAGGTGGCTGTAGCCCTCGGCCACACCGCGAACTACTCCGTCGGAGTGGGCATGCTGGAGCACGTCAACCACGCCGCCGCGATCTCTTCGCAGCAACAGCCCGCGAGATTCGACGCGAACGGCAAGCGCCTGCGCGGCGGTGGCGGAAATCCGGTGTACCTACCAGGCATTGCCCAGACATTGTCACCGAAGCGGGCTGCAGTCCTGCTCGGGCACAGCGACATCAGACTGCGAGTGGGCTGCCGCCTTGAGGGCTGCGGCACTAGCATCGAGGGGCCAATGAAGGATCCTCGTCGGCACTACCTACACGCGCGAGCGAGCGAGATGCAGGCGCTTCTAGCCCAGCCTCCACAGTGGCGGGTGTCGTCAGAATTCATGCGGCTCCGACGGGCGTTGGAGCTGCGAGAGCAGATCAATGAGAAATACCTCGGCGCCAAAGACCACAGACTGAAGACGCGAACCCTGTACAGCATCGTCGACTTGATCGAGGGTCAAGGCGAGATCCGCAACACGGCCTGAGCCCTTATTCCCCACGGCGCCCGCCTGAATGTCGCGATGGTGGCGGTGTAGAGCCTGTCGCAGAAACGCGTGTCGCCTGAGTCTGCGTCGTGCGTGTTCCGCGAGCATGGGTCATGGCCAAGTTCTTCCGTCCTGTGCTTTGGGACCAGCCGATGCTTCTGCCGGTGGATATGC
>JAABVA010002197.1_pt1 | contig 19718 bp, 18 predicted proteins | sample 5560331 | NCBI WGS metagenome assembly JAABVA01 (sample SAMN12812661, study PRJNA571458) | rock metagenome | isolation source: Antarctica rocks | place: Antarctica: Victoria Land, Mt New Zealand sud | collected 2016-01-07 | reverse complement strand
ATGTCTCCTTGGGTACTGTGGTGGGTGATGCTCCACAGTATGGCCCATCGTGCGATGGCTTTCAACGTCCTTGACCCTCTCCACAGATTTTGGTCACACTCATCTCATTTACACCGACGACGACCTGCGCCACCGCCTCTGCGTGATCCAGGAGGCGGGCGGTGTAGCGAAGGGGCACGGCGCCTATATCATGCGCTCACTGCTCTCCGACGGACGCTTGAGCATCGGAACGGCCGCGCGCGGTGGCGGGCATGCGGGCGAGGCGCGCACCATCATCAAGGATGGGCCGACCGCCCTGTTCACCACCACGACGCGCGCCGCACTCGACGGCGAGCTGGAGACCCGCGCGCTGACGCTGACGGTACGCGACGATCCGGCGCAGAGCCGGCTGATCCTCCAAGGCATTGCGCGCACCTACGGCGAGGCGACCGCTGACACCGCTGATCCCTCCGACCTCGCGGCCTGGCGTGCCTTGCAGGCGTGGCTGGAGGCGGCCGGCGAGCGTCGCGTACGCATCCCCTACGGCTATCGACTGGCCGAGCGGGTTCCCTGCGCGACGCTGCGCATCCGCCGCGACTTCGACAAGCTGCTGGCCCTCGTCGCTGGCTGCGCCCTCCTGCACCAGGCCCAACGTCGCATCGCGGACGACGGGGCGATCGAGGCCACGCTCGACGATTATGGCCATGTGCGCGCTCTGGTCGCGGAGTCGTTCGCTGCGGCGCAGCAGGACGACCTCACGCCCGCGCAGCGCGAGGCCGCGGCGGCGATGGGATCGTTATGCGCGGACTCTCCGAGCGGTGTGGCCCTTGGCGCGGTCGCGGATCGGCTCGGCATCGACAAGTCGGCGGCCTCGCGTCGCTTGGAGGTCCTGGCGAGCCGCGGCTATGTGCGCAATCTGGAGCGTCGCCGGGGCGTCCCAGGCCTGTTCGTGCCCGGCCTTCCCCTGCCGACGGCGGCGAACGCGCTGCCCACGGTCGAGGAGATCGCCGCCATCATGCCCCACCCTGCGTAGCAACAACGCGCTGGCAAGTAGTGCGAAGGCGCCAGCCGATCTCAGCTGGACACGAGCGATATGTATCGCGGTGCGGAGGATCAACACTGCAACACCGAGCAGATTCCACATCGCGGTTTCAACCATCATCCTTCTAGGCGAATGAGCAGGCATGATAGGTTGTGTGTGCCTCTACAGACAAGGTCATGAGGGGGGCATGCGGATGTTCGGATGTTGGTTGAGGATCAAATTATTATGTGCATAAAAATGGGTGTTTGTCACCACGATTTGTATGACACAGCTCTAACTGACATAATGGCGCTAGCACTGGCTATCCCGCGAGAGGACGTGAGAGTGATCGTCATCGGCGATGTGCACGGACAATGGACGGCGCTACTGCAGCGACTCCGTCGCTATGACATCACCGACCAGGATCTTATCCAGGTTGGCGACTTCGGAGTAGGTTTCGGCCCTTCTGGGCAAGAACAGGGCGATCTGCGGATCTTGGATGCCGCGCTCGCGGGCACGGGTAACACGCTCTGGGTTATTCGCGGCAACCACGATGATCCCGCCTATTTCAACGACCCTCGTCCATCACCCTATCGCCATATCCGGTTCCTGCCTGATTATTCGATCGAGATCGTGGGCGGTCGCAAGATATTGTTTGTTGGCGGCGCCACCTCGGTCGATCGAATCGAGCGGACGGCAGGGAAGGACTACTGGCCTGGTGAGGCATTTCTGCTTGTCGAACACCAGGTGGCATCCCTGGACCTTGAGGGCCTATGGGCCATTGTGACGCACACCGCTCCTGACTTTACGGCGCCAACAAGGCTCGACACTATCGCACGCTCGTTTGTGACGCGGGATCCAACCCTCTCCCATGACCTGGCTGCGGAGCGCAAAGCCGTGACCGGTCTGTACGATCTTGTGACGCGCCATGTGCGTCCCCAATACTGGTTCTACGGACATTTTCATACCTCGGTACACGAAGAGATCGCCGGCACACGGTTTGTGATGCTTGCGATTATGGAACTATACGGTCTCATGTGAGAGGTCGGTCGTCCGTTTAGACACTGTGCAACCACGAACAGATGCTGGCGGCCCGCCCTCGCGCACGCCGTCGAGCCCATGGGGCACGCCGGACAGGTCGCTCCAGATCGGGACCCATGGGTCGGCGGGTCCGAGCGACGCATCCGTGGTGCCATGCAGATCAAGCGGCGGTTCGCGGCGGGCGATGGCCAGCCTCTCGGCCAGCGTAAGGGCGGCGGTCGCGCGCGTCGGGGTCGTGGTCACGAACAGCACCGTCAGCGGGCGGGGCGTCCCAGACCGGCGCGCGAGATCCGCGCGGTACTCGAGATACCGCGTGAACTTCCCCTCCAGCCCCCGATCGCCCGTCAGCGCCTCGGTGTAACGATCGTACTCGATGTAATAGAGGCGTCGCGGTTCCGGTGACGGACCCGCGTAGAGCGCCTCCGCATCCGGGTACAGGACCCCGCGTGTGGGCCGCTCCTCCAACCCACGGTTCCACCTCCCAAGATGCACGGGCGGGAGACTATGATACTCGTGCCGGCACGCCCATTCACCACGCCAGATAAGCCGGCCGCCGCGCCGACGGACGCCGCGGAGGAACGCGAGATAGATAGCGTTGATGCCGGCCGTATGCGCACTATGGCCCCGCAGCCTGATCAGGCGCCCTGTGGACGGATCGACGGGACCGTCGTCGAGGAGCGCGTGGACGTGCGCATAGAGCCTGGGCCGCACGCCGGCCCGCGCGGCCAGCACCCGCGTCCCGCGGACCGTGAGCCCGTAGCGCTCCTCGTCCGCCGGCGTCTCAGCCCACTCCGCGACCAACTCCTGCGCCAGGCACACCCGGAGCCAGCGCCGCGCCGTGCGGGCGGAGGCGCCGCAGGCCTCGGCCACCTCGGCGGCCGTCAGGTAGGGATGGGCTCCCACGGCATGGAGGACAGCGAGCGACGCGTCGTGCAACGCGTAGGACACGAGGGCGGGATGGCCGGGTCGCGCCGGGAAGGGGGGCCGCACCTGGGCGCGCGCCTGCGCCGCGAGGGTTGGAGGCAAACGACGCGGGCGGGCGCGCCGACGCGTGACCAACTCGCCGCGCCCGCCCCCGCTGCGGTGTGACGGGACATAGTCGCTCGGCGTGCGGTGCTCGCCAGGCGGCGTGGCCCGTCCCAGGGCCTCCAGGAGCGGCGCCGGCCCCCCGCGCGCCGCGGTGGAGCGCCAGGGTGCCCGCAACGGCCCGTCGCGCGCGATGTCGGCCACCGTCGTCCACAGCAGGCCGGGGCGATAGGCGCGTGGCACGCGCCCCGCGTCGGCCGCGACCAGCAACACGGACGGGACCGCCGCGCGGCGTCCGATGCCGTACTCCGGCGCGGCGCGCACCGCGTCCAACTCCGCGAGCCGCGCGGTCAGGAAGGCGGGCGGCGCGTCCGGGTCCCCGTCCCAGAGATACCCGACGGGCCAGCCGAGGCCACCCGGCGGGACGACGACCCCGTATCCGTCGAGGAGATATAGGCGGCGCTGGCCCCGCACCGTGTAGCGCCACCGCACGGGATAGGCCAGCCAGTCGCGCCACGCGCCGCCGGCATCCATCAGGTCGTGGCGCAGCGCGAGCAGGACGCGCCGGCTCGCGACGAGCACTAGGCCCTTTCATCGGGTTTCGCCATTCGACGGACGTCGGCGCGCACTGGACGGACACGCCGCACACCCCGGCGTCGCCGCTCTTTGAGGAATCAGGCAAGGGCGGGGTGCGCGTCAAGATAGGCGCGCCGCACTTCGTGGATTTCGGGCGGAACATGGAGTACTCCCCGGATGGTAAAGCGTACCTTGTCGGTCACGGCACAAACCGACGTGAGGGCTTCGCCAACTGGATCGGGGGCGACGAGGTGTACTTGCTTAGGGTGACGCCGTCGATCCAGACCATCGACGATGCGACGGCCTACGAATTCTTCGCCGGATACGATGCCACTAGCCAGGCTATATGGACCCGAGACTTTGCCGCTATCAAGCCGCTACTTTCCTGGAACGGACAGCTTGGGTGCGTGACAATGACCTACAATGCGCCTTTGCGTAAATTCCTGCTGTGCGTCAGTCGTCCCACGGATGGTTTCACCTCGACCGGGACGTTCGACACCATGATTTTTGAGTCTGATGCGATGACAGGCCCCTGGAGTCTGCTGCAGTATATGAAGGCATTTGGCGCGCAGGCCTATTTTGTCAACATCCCCTCAAAGTTCATCAGCGCTGACGGACGTACAGCGTGGCTCTGCTATTCCGCGAACTTTAGCCAGCACCTCGATATTCGACAGGAAAGTACACCACCGGGAAGCCACTATGGTCTCTGCCTGCATGAATTCTATCTCTCGGCTTCATAACACCACCGCGCGTGCCCTTCTGCTACCGTAAGCGAAACTCGGATGTGAAAGCGTAGACAAGACGATGGACCTGCTTAATTTGACGGGCAAGACTATTCTTATCACAGGCGGATGCGGTGCCATCGGGCAAGTTGTTGTACGGACGCTCGCTGAGCATGGGGCAGCGGTCGCGGTCAACGATATTCTGCCTGAGGACGACGCACGTCGTAAACTGGCCGGAATGGGGCCCACAGTGACCTACTTCCCGGCCGACGTGACACAATCGGATGCCGTCGAGACCGTCTTTGACCAGGTCGAACGCGCGCTCGGTCTGCCCGATATCGTGTGTTGCCATGCGGGCATGGTCGCAGCGCACCCCGTAGCCCGCTACCCCTTGCACGAGTTTGACGCGTTGCTCGCTTTGAATGTACGATCGGCCTTCATTGTGGCGCAAGCCGCGGCGCGACGCTGGATAGAACGGCGAGCGTCCGGCCACCTCATCTTCACCACCTCCTGGGTGCAAGATGTGCCATGGCCGGAGATCACACCATATAGCATCAGCAAGGCCGGTCTCAGGGCAATGATGCGCGGGATGGCGCGGGAGTTGGCCCCACAAGGCATACGGGCGAACGCCATCGCACCCGGCATCGTGGCGGTTGGGCTAGCCAAACGCCAATGGGACACCGACCCCAACTATCGCACGCGCGCGGAAAAGGCCATCCCGTTGGGGTACATGCAGCCGCCGGAGACGGTGGCGCACACCTTCCTCTTCCTGTGCTCCGACATGTCCAGCTATATGACTGGATCTGTCCTCCTCGTCGATGGCGGCTGCAGTTTGTATCCGATGGATTGATGGGTGGAGGTAGCACAAGCGATGGGCGATGGCGTAGAGAGGCGTCTCAGTCGAGGGAGGGAGCCGAACGTGGAAGGGTGCCCCTGCCGCGTGAGCCGCGTCGTGCCGTGCGCGATGATATCCCATCCATTGACCATGGTCAGCAGAAAGGGGAACCCGACGTGAAAGTGCGTGCGATCCAGACGTACGTGACCTGGGGGGGACTCCGCAACTGGGTCTTCGTCAAGGTGCTGACCGACACCGCGCACTACGGCTGGGGCGAGGCTACCCTTGAGGGCAAAGAAGAGACCGTGCGCGCCTGTGTCCACGAACTCGGCGCGGCGCTGATCGGGCAGGACCCCCTGGCGGTCGAGCACCACTGGCAGGCGCTCTATCGTCACGGCTTCTGGCGCGGGGGCGTGGTGCTGAGTTCGGCGCTGGCCGCGCTCGACCAAGCCTTGTGGGACCTGCGCGGCAAGGCGTGGGAGGTCCCGGTCTACCGCCTCCTCGGCGGCCCCACGCGTCAGCGACGTATCCGGCTCTACACCCATGTCGGCATCTATAATCCCGACGAACTGGAAGATGACGCGCGACGCGACGTGGCCGATGGGTTCACGGCCGTCAAAACCGGGGCCTGGGTAGCGGACGCGGCCTTGCCCGAGGCCGAGGCAACGGCGCTGTTTGCCGAGCGCGTGGCACGGTTGCGCGCGGCGGTGGGGCCGACCATCGACATCATGATCGACAACCACGGCCGCAGCCGGCCCGCCGCGGCCGTGCGGCTGATGGAGGCGCTGCAGCCGTACCACCTCCTGTGGCTGGAAGAACCGACGCAGCCGGATGACCTGGAGGCGCTGGCGCGCCTGCGGGCGGCTGGCCCCAGGATGGACCTGGCGACGGGCGAGCGACTCTACACCAAGTGGGACTACGTGCCGTTGCTGGAACGACGCCTGGTCGACGTGATCCAGCCCGACCTGTGCCATGCCGGCGGTATCACCGAATGCAAGAAGATCGCGGCCATGGCCGAGGCCTACTACGTGCAGGTGGCGCCACACAGCCCGCAAGGGCCCATTTCAACGGCGGCGGCGGCCCACCTGGCGCTGTCCATCCCCAATTTCCTACTGCTAGAATTCGTGCGCTCGGCGCCGTACCGCGACCGCGTGCAGCGGGAGCCGTGGATCGTACGGGAGGGACATCTCGACGTGCCGGACCGCCCGGGACTGGGCGTTGAGTTGAACGAAGAGGCGTTGGAGGCCAGCCCACCGCGGCCGGTCGGTGTTCCACGGGGCGCGTGGGCGGCCGATGGGAGCGTCGCCGACGTCTAAAACAGCAATGGACACCTGACGGTTGCGCACGCACAACGAGCAAAAGGAGGGGCATCGATGGAGATCGTACCGGGCCTGCACCGCCATGAGTCGTACATTGGCGACAAACTGATGGGCCACCACCTGCTCACCGGCCACCACTCCATACTCGTCGACACGGGCACACCAGCGCTGGCCCGAGACGAACTGCTGCCGTGGCTGACCGAGATCCTGGGGAGCACGGCAGCGCTGGACATGATCCTGGTCACCCACGCCGACGTCGACCACTTCGGTGGCCTGGCGGTAGTGCGCGCGGCCTGTCCCCGCGCCATCATCCTCGCCCCGATGCGGGACCGCCGTTGGATCGAGGACGCCGACGCCATCTTCGCCGAACGCTACGACGCCTACCACGCCGCGCACGGCCTCACCTACGACTCCGCGCTCACCGCGCTGTTGCACGAATGGCGTGGTCCCTCCGTTCCGATCGATCTAGGACTAGAGAGCGGCGAATACGTGCGGGGGATCGATGATTGGACGATCGTGCATGTGCCAGGACATACGCCCGGCCATCTCATGCTGTGGAACGCACAGCAGCGCGTCGCCCTGATCGCCGACGCCCTCAACGGCGCTACCCAAGTCGACCGTCACGGTCACCCCACGGCGCCGCCGCCGTACACGGACCGCGACCTCTATCTGACCTCGATCCAGACGATCGAGGTGCTGCACCCAGACATCCTGCTGACCGGCCACTTTCCCGTTATGCGCGGCGAGGAGATCCCCTCGTTCCTCGCGGCCAGCCGCGACTTCGTGCTGCGCACTGACGAAGCGATCACCCGCCTGCTGCGCGACTCTAAGGGACCGCTCACCCTGGGACAACTCATCGAGGGGGCCAATCCTTTACTCGGGCCGTTCGGCTTTCCACCCGACCTCGCCTTTGCCCTCACGGCGCATATGGAGTGGCTGGAGCGGTACAGCCGCGTGCGGCGCATCCACCATGAGGGCGTGGTGGCTTGGGAGCGTCGCGTCGACTAATGACCTGTCTCGCCCCAGCGATATCTCCATCTTGATAGAAGGGCCGCTTTGACAGGAAGGGGCGCGCGGATGAAGACCGTTCCGCTCTGGTGGCTATCACAGTGGTCCGGCTGTCCAGATCATACCAACAGTCTATGAAAGCGTTGCGCCGTACCCTTTCGACGCGCCTTTAGAGGTACTTCGGCGAAACGACTTCATGCTGGAGTCCATGACACGGACGGCGCGTTCGCTACCGTCATGGCCCATTCCAATGTGCCCGCTACCGTCTCGGCGTGACCAGGGACTCACATAAGGGGACCATGGTGGCGAACAGCGGGAGCCATGGACGATCGTGGCCCGATGGATAGGTATACAGCCGCGTCGTGGCCAAGTAAGCGGCCCATTGTCAGCTCCTGGTCTATTTTCGGCAGCCGTTAGCATGGCTACGAGCGTGATAGGTGCCGATAGCTTGCATGCTGCTTGTACTAATGAAGTACCATCGCACATAGCCTCAATTACGTGAACTCCGTTTGCGTGAGGTCGATGTACCGAAGCGCGTATGTCCCTATTGGCCATCACAACAGCCATCTTTGCGCTTTTCGATTCTGGTCAAGCAAAACAGCCTCTGCACCCTATAGTCCTGTCGCTCAGATCCTGATCAAAATCTACAACGTCCCAGATAACTATTGATCCGCCCTTGCAGCATAGTGGCGCGCGAGGTAGTCCAATCCGGCGTAGGCGGCCGATTTCGCTTCGATGGGAACGGCTGTGCGTGCGGCCGGGTTCGAAATGAGGTCGGCCAGGAGCATGGCGATGGCGGGATAGCGGCGCGCGATGCCGCCGCCCAGGACCAGCGGCAGGCGCTCATCGACCTCCATATCCCGCAGGGCGCCCGCGAGCGTGCGCGCCACGAAGGCTTGGTCATCCGTGCTCAGCGTCGCCGGGAGGTGGTGCGCACGGAGATAGGCATTCAGGCAACCGACGTTGCGGCAACCGCTGCAATAGGCCTTGCCGCCCACATGGTGATGTCCCAAGTCCAGGTCGCTCGCCCGACCGCCGCTGACGCGCGCGCTCCCGACCCCCGTGCCGAGGGTGACGTAGAGCAGATCAACGAGCGATTGGCCACGGGATCGGAGCACAGACTCGCCGAGACCGGCGGCAACCGCGTCGTTCTCGACGATGGCGATGCGCTCCACCCCCAGTTCGTGTGCGGGATTGGCGTCGTCGGGCCAGCCCAGGTTCGTTGCGTAGAGCACACGCCCGTCGCGGATGAGACCGGGGCACGCCAGCGCGATCGGCCGCCCAGGCTCACGGACGAGGCCGGGGGTGAACCAGAAGCGGCCCGCTTCATCGCGCTGGACGGTCTGGGTTGTAGACCCGCCGAGTTCCACCAATAACCATGATTTCACGACGTTGACATTGCCTCTCAAGGGTCCGTATCACAGCGATTATTTGGTGTCTACCCTCATTTTATGCGTCCACCGCCTGAGATGAGCACTCATTAATAGCAGGACAATGTATCCTAGTTATCTGGGATGTTTTAGGTTTTGGTCAGGATCTGAGTGGCAGGCCTATAGCGATCCCCTTTGTCACGACACCAAAACGGGGCTCAAATCGTAAAACCCTACCTCCTCATCCTTCCTTGATCTCGTCCTTTGCCGTCACACTCGAGTTCACGGCGCTGATGCCGAGTTGATCCACGCTGCCCGGCATCAACTCGTTTCAGAGCGGGCTTTCACGGCCCACATCTCGATTTCAACCAGGAGATCGGGTAGTAAACCCGCCTGAACCGCTGTGCGAACCGGTTGGGGAAGCGGCATCACTGTGCAGTATACGTCGTTGAAGCGTTCCCATAGATCGAGGTCCGCGAGATAGACGGTGGCTTTGAAGACGTTCGCGAAATCGCAACCCGCACTGTTCAACTGGCGACGGCAGTTGTCCAGCGTGTAGCGCGCCTGCGCTTCTATCGTGTCGCCGATCACATGCCCTTCGCCATCAAGCGCTGCTTGGCCAGAGATGACGACGATTTGTCCGGGCGTCACGACAAGGACCGGCGAATAGGGGCCCGCCGTGGTGTGCTGCGACGCCGAGTCGGGTAACTGCTTGCCCGACATCACGTCGGGGGGCCGTGTGCTGCCCATGGGGTAGGGCATATAGCCGACGAAGCCGGCAATCCTCCATCGCCCATGCACTTTCTTGCACTGGTACAGCGTCTGCCATTGGAGCAGGATGATCTCGCCATCTCTTGCCACAATCCGGCCGTGAAACTTCTTGTGCGCCAGGGCGGCATCCTCCCTTATGTCGATGTCGCGCAGGTTCGTGCTGCGATACAGCCCGTCCATCAGCTCGACGTTATCCACGCGCGCGCCCATCGTGCGTGCTTGCTCGACCCACGCGTCGCGGTAGCTGGCGAGATCGGGGAAGGTCAAGCGCCAGCTATCCGGGTTATCCAGGTGACCGGCATCGACTGCCGTGAATCCGTCGGCGAGAAAATCACCTTCCACCATGCCCCAGTCCTGACGGACGAAGGCCTCAATGTCACGTTCCACAAGCATGCGCCATACGTCATGGCGATCTTTGTCTGCCACGGGGAACGGATTCTGCATGGTCTTCATCAAATTACCTCACGGAGGGTACAGCGTCTTTAGCAGAGTTACGTCAGGACTTGGAACGCAAACAGGCCGTTCCTGCGCTGTGGACAACTACTACCTCGCTTCGCCGAGATCCCTCATGGTCCTTTGGATATACAGGTCGGCTAGCGGGAACGTCCGCACGCCCCACTCTTCGCGCAGCCAGATCGAGTTGAGATCGGCATGGGCATGCTCGAAGCATCCGATAGCCTCCTCCGCATCTTCGCGACGTTTGCTATCCTGGAATCGATCGAAGGCGACGATACCGCGCGCGAGGTGGATCAGGCCGTTGACGCGGCGGCCACCAAGGTTAAGCGCTCGTTCCGCGTCCCTACAGCGCCCCACAGAGGGACCGATGGCGTCGCTGTTTGCGCGAGCGAGCGCGCCGCGCGCCGCGCGCAGGTCCGCCAGCGCAGGCTCCAGCGCTTGCAGATAGCGGACGGTCACGTCCGGCTTCTCGATGGGCGGCGTCCAGAAAGGGGCGCTGGGATGAGTGAAGTCGCAGACGGTCACCGCGCGGCGGAGCGCCTCTTCGCGTCGCTCGAAATACGCAACCATCCCCTCGTGCCCATAGTAGGTGCGCGCATGGTCGGCCAGGATCGCGTGCAAATCGGTGTCGACGCCGCGCTGAGCGACCGATTGCAGGATGGCCGAGGCTGGAGGCGCCAGCCACGGATGCGAGAAGGTGACCAGCAGGGGCTCGATGAGGCCAATGCCGAGGCGCTTGTAGTAGCGGAGATCCTCCGAGATGGTGTCAGGGAGGGCGGGAGCCATGTCGTTGAAGACGTATTGGTCGGAGTAGTATTCGAAGACCTCCGCCTGGCTGGCGTCGAAAGTCGTCAGCATCTCCTCCAGCCAGGCGGCATGCTGCCGGTTCTTGGCACAGGCTGGATCGTCGAGTGCGTGCGCATAGCAGCGCTCGCGGGGCGCGAACATTAGAACCACCCCCGGACCTGGCGTGACGGTTCGTGGGGGGACGATCGTCTCGTGATAGGCGATGGATACCACGCGCGCCGCTGGCTGTATGTCGCGGACCGCTTCGGCCAGAGCATTCATCACCAGGAGGTTCTGGTCTGATGGCGAATACCGCCGGCATCGCTCGCACGAGCACCACGTCGAGACATTCTGTGCGGTATCGTCGGCCCAGATGTTATAGACGGCGGCCTCAGGCGCCTCATGCACATACTGTCGCACGCGCTCCTTGAGATACCCCAGCGCCGGCTGAGACGATGGGCAGAGGTTGTAATCGTTCACCCGCCTGCCGTTGGCGACCCGGAACCAGTTGGGGTGTTGCGCGAAGAGGTCGCGTGGCAGGAACTGGGGCAGGAAGTGGCCGCCCAACTCCAGGGTCAGGCCCCTCTTCCGCAGTTCGGGCCAGAGGGCGTCCCGATGCCGAAGCCACCATGCCGCGTCGGGTGAGTGGAGAAACACCCAGTTGAGGCGCTGCTTGGCGCAGAAGTCGATCCATCCGCGCGCGTCGTCACCCGTGCCGAAGAACGTCATGCCGCGTCGCTCGAATGATGGCGCCTCCACCCGGTTGTAGCCATCGATCACCAGATCGCGCCGCGGCACGACCTCGTGGTCGGCGCCGGGGAAGGGGAATCGGACACCCAGGCTCTCCAGATAGGCGTACACGCCGTGCAGGACCCCGCGGGTCGTGGGTGACGCCACGATTAAGCCGACATCCGTGCTGCGCAGGAGGACCGCATCTCCCGTACCGATGGAGGGATCGAGGCGCAGGACGATCTTCGACCCCGACCCGTGCATCCTCTGCCCCGCCTGCTCACCGGTGATGCGCTCCACGTATGCCGCCAACTCCTCGGCGGCGAAGCGCAGTACGACGTCATCGGGGCCTTGCACGGCGATATCCAGCGGCATCCTCATGCCTCCTTTCCCTGAGCGCCTCTGTGGGCGCCTCTGTTAGCTAAGCGTGTGGATCGCCTCGGCCACCGCGACCGGGAGCGCGATGAGGTCCCCGGTGCAGGACCATGGCTCAGGGCACGCGACCTCATCGCCGCCCATCGGTCACCGCTGCCTTTTCCCATGGAAGGCGTCGGTGGGCGCTCATATGTCCGGGGGCTGCCTCAGCGCGGGCCGCTGCTCGGTGGGGAAATCCATGGCAACCCATGGCGCCGGCGCGCGCTCAGGGACGCGAGGTAGGAGAGTCCCACCGACGTACGTGGCCGTGTTGACCAACCGCACACGGCCACGGCGCTCCTGCATGGCGGCGTCATAGAACCCATAGTCGCCTTCTTCCAGCCGGAAGAGCGCGATGTCGGCCAGCGCTCCCACGCTCAACGTTCCCACCGCCGGCCGGCGCACCGCCGCGGCGGCCCTGACCGTGGCGCGGGCGATCACGTCGGGTAGCGCCATCCCCAGGTTGAGGAACTTGGAGAGCGTGGTTGGCAGGTCGTACATCGGCCCCAGCACCGAGAGTTGGTGGATGTCGCTGCTGATGACGTCGGGCGCCAGGCCGGCCTCCAACATCGTTTCGGCCGACGCATAGCTGAAGCTGCCGGTCCCGTGGCCGACATCCAGGATCACCCCTTGCTCCCAGAGCCGCCTCATGTCAGGGAGAACCGTCCCCCCAGTGTCGATCAGTCGGTTGGCGTGTCCAGTGCAGCAGTGTGTCAGAATATCGCCCGGGCGCAGCACCGCGACGATGTCGCGCAAGGCGGGGGGAGCCGTCCCGATGTGGACCATGAGCGGCAGATCCACGCGATCGGCGAGTTGACGTGCACGCCGCAACCCCTCCAAGCCGGCGCCACGCGTGGTCTCGCGGTCGATGCGCGCCTTGATGCCCAGGATCACGTCGCGGTTGGCCTCGACGATGGCTGCGCCGAGATCGACGTCGCAATAGGCGAGGTTGCCCAGCTCATGGGTCCGCGCGACGAGGCCGATCGATGAGACGTTCAGCAAGGCGCCGAGGCGTGTGCGGCTGACCTCGACGGCGTAGCGCCGAAAGCCGGGGAAGTTGTAGGCCCCGGCGCTGCCCGCGTCGATCCACGTCGTGACGCCGGTGCGCGCGCCGACCGGGTCGGCCTCGATGCCCCAATACGTGGCCCCCCAGTAACAATGGGTATGCACGTCGACCAGGCCGGGCGTCACGACCTGCCCGCGCGCATCGATGACCTCGGCTGTCTCGTCAGACGGTAGGTCGTGCCCGACAGCGGCGATGAGGCCGTCCGCAATCGCGATGTCGTACATGCCCTCCCGTTCATTGGCCGGATCGATGACCGTCCCGTTCCGAATGAGTATGTCGTAGCCCATGCCGCTACTCCTCGTTCCAGACCGTGAAGGCCCTGTTCCCGGCTGTGATGCCGCCATCGACGACCAGTACGCTGCCAGTCGTGAAGCCCGCGTCCGGCCCGGCCAGGTACACAGCGGCCCCCGCGATATCGTCCGGTCGGCCGAGCCGGCCGGCGGGGTAGAGCCCAACCAGCCGCTCATGGAGGTCGGGCTGCCGCTCTAGCATCGGCATCCAGGCCTCCGTGACGATGGTGCCGGGGCAGATCACGTTGATGCGCACGCCGCGCGGCCCGTAGCGCACGGCCATCGAGCGGCTCAGACCGATCAACCCGGCCTTGGCGGCACTGTAGACGTGCTCGTCGCCGAACCCGGCGAGGGCGTTGACCGAGCTGATGTTGACGATCGCGCCGCCATGCCGCTCGATCATGCCGGACAGCACCGCCTGGCTACACAGCCAGGGTCCCTTGAGGCAGACGTCCATGATGGGGTCCCAGTCGTTCCCGACGACGTGGCGACTGGGCGGCAGCGCGTTGTTGACCAGGATATCGACCGGCCCGAAGCTCCGCTCAGCCGCGCGCACCAGCGCCGCCACCTCGTCGGCCTGGGATACGTCGGCATGCACGTAGCGCACGCGCGCGCCCGGCACTGCCATCGTGGACACCGTAGCCTCGCCCCCGACATCATCCACGTCATCGATGATGACCGCCGCACCTTCGCGCACGAAACGCTCGGCGATGGCGCGGCCAATGCCGTGGGCGGCCCCCGTGATGATTGCCACCTTACCGGCGAGTTGTGCTGTCATGCTCTCCTCTCTTTTCTTCCCCACGCACACCTATCACCGCGTCCACGCCATCCCACCTATGCCCCGCCGTGGCCACGCTCCACCATGGTGACCAGTCCATCGGCTACCGGCGATCTCCGGCGACCGCGTCGACCGCCGTACAAAGGCAGGGCAACAGCAACTCTTCCTCGCCGACATCGAGCGTCATCGGGTTGATGTAGATGCCGTCGACATCGGCCACGCCCACCTCGACCGACGGCTGGCCGGCGCGCAGATAGCTAACCACACGATCGCGTCGTGCTCCGGCGTCCTCACCCATGAACTGCACCAGCGCGCGCGGCAGGGGCTGTCCCGCCTCATTGGGGAAACTCCGCCGCGCGCGCACGCCCCGCCCATCCAACCGGTCGATCAGCGCGGCGACCACGCCCTCGGCCCAGCGCGCACGGGCCTCGTCGTCGTGCTCCAGGTACACCTGGACAGCGGCCAGGAGGCCGATCATCTCCTCCTTGCCGACCTTGAAGGGTCGACCGATGCCATGATGCGGCGCGCCGATGAGGCGACAGGCCTCGATCAGATCACGCCGTCCGACGATGAGCCCCGACGCCTGGGGGCCGCGGAGATCCTTGCCACCGCTGAAAATCACCAGATCGGCCCCCAGGCCGGTCAACCGCCAGAGGTTCTCTGTGGGCGGGAGTTGGGCAGCCGCATCGACGATGACCGGAACGCCTTTGCGATGCGCGATAGCGACGACGTCGTCCAACGGCAGCGCGCCGGACGCCGTCCATGCGGCCGCGACGTAGAGCACGGCGGCGCACTGGTCCCCCAGGACGTGGTCGAGCTCCCACGGCTGCGTTGGGGCGATGTCATTCGGGAATCCGATCTCGATCAGGTGGATAGGCAGCGTGCGCACGGCGTAGTCGTACGGGTTGCGGTGGGCGCGATGCACGACGATTTGCGTACGCAGCCCGGGCGTCTCGGGGAGTTGCCAGGCCCGCGCGGGATCGGTGCCCACCATGCACGCCGCCGTGGCGAGGATTAGCCCGGCCGCGGCGCCGCTGGTCACATAGGCGGCGTCATTGCGCGTCAACGCGGCGATGCGGTCGCCAGCTCGCGCCTGCAGGTCGTCTACGTCGACGAAGCAGCGGGCGGCCTCGGCCATGGCGTCCACCACCGCCGGGGCCATGCGCGACCCCCCCAGCCGGGTATACGTCCCGGCTGCATTGATGAACACACGCACCCCAAGGTCGTGATAGACCTGCGGCGTCGCCCGTACCGTGCATCCGCTCTCTCCGACGGATGGCATCACCGGATTGGTCTCCATTTAAAAGCGCCCATAGCGGTCAAAGAGGTCCTGTGCTCCGTCGCCGGTCTCCAGTCCCCGTTGCGTCGACTGTTCCTCGGCCAGGGCCGCCTCGCACGCCTCGAGCAGCGGCATAATCAGGGCCTGGGGCACGCAGATCACGCCGTTGGCATCACCGACGATCAGATCACCGGGATGAACCATGACACCCCCGCATTCCACGGGGCGCCCAAAATCGACCACCTCGGCGCGACCGCGGATATCGAGCATGGTGCGGCCTGTTCCGAAGACGGCGAACCCGAGATCGGCGATCTGGGCGAGGTCGCGGACGGGGCCCTGCGCCACGGCCCCCACGGCGCCCCGCCGCTTGGCGCCCACGCTCATCAGGCCGCCCCACAACGCGCAGTCCACCTCCTTATCGATGCCAACGACCACCACGGTCCCGGCCGGGATGCTGTCGATCATGCGCAGCAAGTGATCAATCTCGACGTAGGCATCCGTCGCACGTTCACGGCACGGATAGGCAAAGCCTACCATCTTGACGGCGGGGTCGACGGAGAGACACTGGATGTGCGCGGAAAGCGCGGTGCTCCGGTGGCCCATCCGCTCCATCGTGTCGGAGATAAGCGGCGTGTACAACGTGGCGTAGCGCGCGCAGACATCCGGCGTGTGAAATAGTACGCTCTGTGTGCGTTCGATCATTGGTGTACCTCCGCCCAACTCCTCGTTCTCGTCCCACCATGCTCCAGACGCGGGCTGGCCGCCGCTTCGATCTCCGCGCGATACGCCACCACGTCGATCACGGAGCCGGTCGCCCGCGAACGCTCGGCGGCGAAGCCCAGCAAATGGCTCTCCAGCGAGGCGCGTGCGGACGTGAGCCCATCCATGTCTGTGTGGCGCACAGCATGCCCGAAGGCCCGCAACAGGCCGCTATCACCGCCGCCATGACCACTCTCATCGGCGGCGGGTACGGGAATATCCTCGACAGCGCCGCTGCGGTGGTCGTACAGCGTGATCTCGGGGCCCCCGTGGTAGGTGAAACGCGCCCGCACGGTGGCGCGCGTGCCATCATAGCGCATCGAGCGCCCCTCCTCGTGCGAATGGCCGTGCATGACCAGCGTCGTGACGGCTCCATCCCGGTGCTCCATATTCACCACTTGGTGGTCCACGACATCATTGTCAGCCTGATACACGCAGCGCCCATAAGGGCCCGTCTGGAGCGCGCGCAGGCGGGCATCAGATGAGGGATCGACGCTGAGCGCCGCAGCTGGCCAGCCGACATCGTCGGTCAGGTAGAGGCGCGGGGCGTAAAAGGCACAGTCGTCCGCGGCGGGACAGCCGTCGGTGCAGCGCGCGGGCGCCCCTGGCGGCGCGTGCTCGGGCCGAAAATGCATCAACGAGCCGAACGAGTGTAGGCGCGTGACCGGATTGCCCGCCATCATCCACGCGAGAATGTCCAGGTCATGGCAACACTTGGACAGGATCATGGGACTGGAGCGCGCGGCATTGCCCCAGTTCCCCCGTACGAAACTGTGCGCCATATGCCAGAAGGCCACGTTCTCGCGGTGCTCGATGGTCACGATGTCGCCCAAGCGACCCGAGGTGACGATAGCGTGGAGGGTGGAGAAGAAGGGCGTATAGCGGAGGACATGACAGATCATGAGCAACCGGTTGGCCCGTTCGCTCGCCTGCACGATCCGCACACAGTCCTCCGGTGTCACGGCCATCGGCTTCTCCAGCAAAACGTGGTAGCCTTCGTCCAGCGCCGCCACCGTCGGCGCGACGTGGAGACGGTCGAGGGTGCAGCAGACCAGCGCGGGCGCCAGTTGCCCTGCGGCGAGAAGGTCTTCCCACGACGCAAAGCAGCGGTCCGGCGGCAGCGTGTGCTGGGAGGCGAAGCGCGCGCGTCGCTCCGGGTCGGGCTCGGCGACAGCGACAAAGCGTATGTGATCCGGATGGGCGCGTGCGGCCGCGCCGTAGGCGAAGGTGCCGCGGCCGCCGGCGCCAAGCAGGACAGCCTCGACGGGAGATGCGTTCGTCTTCATACCTCTCTCTTTCACTTCTCTTTCACTGTGACAGGACGGGGAGCCGTCCATCACGCGCGGCTCCGCTGGCGGGGTCGTCCGCGGCCGACGCATCGACGTCATGCATCGGGTCTCCGCTTTGCCCTAACCAGGTCCACACCGCGCTCATATGGTCCTTGAAAGCGCGTTCCGCGCGGTCCGCGTCTCCGCTTGCCAGGGCATCGACCAGGACCTCGTGATACGGGATCAACTCGGCCAGGCTGTTGAAAAACAGCTTGTTGGTGATCGCGGTGAAGCGCCGCGTGCGCAGGTCGATGAGACGCCACATCTCGAGTAGGAACGGTGACTCCGCCCGCGTGCAGACGACCTCGTGGAAGCGCATGTCGAGTTCGGTCACCGCGCGTTGATCCTCATTCGCTGCCGCGCTGGCCATGTCCGCGACGATACTCCGCAGGACAGCGAGATCCTCCGGCGTTAGGCGCGCGGTGGCCCGCCGGACGGCGCGGCCCTCGACGACCGCACGCACATGGTAGACTTCGAGTGCTTCCGGGACGGTCACATCGGCGGCGAACGTCCCGCGGTGAGGGTGACTGATCACCAGACCCTCCAGGCGCAATCGCTGCAACGCTTCGCGCACGGACCCCTGGCTCACCCTCATGCGGCGCGCAATGTCGTACTCAACCAACTGCACCCCTGGCGCGATGTCGCCATGCAGCAGTTGCGCCCGAAGAACCTGGTAGATCTCGTCGGTCAGGAGGCGCTTCTCGGGCATGTCGACCTCACCGAAAGACTGACTGTTCGCTCGTTTCATTTCCTCATCCCTTCAACCCCGACAACACAATGCCCTGGACGAAGTATCGTTGCAAGGCGAAGAAGACCACGATCACCGGCACGATCATAAGCAGGGCGGCGGCCATGAAGACGTTCCACGCGGTAGAGTACTGCCCGACGAATTGAGCCACACCCAACGACAGGGTATACAGGTCGCTCGAGTTGAGATAGATCAGGGGGCCAAGGAAGTCGGACCAGGAGGCCAGAAACTGGAAGATGGCGATGCTGATCACCACGGGTTTGGCCAGGGGCAGCATGACGCGCAGAAAAATCCATAGATGCGACGCCCCGTCCACGACTGCCGCCTCGGAGAATTCTTTGGGGATGGTCAGGAAGAACTGCCGGCTGAGGAAGATGAACAGAGGAACACCAAACCAGGCCGGAACGATGAGCGGATAGAAGGTGTTGATCCAGCCCAGCGTCCGGAACACGATGAACAGAGGGATCATCACCACTTGATAGGGGAGCATCATGGTCCCCAGGACGCTGCTGAACACGAGGCGGGAGCCGAACCACCGGATCTTGGTGATGCCATAGGCCACGAGCAATGATGACACAATCGCCCCCGCCACGCTGGCCACTGTGACGATAATGGTGTTGCGCAACCACAGCAGATACGGTTGGGCGGTCAGGGCTACGTAATAGTTGGACCACTCGAGATGCGACCCCAGCCAGGTGTCGGACATGACTTCACTCGTGGGCTTGAGGCTGGTCGCGATCATCCAGAGGAGTGGTAGCAGGAAGACGACGGCCAGGGCTAGCGCCATGAGGTTCAGGATGATCGTCCCGCTCATCCGACGATAGCGGCCGCGCAGCGCCGCGCTCGTTCGCATAGTGGGGCGCGCCACGCTACTCGGCTGCATAGTACACCAGCCGTTTGGAGAGAACGAAGATGGCGACGACACACACCAAGACGGCGAGGAACAACAACCACGCCATGGCCGAGGCATAGCCCATCTGGTTATAGGAGAAGGCATTGTCGAACAGATAGGTGGAATACATCAGGGTGGAGTTCGCCGGCGTGCCCGTGTTCCCGGTCATGATGTATTGCTGCGTAAAGTATTGGAAGCCGGCGATGGTGTTGATGATCGCGACAAAGAGGATGCTCGGACTGATCTGAGGCAGGGTGACATGCCAGAAGCGGCGCCACGGGGTCGCGCCATCGACCGCGGCGGCCTCATACAGCTCCTGCGGCACCCCTTGCAGCCCGGCGAGCAGCACCACCATGGTGTTGCCCGTGCCCCAGAGAGACATGAAGATCAGAGCCGGCTTCGACCACACGGTGCTCGCCAACCATCCGGGTCCGGGGAGGCCAAGATGTCCCAACATATTGTTGATCATGCCCGATTGAGGGTTTAGAATCCACAGCCACAGGATGCTGGTCGCGACCAGAGGCA
>JAABVA010002196.1_pt1 | contig 19721 bp, 18 predicted proteins | sample 5560331 | NCBI WGS metagenome assembly JAABVA01 (sample SAMN12812661, study PRJNA571458) | rock metagenome | isolation source: Antarctica rocks | place: Antarctica: Victoria Land, Mt New Zealand sud | collected 2016-01-07 | reverse complement strand
TGCAGCCCACCGGCTTCGAGGACATCGTCGCGGTGCTGGCGCTGTACCGACCAGGTCCGATGGGGATGAACGCGCACAACGACTACGCCGACCGCAAGAACAACCGGCAGGAAATCAAGCCGATCCACCCGGAGCTCGAAGAGCCGCTGAAGGAGATCCTGGCCGAGACCTACGGCCTCATCGTGTATCAGGAGCAGATCATGCGCATCGCGCAGAAGGTCGCCGGGTACTCGATGGGTCGAGCCGACGTGCTGCGCAAGGCGATGGGCAAGAAGAAGAAGGAGGTCCTAGAACAGGAGTACGCGGGGTTCCAGGCCGGCATGCGCGCCAACGGGTTCTCCGACCCGGCGGTGAAGGCCCTGTGGGACACCATCCTGCCGTTCGCCGGGTATGCCTTCAACAAGTCCCATGCCGCGGGGTACGGCCTGGTGTCGTTCTGGACGGCCTACCTCAAGGCGAACTTCCCCGCCGAGTACATGGCGGGGCTGCTCACCAGTGTCGGCGACGACAAGGACAAGGCCGCGATATACCTGGCCGACTGTCGCCGGATGGGCATCACCGTGCTGCCGCCGGACGTCAACTCCTCGGTGGTCAACTTCGCCTCGGTGGGCGAGGACATCCGCTTCGGTCTCGGCGGCGTGCGCAACGTCGGATCCACTGTGGTCAGCTCCATCATCGCCGCCCGACAGGAGAAGGGGGAGTTCGCCGACTTCTCCGACTACTTGTCCAAAGTGGACGCTGTGGCCTGCAGCAAGAAGGCGATCGAGTCGTTGATCAAGGCGGGCGGCTTCGACTCACTCGGCCACCCCCGCAAGGGCTTGCTGTTGGTGCACGCCGACGCCATCGACGCGGTGATGAGCACCAAGAAGGCGGAGGCGATCGGGCAGTTCGACCTCTTCGGTCGCGAGGAGGCGGGTGCGTCCTCGGTATTCGACGTGCGGGTGCCCGAGGACGAGTGGGAGACCAAGCATCGCCTCGCCCTGGAGCGGGAGATGTTGGGGCTCTACGTGTCCGGGCACCCGCTCAACGGGGTGGAGCACGTGCTCGCCGCGCAGGCGGACACCAACATCCCGGCCATCCTGGAGGGTGTGGTCAAGGACGGCACGCAGGTCACCATCGGCGGAATTCTGGCCAGCGTCACCCGACGGGTGAACAAGAACGGCGAGCCATGGGCGTCGGCGCAGCTGGAAGACCTCGTCGGCGGTATCGAGGTGCTGTTCTTCCCGAAGAGCTACTCGGTGCTGGGGATGGATGTCGTCGAGGACGCCGTGGTGTTGGTCAAGGGCCGGATCGCCGTGCGCGACGATCGCATCTCGCTGATCGCCAACGACCTCGCAGTGCCAGATCTCGCCGCAGCCGGGGTAGCGGCGCCCGTGCAGGTGAGCCTGCCGGCCCGGCTCTGCACCGCCGATCGGGTGGGTGCGCTCAAGCAGGTGCTGGCCGCGCACCCGGGCACCTCGGACGTACACCTGCGGTTGGTGACCGGCAGCAGCTCCACCGTGCTGCGGCTGGACGAGGGCTTACGAGTGACACCGACCTCGGCCCTGATGGGCGATCTCAAGGCCCTGCTGGGACCGGGCTGTCTGAGCAAGTGAGCCGGTAAGGACCGGCGAGAGGCACGTTACGGTCGTCGGAACTTGCCGAGCGACCGTGGTGTATCTCCCGGCGTTACTCAGGCTACGGAATTGCGGGCAGAGTTGGCTTCGACTCTTTGGCGAAGTGCATTACCCAAGAGAACACCGATGACAATGAATCCGATTCCAAGCCACGTCGGTCCGGCATCCGTCACCATCATGAGAATGCCGATCGGAATGAACCACACGGCGAGGGGTGCGAACACAGCGCGCTCAGAGGTGGTTCCGGCTCAGCAAAGTTCCCCTGGGCGCGCGCAGCCCGGGACCGGGCGACGGCGGGGTACCAGAGCGTGAACTGGAGGGCGAGCAGGTTGCCTCCAATTTGGATGATCCAGCCGGTCCAGAGGTTGTTGCTGTTCTTCAGTACCGCGTCGCCATAGAATCCCGCAACCGCCGACACGAAGAAGGAGGCGGCCCATACGCCCGTGATGATGTAATTGACCCGGATGAACCCCCGCATGTGCCAAAATTGGCGGTCCGTCGTTTCGCGCGCGTATTGAATCGTGAATGGCACGCCGAACAGCATGGACAGGACGGCGATGAGCGTGAGCGTGATGTTGCAGATCTCGCCGAGCCAAACCTCGAGCCACTCCAGCCCGCCGGGGCTGATGAAGAGGGAGAGCACGGCAGCGCGGCAAAGAACACCACGTCGACCATGCCGAGCAACTTCGGCGATCGCCCACGAAAGTGGTCGAGTGCGATGAACAGCAGCGACAGGGCCAGCGCGATGGACGCCACCCAGGGGACCCTGCCGGGGCCGTCGAGAACCCCGAGCACGATCCAGGGCACGAGACCCGCCAGCGGGCCGTCGAAGACCCGCCCGACTCGCTCTAGCTTGCCGGTTGTCGGTGTCGATGCGGTGTCAGCCACTTGCTCGGGCCCTCAGGCCTTCTTTGAAGTGAAGTCTGGCCGAAGAGTATCCCTCGAGATGGTCAAAGTGGAAGGACTCGGCGTTAGGTGGCGTCGCTCAACGGCAGGTTGCGGGTGTCGATGACGGCGAATGATTGCGGCGTCAAGACGGTGCTTTTCAAGTTCTGCCGGACCTGCGCGGAGGTGAGCAGCACGTCCCCAGCGATGGGAAGCTCGTTTGGGTGCTCGGCCAAGTTGCACGCAACACGCAGGCTGCCACGGTGCAGCACGATCCACCGCCCGTCCTCGTCGTATTCGATTCGCAGCCCGTCCAGCCACGGGTCGGTGAGCTCGGTCCGGCTGCGGCGCAGGGCAAGCAGGTCGCGGTAGCACTGGAGTAATGTGGCGTGCTCGCCAGTGTCCACTTCGGACCAGTCCAGCTTCGACCGCTGGAATGTCTCGGGGTCCTGGGGGTCGGGCACGTCGGCGGCGTCCCAGCCGTGCTGGGCGAATTCGGCCTTGCGACCCTCCGCGGTGGCCGTGCCGAGCTCCGGCTCGGGATGGGAGGTGAAGAACTGGAACGGCGTCGATGCCCCCCATTCCTCGCCCATGAACAGCATCGGGGTGTAGGGCGAGCAGAGCACCAGCGCGGCGCTGACGGCGAGCAGGCCGGGGGACAGGTAGGCGCTGGGGCGATCGCCGATCGCGCGGTTGCCGATCTGGTCGTGGTCGCAGGTATAGGCAAGAAAATGATGAGCACTGGTGGTCCGACTGTCGATGGGCCTGCCGTGCACCCGCCCGCGGAAGCTGGACCAGGTACCGGCGTGGAAGTAGGCCCGCCGCAGGGTGATGGCCAGGCATTGCATCGTGCCGAAGTCGGCGTAGTAGCCCTGCCGTTCACCGCTGACCGCGCAGTGCAGGGCGTGGTGGATGTCGTCGTCCCACTGAGCATCCAGCCCGTATCCGCCGGCCGCGCGCGGCGTGACGAGCTTGGGGTCGTTGAGGTCGCTCTCCGCGATGAGGCTGAGCGGCCGCTGCAGGTGCACTGACAGGCTTTCCGCCTCCACTGCCAATTGCTCCAGCAGGTGCACGGCGGACTCGTCCAACAAGGCGTGCACCGCGTCGAGCCGCAACCCGTCGACGTGGAACTCCCGCATCCAGCGCAGCGCGTTGTCCAGGATGTAGCGGCGCACCGGACCGGACTCGGCGCCGGAGAGGTTGACGCTGCGGCCCCAGGTGTTGGCCCCGGCTGCGGCCATGTACGGGCCGTAGCGGTCGAGGTAGTTGCCTGAGGGTCCGAGGTGGTTGTAGACCACGTCGAGCAGGACGCCGAGCCCCTTGTTGTGGCAGGCGTCGACGAAGCGCTGCAAGCCGTCGGGGCCGCCGTAGCCCTCGTGCACGGCGTACCAGAGCACCCCGTCGTAGCCCCAGTTGTGCGTGCCGTTGAAGGCGTTGACCGGCATCACCTCCACCAGGTCGATGCCGAGGGACACCAGGTGGTCGAGCTGGGCGATGGCGGCGTCGAAGGTGCCCTCGGGGGTGAAGGTGCCAATGTGCAGCTCATAGATGCTGGCCCCGCCGAGCTGGCGTCCGGTCCACGCGTCGTCAATCCACGCGGCCGGGTCGAGGGTGTGCCGCTGGGACAGCTCATGCACGCCATCGGGTTGGCGGGGCGAACGGGGGTCCGGCAGCGGCGTCGGGTCGTCGTCCAGCAGGAACCCGTAGCGGCTGTCCGGACGTGCGTCGGCCAGCTCGGTGCGCCACCAGCCGTCCTCAGTCCGGGTCATCGGGTGCACCACTCCGTCGACCTGCACGCGCACGGTCTCCGGAATCGGCGCCCACACGGCGAAGGTCTGTGCGGCAGCGGCTTCAGTCACGCCGGTGATTCTGCTAGTTGCGCTGCTCGTTCCCGAATCGGGGCAGATTTGTTTCGTTAAGGCCGATCTGCGCCCCGATTCAGGCGGGTTCAGCGTCACCGAAGCTCATCTGCAGGGAACCGATGGTGGAGGACATCAGTGCCCGCCTCGGCAGCCCCAGCTCGGCGAGCTCCCGCGCCCAGGGGTGGTCCCCGAGTTCGACGCTCGCGCCACCCGGTCGGGTGCGGGTGCGCGAGGCCGTCATTCGCCACGGCACCCGGCGGGTCACCCCGTCCAGGTGGGTGTAGGCGTCCAGCGAGGCGGCCACGCCGGCCCCGGGTACCGGCAGCCCAGACGACACGCTCAGGTCGGCGACGAGTTGACCGTCGATGTGCAGCGCTGCCCGGGGGCCGGCCGCGGAGAGGTCGATCGTCGACATCACCTTCGGAAATCCCCAGATCGACCGGCCCGCCTCCAGCGTGAACGGCTGGTCGACCGGCAGGCGATGGATGAAGACACCCGCTTTGCCCCGCAGTAACGACCGCTGGTCGGCGAAGCGCCCGGCTCCGCCACCCGGTGGTCGCACCATGAAGGAGACCCCAAACTCGCGGTACTGCCCCAGGTCGCCATCGACGTAGTCGACGAACAGCAAGCCGCAGATCGCCCGCCCCGGACGCCACTGCAGCACCTGCAGACCCGAGTAGTCGATCATCGACTGGGCGCGCGCCACGGGTACGGAGTACATCGCCACGGCGGCGCTGGCATGGCGAATCTGCACGGGCATCGTCAGCCGCACGCCCTGGACGAGGTGTTCGCTGGTGCTCATGGCTCAGCTCGCGGTGGTGGGCTCGAGGGCCGTGGGCTCCGGGGCGGCCGCTTCGGCGGGCGCAGCAGCCAGGGCCAGCCGGGCGACCTCGTCGAAGGCGCCGACGTCGTCGCCGAGCAGGAAGCGGTCCACCTTGGCACGCCGCCAGTACAGGTGCGCGTCGTGCTCCCAGGTGAAGCCGATGCCCCCGTGCACCTGGATCAAGGTCTCCGCGGCCTGCTCCAGCACACGCGCGGCGGAGGCCTTCGCGGCGGCGGCAGCCAGCGCGAACTCGCCAGGGGACTCATCGGCGGTCCACGCCGCCCACCAGACCAGCGAACGCAGCTGCTCCACGCCCACGTAGGCGTCCACCAGGGCATGCTTGACCGCCTGGTACGAGCCGATGAACCGGCCGAAGGCCTGCCGCTCGTTTGCGTAGGCCACTCCCAGCTCCACCGCGCGGGCCGCGGTCCCGAGGTCCTCGGCGGCGAGAATCACCCTGGCCACCCGCTCGGCCCGTTCCCAGCGCGCACCGATGTCGCCGGCGAGCACCTCGGTCTCGGCCAGGGTGACGGTGCCCAGCCCCCGCGTGGGATCGATCGGCTCACCGACGGCCACGCTGCCGGCGGCGGCGACCAGCTCGTCTCCGCGGCGGGCGAGAAAGGTGTCCGCGCTCGCCGCGTCGAGTGCAGGTGCGGAACCGTCCAGTACGGCGTAACCCACCGAGCCGTCGGCCAGCGCGGCCAATCGTTCGTCATAGCCCTCCAGCAGCACCGCCACCCGCGCGGCCGTCACCAGGGAGGGGCCGGCGAGCACGCGCCCGGCCTGCTCGGCGACGACGGCAAGGTCCAGCACGCTCTGCCCAGCGCCGCCCGCCGACACTGGAACGGTGATGCCGGCGAATGCGATGTCCGCGATGGCTTTTCGGCCCGGTGCCACCGACGCAGCGTCGTCCAGCATGCGCCGGGCATCGGCCGGAGAGGCCTGCTCGGAGAAGAAGTCCCTGGCCGACGCGGCGAACTGGCGCTGGTCCTCGTCGAGGTCAAAGTTCACGACCGTCCTCCCGTGCTCGTGGGGCGCACCGGGGCTCCCTTGTCGGCGCGTGGTTCGGTGGGCAGGCCGAGGACCCGCTCGCCGAGCACGTTCTTCAGGATCTGGTCAGTACCGCCGGCGATCGCCATCCCGGGCAGTACGGCCTGCAGGTGCTGCCAGGTCGCGGATCCGTCGGAGGTCGTGGCATAGACGGCTTCGTCGCCAAGCAGGCGGACGGCCAGGTCGGCCATCGCGCGGGCGGCCACGGTGCCGGCGAGCTTGCCTGCGCTGGCCTCCGGACCCGGCGCCTCTCCGCGGCTGATGGCCGAGAGCAGCCGGTAGCCGGTGTAGCGGATACCGAGCGAGGCGACGTAGGCCCGACCGAGGTCCTGGCGCGCCAGCGCCTGCCGGTCGGTGGACAAGGTCATGATGTGCTGCGCGGCGTGGGCGACCAGCGCGTCAACGCCCATGCCGATATCGGTGCCGCCCCCGCCGAGGGAGAGTCGCTCACTCATCAGGGTGGTCAGCGCGACGCGCCAGCCGTTGTCCACCTCCCCGAGGCGTTCGCTGTCGGGGATAACGACCTCGTCGAAGAACACCTCGTTGAAGTCGCTGCCGCCGCTCATCTGCCGCAGCGGCCGGACGGTGACGCCGGGCGCGCGCATGTCCACCACGAACATCGTCAGTCCCTTGTGTTTGGGGACCTCCGGGTTGGTGCGGGTGAGCAGGATTCCGTAGTCGGCGTAGTGCGCGCCGGTGGTCCACACCTTCTGTCCGGTGATGCGCCAGTCGCCGTCCTCGGTGCGCACCGCTTTGGTGCGCAAGGCGGCCAGGTCGCTGCCGGACGCCGGTTCGCTGAACAGCTGGCACCAGATGTCGTCGGCGCGCAGCAGCCGGGTGAGGTAGCGCTGTTTCTGATCCTCGCTGCCGTGGGCGATCACCGTCGGCCCGCACATGCCGATGCCGATCACGTTGATCGGTGCGGGTACTGCGGCGCGGACCGTTTCCTGGTCGACGATGGCCTGCTGCATGGGCGTGCCCGACTGCCCACCGAACTCCGTCGGCCAGGTCACCCCGATGAAGCCGCCGTCGTAGAGGCAGGCCTGGGAGCGCTTCGCCGCAGGGACGTCGTTGCGCCCACTGCCTGCGCTGCGGTGGCCGAGCTGCTCGCGGTGCTCGGTGAGGTAGCCGCGCACCCGGGTGCGCCAGGCTGCCTCCTGCGGGGTGTCGTCGAAGTCCATGGCGGTGTCTCCTCGGTGGAACGGGTCCGCGGTGCAGTGACGTCAGGTTCGACGATCAAACTACCCCGAATGAACTGGAACACGTTACAGATGTCGTCGGCGGCGCGCCCCACCTCAGCGTCGGGTCTCGTGCAACACCTTCAGGCGACCGCGGTACTCCTCTTCGGAGATCTCCCCGCGGGCGAAGAGATCCGCCAGGGTCGACTCGCCGCCGCGCTGACCCCAACCGCGCGCCCACCGGCGTCGGAAGAGGAGGAAGACCGCCAGCACGAGCAGCCAGAAGGTCAGCGGAATGAGCAGGAACCATGGGCCGGGTCCCCAGTCGTGGTTTCCGGAGTGCTCCGCCAGTACTGCTGCATAGGTGTCCATGGCCTTGAGCCTGCCCTCGAGTGGCCGGCTGGACATCGGCCGCAGCGCGACATCCGAGCTACGCGGCAGCGCGTAGGCCTCACTCCTGCCAACCGGGGCGGACCAGTCCGGACTCGTAGGCCAGCACGACCAGCTGGGTGCGGTCACGGGCACCAAGCTTGAGCAGGATGCGGCTGACGTGGGTGCGGGCGGTGTCCGGGCTCATGAACAGGCGGATCGCGATCTCGGCGTTGGTGAGGCCTTCCGCGACGAGCATCAGCACCTCGCGCTCGCGTTCGGTGAGCCCGGTGAACGGCCGGCTCGTCGGCGGCGGCTTCGCCCGGGCCGCGAACTCGGCGACCAGCCGCTTGGTGACACCGGGGGAGAGCAGGGCGTCTCCTCGGGCGACGACGCGCACCGCGCGGACCAGGTCGGCCGGTTCGGTGTGCTTGACCAGAAATCCGGTGGCGCCGGCGCGCATCGCCTCGAAGACGTACTCGTCGAGCTCGAAGGTCGTCAGTACCACGATGCGCACGTTCCCGAGCCTCGGTTCGGCGGCGATTCGCCGGGTGGCAGCCAAGCCGTCGAGGACGGGCATTCGGATGTCCATCAGTACCACGTCGGGCAGCAGTTCGGTGGCCAGCCGCAGCGCCTCCTCGCCGTTGTCCGCCTCGCCCACCACCTCGATCCCGTCCTGGGCGTTGAGCAGCGCGGTGAATCCGGCGCGGACCAGCATCTGGTCGTCGGCAACGAGCACGCGGATGGTCACGGTGGGCCACCGTGGGGGTTCGCCGGGGTCTGCAGGGCAGCGGCGATCGGGAGCAGGGCGTCGACGCGAAAGCCGCCGTCCGTCCGGGGTCCGGCACACAACTGTCCGCCCAGCGCGCTCGCACGTTCCCGCATTCCGGGGATGCCGCTGCCGCCCGACGGTGCGGAGGAAGGGCCGCCGTCGGCCGGCGTCCCGTCGTCGTCCACCCGGATGTGCAGCCGATCCGGCGCGTACTCCAGCAACACCGTGGCCCCGGCCTGCCGGGAGTGCCGGGCCACGTTGGTCAGCGACTCCTGAATAATCCGCGCCGCCGCGACGTCCACCACACTGGGCAGCCGGACGACGCTGCCCCGCACCTGAATTCGCACCTCGATCCCTGCCATCCGGGTGCGCTGCACCGGGGAATCGAGGTCGCTGACGCTGGATGCCGGTGCGGTGGGCGCACCCTCCTCGCCGTCGCGCAGCGACGTGAGCAACGCGTGCACCTCGCCCAACGCTTCCCGGCTCGCCGTCTTGATCGCGGCCAGCGCCGGGGCGGCCCGTGCCGGCTCCCGCTCCCACAGCTCCAGCGCCACCGAAGACTGCACGTTGATCAACGAAAGGCTGTCCGCCAGAACGTCATGCAGCTCTCGTGCGATGTCGAGGCGCTCCTCGCTCGCGCGTCGCATGCGCTCAGTCACCTCGCTGCGGGCGGCCGCGGCCATCCGCTGGCGTCGGGCTTCGACCGCGATCCGCCGTTGCCGAAGGCCTTCCGCGACCGCCAACAGCACGAACAGCCACGCGGCGATCCCGATCACCATGGCCAAGGGCGGCAGTCGGTCGGCGGTGATCGCCGGGACCACCCAGACGAAATAGCCGTAGCCGACGAGGAACACCGGATACGTCAGCCAGCGCGACCCGACGATTCCCGCGGCGAGGAACGCGACGACGAGGGAGAGAAACACCGGACCGTAGCCGTAGCCCCGCGCCGTGTACGCCGCGGTGATCAATAGGACAGCGTAGAACACCGCGTGCGGATGCCGCCGCCGCGCCAGCAGCACGAGGGGACCGAGCAGCAGCAGGACGTAGCCGGCTGCATCCAACGCAAGCGCCCCGCGCTCGTGCCGGTTTGCCCCGAGACTGCCGGCGACCTGGACAACGGCGACGGCCAGCACCACGCCCCAGACCCGCGGGCGGGCCAGTTCCCTGATCACTGTCGACACTCTCGAAAGGTAGTACTGCGCCCGGCGTCTGTCGTCGTCCTCGACGCGTAGTTCAACTACCGCTGGCAGAGGGATGCCGCCTCCGACGGCGCGGACGAGGCTGGCGTCATGAGGGAAACCATCGTGCTCACCGACGAACTGACCAAGCGGTACGGCGATCATCTGGCCGTGGACCGCGTGCACCTGAGCGTGCGCTCCGGTGAGGTGTACGGATTTCTCGGGCCCAACGGCGCGGGCAAGACGACGACGCTGCGGATGCTGGTCGGGTTGATTCGGCCCAGCGCCGGAAGTGCCGCGGTGTTCGGGCAAGCGCCGGGCTCCGTGCCGGCCGCGGCGCGAACCGGCGTCCTCATCGAGGGGCCGGGCTTCTAGCCCTACCTCTCGGGCCGGGACAACCTCCGGGTGATGAGCCGCCACCGCGGATTGCGGCCGGCCGACGCGGAGGACGCGCTGCACCGGGTCGGGCTGCGGACCCGGGGCGACGACAAGTTCCGGACCTACTCCCTGGGGATGAAGCAGCGGCTCGGCGTCGCCTCAGCACTGCTCGGCGAACCGGACCTGTTGATTCTCGACGAGCCGACCAACGGCCTCGACCCGGCCGGAATGGCGGAGATGCGGGAACTGATTGTTGGGCTCGCCGCTGCGGGCCACACGGTGTTGCTGTCCAGCCACATGCTCAGTGAGGTGCAGGAGATCTGCGACCGGGTCGGCGTGATCTCCGGTGGTCGGCTGATCGCCGAGTCCACGGTGGCCGACCTGCTGGGCGCGACGACCCTGTTCGTGCGGGCGGAACCACGCGAGGCGGCGAGGACGGTGCTCGCCCGGTTCCTCGGCAACGACAAGATCCGGGACACCGGAGACGGGCTCGACTGCCAGATCGGCGTGGAGCACGCGCCGAAGCTGTCCCGCGCGCTGATGGAGGCGGACGTGGACCTCTTCGAGATGCGCGTGGAGGAGCGCTCGCTCGAGGCGGTCTTTCTCGACATGACGACGGAGGGTGCGAAATGAGCATGCTGACCAGTAGCGCGCGGGCCGAGGCACTGCGGTTGCGCAAGTGGCCCGCGCTGTGGGTGCTGCTCTCCGCGTGGATGATCCTGAACCTCTTGTTTCTCTACGTCTTCAACTACATCACCTACCGGACGGGCGACCCGACTGGCCCGGCTGAGTCGGGGATCCCGCGCGAGGCGGTGCTCGCAGGACTACTCCCGGACGCCGTTCCGGCGGTGTTCACCCAAGGCATGGCAATGTTCGGCGGCGCGATGATGCTCATTCTCGGGGCACTCACCATCGGCAGCGGATACGGGTGGGGCACCTGGAAGACGGTGTTCACCCAGGGGCCGTCGCGGGCCTCGGTGTTCGGTGGCACCCTCGCGATGCTGTCCGTCGTGGTGGTGGGCTTGGTGCTGACCGTCTTCGTCGTGACCTTTCGGTGGCCAGCATCATCGCCACCATGCAGTCACAGGCCATTGCGCTTCCCCCGGTGGCCGATTCGGTGCGGTCGATCGGCGCCGCGGTGTTGATTCTCGGGATGTGGATGCTGGCCGGTGTGCTCATCGGCGCGCTGGCGCGGGGTCCCGCCCTCGCGGTGGGTCTCGGACTCGTCTGGGTGCTCGTGGTGGAGAACCTGCTGCGTGGGGTGGCCAGCGTCCTCGGTCCATTGCGGCCGTTGACAGACTTCATGCCCGGGACCGCCGCGGGCTCGTTGGCCGGCGCGCTGCGCACCGTGGCGGGACCGCCGCCGCCTGGAGTGCTCACGATTCTGAGCCCGACGACCGCCGTTCTCACCCTGCTGGGTTACCTCGTGGTGTTCGCGCTCGCCACCGGCGTGCTGCTGCACCGGCGCGACATGGCCTGAGGCCTGGCCGCTCAGGAGGTGCGGGTGCGGCAGGCGGCGATGTAGTCGGCAAAGTCCCAGGTGCGCAGGAACTCTTCGCCGGCGAACACTCCCTTGTCGTACAGCGCCTGGATCTGGGTCGGGGTGATGGCGAAGTCGATGGCGCTGATGTCGTCGCTGGGCACGAAAACGGTACGGCGGACGGTGCAGGGGTCTTCGACGTAGGCCGCATCCTGGTTGGTGAACAGCGTGTCGACCGCGGCGAGGCCCAGCGCCAGCGGGCCGCGCACGGGATGGGTCGCCGGTGGGGTGCCCGGCCGGGTGGTCAGCCGCACGCCGAAGGTCGGCCAGCGCGGGGCCAGGGTGTCGCTGCGGTCGAACAAGCCAACGGGGAAATTCGACAGCAGACCGCCGTCCACCCAGGTGGCGCCCTTCTCGTGCACCGGGGCGAAGAAGAACGGGATGGCCGAAGATGCGCGGACGGCCCTGGCTACGGGGAAATCGTCCGGGTCCAGCCCGTACGTCGGAAGGTCCCAGGGCAGGCGCACCAGGCGGCGGCGTGAGAGGTCGCTGGCGGTGACGACCAGTGAATACGCGTAGGGCAGCCGCTCCTCACCGGTCCGCAAGTCGCCGAAGGTGTGCACGCCGAACTCCGCCAGCACGCCGGTGAGGAACGTCTCCAGGTAGCGACCCTCGTAGAGGCCGTCGGTCGCGAGCAGGGACAGCGCCCCACCGACCAGCGGAATCCGGCCGAGCAGGCTGGGGTCGGTGAACTTGCGGTAGTCGATGCGCTTGGCGATGTCTTCAAGGGAGGACAGCGGTTCACCCGCCCGCTGCAGAGTGGCGACGAGGCAGCCGACGACCGCCCCCGCGCTGGACCCGGCGACCCGCGGAAATCGGTAACCGGCCGCGTCCAGGGCACGCACCGCACCGACCAGGCCGATGCCTTTGACTCCGCCGCCCTCGCACACCAGGTCGGCCTGCAGGGGAGTCATCCCCGGACGTTAGCGCCCGCCGGCAGCATCCACCATGCGACCGGCGTGGAGGCTGTGCCCGCACTACGCTCGGCGCGAGCACACTGTGCATGTCCGCCCGTCACGAGGGGATCTCGATGGCTGCGTCCGTTTCACCCCCGATGGATCTCGGCTCCTGGATCGGCCGGCGGACCGCGGCAGGTCCTGACCGCCCGGCCATTACCTTCAACGGGCGAACGACGAGCTACCGCCAGTTCCTCGAGCAGATCGACCGACTGGCCGCTGAGCTGGCGGCGGGCGGCGTCGGACGCGGTGACCGAGTCGGGTACCTCGGGGTGAACGACCCGATGTTCCTGGTCTCCCTGTTCGCCGCGGCACGCCTCGGCGCGGTCTTCGTACCGCTGAACTTCCGGCTCACCGGGCCGGAGCTGGGCTACATCATTGGCGACGCCGGCGTGCACACGATCATCGCCGCTGCCGAGCACACCGGCGTGCTCGACTCCGTCCGCGTCGAGTCCGGCTTGCGCCGCACGCTCTGCCTGACGGCCGTGCCCGGCTGGGAGGCGGTGGACGAGCTCCTCGATATCCGCGCTCCGCTTGACGAGCCGTACCGCCCGGAACCCGCTGACGTCGCGGTAATCATGTACACCTCGGGCACCACCGGCCAACCCAAGGGCGCGATGCTCACCCACGCCAACCTGTTCTGGAACAACGTCAACGCGTTGCTGTCCTTCGACGTCAGCCAGGACGATGTCTCCCTGGTGTGCGCGCCCCTGTTCCACATCGGCGGGCTCAACGTCACGACGCTGCTCACCCTGCAGAAGGGTGGCCAGATCGTGTTGATGCCCGCGTTCGACCCGGGCGAGGCGCTCAAGCTCATCGTCGAGCACCGGGTCACCACGATGTTCGGTGTGCCCGCGATGTTCCTGTTCATGAGCCAGGTTTCGGAGTTTGCCGCGACCGACCTCTCGAGCCTGCGGTACTTCATCTGTGGTGGGGCGCCGGTGCCGGAGTCGCTGATCAAGCTCTACGACGCGCGGGGTGTCCCGTTCGCTCAGGGCTACGGGCTCACCGAAACCGCCCCCTTGGCGCTGGTCCTGCGGACCGATGAGGGCGCGGCGAAGATCGGCGCCGCTGGCCATCAGGTACTGGCGCTGTCGGATGTTCGGCTGGTCGACGCGAGCAACAATCCGGTGGCGCCCGGGACCCGCGGCGAGATCTGCGTGCGCGGCCCGCAGGTAATGAAGGGCTACTGGAACAAACCTGCCGCGACGGACGCGGTGATCGATCCGGACGGCTGGTTCCACACCGGAGACGTGGGCTATGCCGACGATGACGGCTACGTCTACGTGGTCGACCGAGTGAAGGACATGGTGATCACCGGCGGGGAGAACGTCTACCCCGCCGAGGTGGAAAGCGTGCTGTACGAGCATCCGGCGGTCGCCGAGGTCGCCGTGCTGGGGCTGCCGGACCATCGTTGGGGTGAGGCGGTGACCGCCGTGGTGGCACTGCGTCCGGGCGCGCAGCTGACGCTGGAGGACCTGCGGGAGTTCGCCCGGTCGAGGCTCGCCGGCTTCAAGATCCCGCTGCGGCTGGAGTTTCTCGATGCGCTACCCCGCAACCCCGCCGGCAAGATTCTCAAGTACCAGCTGCGGGAAACACTTGCGGGATCGCCTGGCTCACGAAGCGCAGACGATTAGGGACTGAAATTCTCTTGCGTTGAAAGCAATCGCGATATATCGTTACTGTCATGGATGGGGGGTCCGTCCATGACAGGAGTGAGAACGATGCACAACCAAAACGAACGGGTCGAGGCCCGTGCCCACCTAGAGCGCGCAGGACGACACGGCCTCGATGGCGACCGCCGGCGCTACCACCACCCCGAAGGACCCGGACCGCGCCGCGGAGGGCGCCGCCTGGGCGGCCGTCCCCAACGAGGCGAAGGGCGGGGCAGAGGCCGAGCCCAGCGCGGTGATGTCCGGGCCGCCAGCCTGCTGCTGCTCGCCGACGGGCCGATGCACGGCTACCAGCTGATGCAGGCCATCACCGCACGGACGAATGGGGCCTGGCGTCCGAGTCCCGGCGCGATCTATCCGGCCATCGCCTTGCTCGAGGACGAAGGGCTGGTCGCCGTTACCCCCGACTCGGGCCGGAAGTTGGTCAACCTAACCGAAGCGGGGCGCGAGTACCTCGCGGCGAACGCCGACACGATGATCGATCCGTTCTCGGCGATCACCGAGCAGGCCGGCGGGAAGCACGACTTGCGGGCCGGTGTGGAACAGGTCCGTGACGCCGCCCGCGCGGTGGGCCAAAGCGGTACCGAGGCCCAGATCACCGCTGCGCAACAGATCCTCGGCCAGGCGAAGCGGGCGCTGTACCTGGTCCTCGCCGAGGAGCCCGAGTCGGCTGACGGCGGGACGCCTGCCGAGCAGACTCCCTAACTGCGGCCGGGCGGCTCCGGGGACGGCACGGTGACTGTGGCCAGCACGGGGAAGTGGTCCGACGCTTCCCGCCCCGGCTCGAATCCCAGCGTGGTGGTGCCAATCGACACGGTATGGCCGCGTGACTGTAGGACGCCCACGTAGTCCAGCACGTTGCGGTAGTTCGGGGTGTCCTTGTGGGTCAAGGCGTTCAGTGTGCCGTCGAAGGTGAAGTCGTGGATGACTTCCTGCGGGGCGATGTCGCCGCCGACGGCGCGGTCGGCCTCCGCCCGGTCTGCGCCGGGCCGTCCGTCGGCGTCGTAATACTCGATGTTGAGGTCGCCCGCCAGCACCACGGGCTCGCCTGCCGGCACCGTCGCGGCGACGAACGCGCGGAGTTCGCCGAGTTGCGCCATCCGCACGGAATGGCAGTTGCCCCGCTCGTCGGCGTGCAGATGGGTGCCGGCGACCCATAGCGGCGCACCGTCGGGGCGGAGCTTGACCAGCAGGCATCCCTTGTTGGACAACGCCTCCGTAGTTGTCCGCCGCAACGAGCGGTAGACGTGCTGGTACTGCTCCTCGATCGGTAAGCGGCTCAGTACGTAGACCCCCCCACCGATGAAACCGCCGATCCCGCGCCGCCGTCCGGAGACACCCCTCCAGGCACCGCCGAATCCACCGAGGTACGGCGAGGCGGCATACCCCTCAGCCTGCAGCTGGGCCACCAGCGCGCGGGATTGGCGGTTGAAGGCCTCGTTCAGCACGATTACGTCCGGGTCGGCCCGCTCGATCACCCGGAGGGCGGCGCGGGCTCGGTGCCGGGAACCCTTGAACTGCAACTGTAAGACGTTGAACGTCAGCACCGTGAGCGTCACCCGGTGCTACCGCTCGCTGTGGGGCGGAGTCGTCTTGGCAGAGTAAATGGGGGTGGTCCTTCCTCAGTTCCGCTGCGAAGCCGTCGAAGAGCTCCGGACGTTAGTATTCAGCTCCCTGGCCGCACCCGACCACCCGGACCACCAGCGTGCAGTGCTGGGCCCCGCCGCGAACTGGAGCATCATGAACCTTCCGGCCGTCTTCATCACCGGCGCCGCCGCGGGTATCGGACGGGCCACGGCGCTGACGTTCGCACGCGCCGGATACCTGGTCGGAGCCTAAGACGTCGATGAGGCGGGACTGGCGACCCTGCCCGCCGAGACGCCTTCGGGCCGGATGGTCACCGGCGTCTTGAATGTCACCGATCCGTCGGCCTGGCAGGCGCAGCTCGCTGCCACGTCGCCTATTTGTATCTCAAAGCCACGCAGGGTGCCCAGGTCGTCAACTTCTGCTCGGCGTCCGCCATCTACGGTCAACCCGAACTGGCCAGTTACGGCGCGACCTAGTCGGCTGTCCGGGGTCTGACCGAGGCACTGGACCTGGAGTGGCGACGCGACGGCATCCGCGTACTCGCCATCTGGCCGCTGTTCGTGCGCACCGGGATGCTCGACGGGGTCTCCACCGGATCCACCGGCTCACTGGGGGTGAACCTGACGCCGGAGGACGTCGCCGAATCCATCGTTCGCCCCCGCCTGGCAGCTGCGCGAGGTGAATCGCCGCATCGCTCGACGGTGACCGGATCAGTTAACGATCGGCCTCCACCCGGCGAACGAGCAGGGCGACCGGCAGGTGGTCCAAGAGTTCTCCCACGGCCACCGTGCCCTCATAGCCGGCGCCGTTGAGCCGGTCGGTCCACTGTCCGCGCGGGAGCGCCACGGTGGTCGACCCCCACCCGTCCAGGCTCACCGACAGTCGGGTTGCCACCGCGATCACGTCCGGATCGCCGTCCACCGGACCGCGGGAGAACCCGATGAGGTGCGCGGCGCCGGCACCGTCGGCCAGCACCGGCGCGTACGTACCGCCGACGAAGGACGCCGGGCGTTCCTGCCGCAGCCCCAATGCCCGGGCCACGACGAGCAGCTTGGCCGCACCGCTGGCGTCGACCGACGGGGTATCCAGCGAGCTGAGCAACTGGGTGCGCGTGGCGTAGTCGATCTCCCGGCGGTTGTCCGGGTCCACCAGCGAGTCTTCCCACAGCTCGGTGCCCTGGTAGACGTCCGGCACACCCGGACCGACGAGCTGCAGCAGCTTCTGCCCCACGGAGTTGGACCACCCGTGGGGTGCCAGCGCCGTGACCAGTTCGGTGAGCGCCGCGGCGACGGGTCCGTCCAGCACCGCGTCGATCCAGGCGTGCATGCCATCCTCGAACTCGGTGTCCGCCGCGTTCCACTCGGTGCGGTTCCCCGCTTCCCGTACCGCCTTCTCGGCGTAGGCGTGCAGCCGCTCCCGCAGCTGGGGCACCTCGGCAGCCGTGCGGCCGTCGGCGGGCCAGACCCCGAACAGGGTCTGCCAGAGCAGCGATCCCATGGCGCCATCCGGCGAGGGCGCGTCGGCTTCCCATTGCCGCACGCACTCCGCCCAGCGCTCGGGTACCTCCGACAGCACCGTGATCCGGGCGCGCACGTCCTCGCCGCGCTTGGTGTCGTGGGTGCTCAGCGTCGTCATCGTCGCGGGCCACCGGAGGGCGCGATCGGCCGCGGCGAGGTGGAACTCCGCTGGGCTCACCCCGAAGCGTCCCGGGTCGCCGCCCACTTCTTGCAGGCTGATCAGCCGGGTGGTGCGGTAGAACAGACAGTCCTCCACCCCCTTGGCCGTCACGGCCCCACACACCTGCTGAAAACGGGTCGCCGCTTCACCGCCGGCGATCAGCGCCGCGGCCACGTGCTCCAGAGCCACCGTCAGCTCGGGGTGCTCGGCGGCGATCGCGGCCACCACTCCAGGCAGCAGGCCGGCCAGAATCGGGTAGTCCGCGCGATACACCGGGACAGCGGCGACCAGTTCCACCACGGCGTCCACGAGGTGCTCGTGTGTCACGGTGCCCGCCGGTATTGCTCGCACGCAGCGCTCCAGCTCGGGACGCAAGCCGGCGCGGGCCACGGAGCGCTTGAGCTCGTGCTCGGTGGCCGCAAGATCGGCGGCATCGCCCGGTGAACCGGTGCGCTGGCGGGTGAGCTCACTGAGGGGCGCGGCCCCGGTCGGATCGACGAAGACCCCGCCGACCTCGCGGAGCGCGTCGTAGCCGGTGGTGCCGGCGACGGGGAGCTGAAGGTCCAGGGCCTCGTCGGTGGCCAGGATCTTCTCGATCACCAGCCACCGCGCGCCGATGAGCTCCCGCAGCCGGGTCAAGTAGCCGGTGGGGTCCGCCAGGCCGTCGGGGTGGTCCACCCGGATGCCGTCGACGAGGTCCTCGGCCGCCCAGCGCTTGATCTCGGTGTGGGTGGCGTCGAATACCGCGGGGTCCTCCTGGCGCAGGGCGGCGAGCCCGTTGACGTGGAAGAACCGCCGGTAGCCGACGAGCCCGGCCCGCCAGGAGACCAACTGATAGGCCTGCTGCTCGTGCACCTGCTGTGCCGTGCCGCCGAGGGTGTTCGGGCCGATGGGGAAGCGGTGCTCGTAGTAGCCGAGCTCCGCATCGTCACCGGAGCCGTGGATCTCCAGCTTCGCCACATCGTCCGCCGAACCCAGTACGGGCAGCGCGATCCGCCCGTTGCAGCCGTTGTCCGGGTTCCAGTCGATGTCGAAGTAGCGGGCGTACGCGGATTCCTGCCCGAGCCGCAGGACGTCCCACCACCAGCCGTTCTCCTTGGGGTTCTCCACTCCGACGTGGTTGGGGACGATGTCCACCACCAACCCGATACCCCGCTGCCGGGCCGCGGCGGCCAGCTCGGCCAGCCCGTCGTGGCCGCCGAGAGCGTCCGCCACGACCGTGGGATCGACGACGTCGTAGCCGTGCATCGAGCCCTGAGCGGCCTGCAGGATGGGGGAGAGGTAGGCGTGGCTGACCCCCAGCTGCTCCAGGTACGCCAGCTGCTCCTGGGCTTGGATGAAGGTGAACGCGGGTACGTCCTCGCCCTTGCCGTGCAACTGGAACCGATAGGTGGACAGCACCTCGCTCATGCCCAAACCCCCACGTCGCTCCGCTCGCTCACTGGTGCCTGGCTGCCGGTCACGCCGTCTTGCGGAGCACGAGGACCGACCGGCTGACCACGGTGGTGGACGTTCCGGCCTTGACCACCGCGTCGGCATCGTCGCGCGCCCCGGTGGGGGTATTGGTGTCCAGCTCCACCGTCCACTCGTCCGCGTACTCACCGTCGGGCAGGGCGAAGTCGAGGTCTTCGTGGTGGGCGTTGAAGCACAGCAGGAACGAGTCGTCGGTGACCAGTTCTCCGCGCGGGTCCTTGTACGGGATCCCGTCGCCGTTGAGGAACACCGTCAGCGCCTTGCCGAAGCCGGAGTCCCAGTCCTCCGGCTTCATCTCGTCACCGGCGGGGGTGAGCCAGGCGATGTCGCGGGCCTCCTCGCCGCTGCGGATCGGGCGTCCCGCGAAGAAGCGGCGACGGCGGAAGACGGGGTGCCCGGACCGCAGCGCGATCGCCCGGGAGGTGAACTCCACCAGCTCGGCGTTGCTCTCGGCCAGCTCCCAATCCATCCACGCGAGGGGGGAGTCCTGGCAGTAGACGTTGTTGTTGCCCTGCTGGGTGCGGCCCATCTCGTCGCCGTGCGCGAGCATCGGGGTGCCCTGGCTGACCAGCAGGGTGGCCAGGATGTTGCGCGCCTGACGCGCCCGCAACGCCAGGATCTCCTGGTCGTCCGTCGGCCCCTCCACGCCGCAGTTCCACGAACGGTTGTGGCTCTCCCCGTCGTTGGAGTCTTCGCCGTTGGCC
>JAABVA010002195.1_pt1 | contig 19724 bp, 17 predicted proteins | sample 5560331 | NCBI WGS metagenome assembly JAABVA01 (sample SAMN12812661, study PRJNA571458) | rock metagenome | isolation source: Antarctica rocks | place: Antarctica: Victoria Land, Mt New Zealand sud | collected 2016-01-07 | reverse complement strand
GCAGGTGTTCGGAGATCCGCGCGAGGCCGACCCCCGCCACGCCGACCCCTCGGTGCAGGCGGCCCTGCAGGCGCGCCAGAAGCGCAGCGAGGCGCGACAGCTGGCCGCGAACGATCCGCTGATGACCCGCGAGGTGAGGATCGGGCGGCCCGACCTCGTCCGCACCTACGACGACGGCGGCCTGGTCGACCTCAACAGCGCTCCCGCACCGGTGATCGCGACCGTCCTCGGCGTGGAACCGGCCATCGCCGAGCTCGTCGTCGCCGCCCGCACCGCCGCCGGTCGCTTCTACTCCGTCGACGACGTCTTCTCCTACGCCGATCTGCCCCTCGAGACCTGGGACGTCGTGCGGGACCGGGGCATAGTGTTGGCGCCCTGAGCTCCCTGGTCTCTCCCCGCACCGTCGGGTCCGCGGCACGCACCGCCGCGGTCTCCGCCGTCGCCGCCGCCACTGCGACGGCGCTCCTGCTCGCGCTGCGCCTCGGCCTGCTCGGCGGCACGCCGGTCGGCGTCGGGGACAACGGTGACGGTGCCCGCCTCTTCTGCGCGGGCGGCCTCGTGCCCGACACCCCCGAGCGGCTCGCCACGTGGCGCGGCGTCGTCGTCACCGCGTTCACCACCGACGCCGCACCGTGTTCGGTCCGGTCCTCGGCCGCGGCCGTCCTCGCCGCCACCGTCGGCGACGCCCCGACCTGGTCGCTGGTGACCCTCGGGTGGGTCTACGTCGTCCTCACCGCCCTCGGGGTGGGGATCGCGGTGGCTGCGCTCGCCGCCGTCACCCCGGGACGGGCCGCGCTCCTCGCCCTGCCCGTGCTCCCGCTGGTCGTTGTGCCGTGGTGGTCGAGGTTCTTCGTGTCCACCTACGACGAGCCGGCCGGGCTCCTGGGGACGGTGTGGGTCGTGCTCGGTCTCCTCGTCGTGGCGGCGACACGGCCGGAGCACCGGGCAACACGGCTGGCCGCGCTCGCTCTCGTCGGCGTCGGTGGGCTCGTCGCGGCGACGGCGAAGCCGGGGTTCGTGCCCGTCGGGGTCGTGGCCACCGCGGCGTGCGCGGTGGTGGTGGTGCTGCGGGGGCGATGGCTGCGGGCGGCGGGGCCGATCGCGGCGTGCCTCGTGGTGGCCGTGGCCGCGGCACCGGTCACCGCGGCCCTGCGCGCGCAGGACGAGACCTATCCGCAGGTGAACACCCACAACCTGATCTTCACGGTCCTCCTTCCCGAGCTCGGCCCGCAGGTGGCGGGTCAGCTCAGCCTTCCCCCGTCGGCGGCGCGCGCCTCCGGGGAGGGTTATTACTGGGCGTTCGGCGCCGACGTCCCGGAGTGGGGCGCGGTGATCGGGTCACGCCCCCTCGCCGCACGGGCCGACGCCCGGGCGCTGCTCGCCGAGCACCCCGAGGTGCTCGCGAGGATGATGGGCCGCGGGCTGACCGCGACGATGCGCCCCGCGCTGCCCTACCTCCCGTCGGTCCCCCGCGGTGCGGGCCCGGAGAGCAACGAGGTGCGCACGGTCTACCCCGAGGCCGGTGCCCTGACGGTGCCGCAGCTGGCCTACCTCGACGGCATCGCGCTCGGATGGATCCCCGCCGTCGTGACCGCCCTCGCCGTGGGGGCCGGCCTGGTCACCCTGCGGCCGGCGGCCCGTCGCCGACCCCGCGGAACGACCGTCGGGCTCGTCCGGCTCGCCGCGACGTTCGCGGTCCTCGCGCTCGGGATCATCGGGCTCGCGGTCCTCGGCGACGGCTACTACGAGCTCACCAAGCACGTCTGGCTCGCCTCCTACCTCCTCGTGGTCGGCGTCGGGCTCGGTGTGGTCGCCACCGCACTCTCGCTCACTGCGAGCCGGCGTCGACCCGTCCGGGTGACCCGGTCAGCGCGGCTCGGTGCGGCCGAGCCCGATCGTCGTCGACGCCGGCACCACGACGTACTGGCGCAGGCACAGGTCGGTGAACGTGACCGGGCCGCGCGGGCCCGGGACATGGTCGACGTTGATCCCGGTCTCGGGCATCCGGCGCAGCTTGACCCCGTCGAGCAGCCGGGTGGTGGCGTTCCAGAACACGCCGGTGCCCGTGTAGGTGTCGATGAACGTGCGGGCAGCGGTCTCGTCGGCAGTGACGACCGTCGCCGCGAGCCCCGAGGTCTCCCGGTTGGCGATCGCCGCGGCGTCGGCGGGGCCGTCCGCGGGGGCCAGCGTCACCGTCGCCTCCCGGCCGTCGTCGAGGGCCCACTCGTGGCCCAGCGGGTGCGCGTGCGGGGGCAGCGACGCGGTCACCCCGGCCTCGCCCAGCAGCGCGATCAGGCCGGGGACGACGTCGTCCCAGCGCGTACGGTCGACGAGCAGCAGGTTGAGCCGGTTGCAGACGCCGAGCCGATCGAGCGACCCGGTGACCAGTGACCCCGTCATCGCGGGGTGCGCGGCCCGGTCGACGTAGAGCACGCCGCCGCCGTCGGCGTGGGCCAGCGTGCGCACCCCGTGCTGCGCGGCCTCGAGGCCCAGCGCGCGGGTGGTGTCCCCGCTGCCGCGCAGGATGACCAGGGGGATCGACGACGGGTGGCGGACCAGCTCGACCGCGCACTCCCGGCGGGCGTCCTCGACGAGCACCACGGCGTCGGGGTCCAGCCCGGCCTCGGCCAGGGCGGGCGCCACCACCGCCTCCACCAGCGCCGTCGCCGAGGCCAGCGCCGCGCCTCCGGTGCGCAGGACCCCGGCGTTGCGGGACTTCATCAGCTGGGAGGCGACGTCGATCACCACATTGGGGCGGGCCTCGAAGTTCGCACCGATCACGCCGACCGGCCGGCGGCGCTCCAGCAGGCGCAGGCCGTCCGGGCGCTCCTCCAGCACCGTCTCGAACGGCGGGGACGGGGTGTCGGCCAGCACCTCGAGCGCGTGCGCCATCTCGGCGAGGCGGGCCGGGCCGAGGCGCAGCCGGTCGACCAGCGCCGTGGTGGTCCCGGCGTCGACCGCGGCGGTGACGTCACGCTCGTTCGCTGCCCGGATCGTCTCGCCGGCGGAGACCAGCCGGCGGGCCATCCCCCGCATGGCGGCTGCCACCTCGTGCTCGGTGCCCGCGGCCATCCGCGGCGCGGCGGCCGCAGCGCGACGGCCGCAGTCGGTCACGAGCTCGGCGGGAGTCATATCGGTGAGGGTGGAACCCGGCACCCGATCAGTATGCCAACCGGCCGCGCCGGGCGGCGGCGCCGCCGCGGTGGAACGGCCCGCCAGTGGCGCGCCGCAGCACGCCGTCCCTGATCCACGGACGCCCGCAGTGACCGACCCGACGCGCGTCGGGTCGGTCATCCCGACCCAGATCGCTCACCGAGCAACCGTCCTGCACCGGATGACAACGGCACCAGGTCGTCGGCGTGCACGACCTCGCGGCGCAGCTCCGCGGGCAGGTCGTCGCTGGAGCGTCCGGAGATCTCGGGGAGCTCCTCGGCATCGAACGCGACCACGCCGCGGGCCACGACGTCACCCCGGGGGCCGATCATCTCGATCACGTCGCCGGCCTCGAAGTCGCCGTCCGAGCCGGTGATCCCGGCGGCGAGCAGCGACCGCCGGCGCTGTACCACGGCGCGCACGGCACCGTCGTCGAGGTGCAGGCGACCCCGACTGCCGGCCATGTGACGCAGCCAGAACCGGCGCGCCGACAGCCGCGGGCCGTTCGGGGTGAACATCGTGCCGCCGGTCCCGGTCAGGGCGGCCGTCGCGTCCGCGGCCGCGGCCACGAGCACCGGCACCCCGGCGCCGCTGGCCAGGTCGGCGGCGGCCAGCTTCGAGGCCATCCCCCCGGTCCCGACGGCGCCGGCCGGCGGCGCGGCGACGCGCACGTGGGAGAGATCGCCGGTCACCTCGTCGATGCGCGACGCCCCCGGCGCGCCGGGGTCGTCGTCGTAGACGCCGTCGACGTCGGAGAGCAGCACCAGCGCGTCGGCACCGACGAGGTGGGCCACGAGCGCGGCGAGCCGGTCGTTGTCGCCGAAGCGGATCTCGTCGGTGGCGACGGTGTCGTTCTCGTTGACCACCGGCACGACGCCGAGGCCCAGCAGCCGCTCGAAAGTGCGCTGGGCGTTGCGGTAGGGCGCCCGGCGGACGACGTCGTGGTCGGTCAGCAGGATCTGTCCGACCACGCGCTCGTGCCGGGCGAAGGCGTCGGCGTACGCGCGGGTGAGGTGCAGCTGCCCGACGGCGGCCGCGGCCTGCTGGGTGGCGAGGTCGCGGGGCCGGCGGGTGAGGCCGAGCGGCGCCAGCCCGGCCACGATCGCCCCGGACGACACGAGCACGACCTGCGTGCCGGTCGCGACCCGCGCCGCGACGGCGTCGACGAGCGCGTCGACCCGTTCGAGGTCGAGCCCACCGGACAGGCTGGTCAGGGACGACGAGCCCACCTTCACCACCAGCCTCCGCGCCGTGACGATCGTCGCGCGGGCGCTCACGGGGGACCCCCCGCCGCCGGACCTCTCGCCGCGGGACCGTCGTCGGAGCCCTCGAGCCAGGTCGGCACACCGAGCTCGGCGTCGTCGCGGCGGCGGCGCCGGTCCTGTTTCGCGGCCTTGCGTTCGGCCGCGTTCGCGCGCTCCGCGAGGCCGTGGCCCTCGAGGCGGGGGTCGGCGCCCCGGTTGCTGTGCCTGCCCTGCATCGCGGCGACGCCGGCGGGGGTGGACGGCTCCCAGTCGAAGGTGTGGATGCCGATCGTGACCATGTCGCCGGGCACGGCTCCGGCCTCGGCGAGGGCCTCCTCCACGCCGAGGCGCGCCAGCCGGTCGGCGAGGTAGCCGACCGCCTCGTCGTTGGTGAAGTCGGTCTGGCGCACCCAGCGCTCGGGCTTCTCCCCGCGCACGAGGAAGCCTTCCTCCGGGTCGGGCCCCACGGTGAACCCGACGTCGTCGACGGCGGTCGGGCGCAGCACCACCCGGGGCGGAGTGGCGGCGACGGTGCTCGCGCGGGCCTCGTCGACGGCCGCGGCCATGAGGAAGGTCAGCTCCCGCAGCCCGGTGTGGGCGGCGGTCGAGATCTCCACGACCGGCCAGCCGAAGCGCGCCACGTCCGGGCGGACCAGCTCGGCGAGGTCCGCCGCGTCGGGCACGTCGACCTTGTTGAGCGCGACGATCCGCGGGCGGGAACGCATGTCGGTGCCCAACGACGGGGTGTAGGCGGCGAGCTCGCGCTCGAGGGCCTCGATGTCGGACACCGGGTCACGGTCGGGCTCGAAGGTCGCGCAGTCGATCACGTGCACGAGCACCGAGCAGCGCTCGATGTGGCGCAGGAAGTCCAGACCGAGGCCCTTGCCCCCGGACGCGCCGGGGATGAGGCCCGGGACGTCGGCGACGGTGAATGTCGACTCCCCCGCCGAGACCACGCCGAGGTGCGGGGTCAGCGTCGTGAACGGGTAGTCGGCGATCTTCGGTTTCGCCGCCGACAGCGCGCTGACCAGGCTCGACTTGCCGGCGGACGGGAAGCCGAGCAGCCCGACATCGGCCATCGAACGCAGCTCGAGCACGAGGTCGCCGCCGCCGCCGGGCTCGCCGAGCAGCGCGAAGCCGGGCGCCTTGCGGGACGGCCCGGCGAGCGCCGCGTTCCCGAGCCCGCCGCGTCCCCCACGGGCGGCGACGAACCGCGCCCCGGGACCGGCGAGGTCGGCGACGATCTCACCGTCGCCGTCGAGCACGACGGTGCCCTCGGGAACGGCGAGCTCGATGTCCTCGGCGGTGGCCCCGTGGCGGAAGCTGCCCTGCCCGGGGCGGCCGTTGCCCGCCACCGCGTGCGGGCGGTGGTGGAAGTCGAGAAGGGTGTGGACCCCCGGGTCGGCGACGAGCACGACGTCCCCACCGCGTCCGCCGTTGCCCCCGTCGGGTCCGCCCAGGGGGACGAACTTCTCGCGGCGCACCGAGGCGCACCCGTTGCCGCCCGCGCCCGCGGTGACGTGCAGCGTCACGCGGTCGACGAACCGCGCCATGGTCGGTGTCCTTCCCCGGAAAAGCGGCGAGGGACGGGCCCGTCGCGGACCCGCCCCTCGCCGAACGGCGCAACGATCAGACTGCGGCGGTCTCCTCGACCGGCACGATGTTCACGTTCTTGCGGCCCTGCTTCGCACCGAACGTCACCGCCCCCGGGATGAGTGCGAACAGCGTGTCGTCCCGGCCGCGGCCCACGCCGACACCCGGGTGGAACTTGGTGCCGCGCTGCCGGACGAGGATCTCGCCCGCCTTGACGACCTGCCCGCCGAAACGCTTGACGCCGAGACGCTGGGAGTTCGAGTCCCGTCCGTTGCGGGAGCTCGACGCACCCTTCTTGTGTGCCATGTGTGTCGCTCCCCTACTTCGAGATCCCGGTGACCTCGACGCGGCTGTACTTCTGCCGGTGCCCGAGGCGCCGCCGGTAGCCGGTCTTGTTCTTGTACTTCATGATCTTGATCTTCGGCCCCTTCGTGGCGCCGACGATGCTGCCGGTGACCGAGACCTTCTCCAGGTCCGACGCCGCGCTGAGCACCGTGGTGCCGTCGACGAGGAGGACCGGCTGCAGGTCCACCGAGTCACCGTCGAGGAGCTCCACGTCGATGACGTCGCCGACCGCGACCTTGTACTGCTTGCCGCCGGTCTTCACGATCGCGTACATCTCGGACGCAGGCTCCTGTCGCTGGTGGTCTTTCTGGTGACTGTGCACGGCCTGCGGGGCCGCCAAGGCGTCCTTCACGGTACCTTGCGCCCTCGGGTGCCCGAGCGGCCGGGGGGACGGGCGCCGTCGGCGCCATCGCCATCGACGCGTGGCGTCAGCCGCCCACGCCGGCCGCCTCGGGACTGGCCGGCACGTCCTTCGACGCACCACCGACGGGCGGACCGGCGGGCCGGGACGCCGCGCGCCGACGCCGACGCGGGGCCGGCGCCTCGGTGGGCGGGACCTCGCCGGGCGGGACCTCGGTGTCCGCGTCGTCGTTCACGGCGAGCGCCGCGGGGGCGACGTTGTCGTCGGGCGCGGTGCCGGCACTCTGCTCGGCGAGGTCGGCCTCGAGGGTCACCTCGGGCTCGACCTCGGCGTTGTCGACGACCGCATCGGCCTCGTCGGCCTCGTCGGCGGGCGCGGTCTCCACCGCCACCTCGGGCTCGTCGGCCGGCAGCGTGCCGCCGGAGCGCGCGGATCGCCGGCCCCGGGTGCGGCGACGGCCTTCGATGATGACCTCGATGCCGTCCGGTGCACCGACGGGCTCCGGCATGTCCGGGGACTCCTCGACGAGCAGGGTCGGCGACGCGGCCACGGTCTCGTCGGCCACGGTCTCGTCCACGGTCTCGTCGGCCACCTCGGGAGTCGTGTCGTCCGGCGTGGTGCCCACACCCTCGGCGGGCGCCGGCGGGCCGCCGTCGGAACGCGCGGAGCGGCGACCCCGTCCGCGGCGTCGGCCTCCCCCGCCCGATCCGCTGCCGTCCGAACCGTCCGAACCGTCCTGGGCGGCCGACCCGCTCTGGGCCGACCCGCTCTGGCCGATCTGCGCGGCGACGTCGGCGGGCCCTCCGGACCCGTTGCGACCCGATCCACGCCCCCGTCCGGCCCCCGACTCGATCACCGCCTCGGGGTGCACGACGACGCCGCGGCCCTTGCAGTGCTCGCAGGGGGTGGAGAACTCGTCGAGCAGGCCCTGGCCGACCCGCTTGCGCGTCATCTGCACGAGGCCGAGCGACGTCACCTCCGACACCTGGTGACGCGTCCGGTCACGCCCGAGGCACTCGGTGAGCCGGCGGAGCACCAGGTCGCGGTTGGACTCGAGCACCATGTCGATGAAGTCGATGACGATCATGCCGCCGATGTCGCGCAGGCGGAGCTGGCGCACGATCTCCTCGGCGGCCTCGAGGTTGTTGCGCGTCACCGTCTCCTCTAGGTTGCCCCCGGAGCCGGTGAACTTGCCGGTGTTGACGTCGACCACGGTCATGGCCTCGGTGCGGTCGATGACCAGGGTGCCGCCCGAGGGCAGCCACACCTTGCGGTCCAGGGCCTTGATCAGCTGCTCGTCCACCCGGTAGGCGGTGAACACGTCCTCGGGCCCGACGTGGCGCTCGAGACGCGGCGCGAGGTCCGGCGCCACGTGCGTGACGTAGCCCTCGATCGTCTCCCACGCCTGCTCCCCCGACACGACCAGCGAGGAGAAGTCCTCGTTGAACATGTCGCGCACCACGCGGATCAGCAGGTCCGGTTCCTCGTGGACCAGGCTCGGCGCCTTCGTCGACGACTGATCGGCCGTGTGCTCGATGGCCTCCCATTGCGCCTGCAGACGCCGCACGTCACCGTTGAGCTCGGTCTCCTCGACGCCCTCGGCGGCCGTGCGGATGATCACGCCCGACTCGTCGGGCACGATCCGCTTGAGGATGTCCTTGAGCCGCTTGCGCTCCTGCTCGGGGAGCTTGCGGCTGATGCCGGTCGCGCCGCCGGCGGGCACGTAGACCAGAAACCGCCCGGGCAGGCTGATCTGCGTCGTCAGGCGAGCGCCCTTGTGGCCGACCGTGTCCTTCGTGACCTGCACGAGGACGCTGTCGCCCGAGGAGAGCGCCTGCTCGATCTTGCGCTGCCTGCCCTCGAGGCCGGAGGCGTCCCAGTTGACCTCGCCCGCGTAGAGCACTGCGTTGCGCCCGCGGCCGATGTCGACGAACGCCGCCTCCATCGACGGCAGGACGTTCTGCACCCGACCCAGGTAGACGTTGCCCACCGACGAGTTCTGCCCGTGCCCGGCCACGAAGTGCTCCACGAGGACCCCGTCCTCGAGCACCGCGATCTGGCTGCGGTCGGCGAGCTGGCGCACGATCATCGTGCGCTCCACCGACTCTCGCCGGGCGAGGAATTCCGACTCCGAGAGGATCGCCGGACGTCGCCGCCCCTGGTCGCGACCGTCCCGACGTCGCTGGCGCTTCGCCTCCAGGCGAGTCGAGCCCTTGACCCCGCGGACCTCGTCGTCGCCGGAGTGGCGGCGCCCGGAGTCATCGGAGCGGTCGGACCTGTCCGACTTCTCGGCCTTCTCCCTCTCGGCCTTCTCCCGCACGTGGGTGACGGTGTTGGGCGGGTCGTCGGGGACGTCGGAGCTGTCGGAGTCGCCGTCGGATCCCCGACGCCGACGCCGGCGCCGACGCCGCGAGCCGCTCGCGGAGGAGTCGTCGGTCTCCGACGCGTCCGAGGACCCGGTGTCCTCGCCCTCGGCGGTGTCGGCGGTGTCTTCGCCCTCGTCCTCGTCGTCGTCGGAGGTCTCGTCGTCCGAGGTGCCCTCGGCGTCGTCCGACGGTCCGCGTCCGCGACCCCGGCCACGCCGGCCACGCCGACGCCGGCGTCGACCCTCGCCGTCGGTGTCGTCGTCGTCGTCGTCGGGCGCATCCGAGGAGTCCGGGCCGGCGGACACGGCGCCCGCCACCGCGGCGTCGTCCCCGGTCGCGGAAGCGTCGGGGACCTCCGCGTCGGGAGCCGCCGCATCCGGGTCCGGGGTCACGACCCCGCCGGAGCGGATGCCGCGACGCCGGCGGTTGCGTCCGGACCCGCCGTCACCGCCGGAGGCCGCGGAGGCGTCCTCGTCGGGGGCGGGGGTGTCGTCGTCGGGAGTCGCCGGGGTGGCCGACGCCGCGGGCGTCTCGACCCCCGGGGCGAGGAACGTCGGCGCCGGTGCCGCCCGCCGGGTGGCGCGGCGGCGCGGCGTGGGCCCCGACCCCGCCGCGGTCTCCGAATCCGGCGCGGTCGGCGTGGGGGCCGCCTCCTCCCGGGGCGGGTCCAGCACGGTCGGTGGCGGCGAGGCCGGGACCACCTCGACGGCCGCCACCGGCGCCGTCGGGAAGAAGTCGTCGACGACCCGCGCGACGGTCTCGCGGTCGATGCTCGACTGAGCGCTGCGGGCGCCGACGTCCAGGCGGGCGAGCACCGTGAGGACGGCCCGGCTCGAGGAGCCCAGCAGCCGCGCCAGCGCGTGCACCCGGACCTTGGCCGGGAGGTCGGCGAGCGTCGCGTCGGACGGTCGCCCGGCCTGCGGGGCGGACGACGGGAGGGTCGGGTCCGCCTCGGGGGCGTCGTTCTCGGTCATGCAACTCCTTCGACCCCCGGGCGCGACCTCTCGGTCGCGGCCACACGGAGGCATCGCGTGGTCTCGCCGTGGCGACCGTCGGGACGGTCACGGGCGCCCGGGCCTCGCGTCGTGGGCCGGTCGGCCCACGGCGTGTCAGACCGGGCGGTCCTCGACGGCGTGCCGCACGAGGTCCGACTCCCGACCGGGGACGGGTCGGTCGGCCTCGAACGGATCGAGGAGCTCTCCGCACTCGTCGAGCCGACCCTGGGCCAGCCGGGTCGCTTTCGCGGGGACCGGTGGCACGAGATCGGCGACGGTGCGGAGCGCACTCAACACGTCATCGGGCCGGACGGCCGGCGTGGTGTGCCGTACGACCGCCGACAGTGTCCCACATACCGCCGATCGTGCAGGGTGCTGCCGGTCCTCCGGGGCCGCGTCAGCCGCCCATTCGGGGGAACCGGACGGGGGTACGCCACCCGGGGTCACCTCGACGAGGACGAGGGGAGCACGGACGTCCAGCGTCCGGGGGCCGTTCTTGGTCATGCGCTCGACCTCGACCGCGTCGGCGGCACGGAGGGCGGCGACGCCCTCGGCCAGCGCGTCGGGATGCACCCCCGGGAGCTCGATGAGCCACCGGCTCGCGTCGACGAGGTCCGCGAGGGCCGGGCCCGTCGCGCCGGCCGGCACCGCGACGACGTCGACGACGCCGAGGCCCTCCGGCAGCACCCGGTCGATCTCGGCGGCCGCGACGGCGGGATCGAGCGCCTCGGTGACGCCCACCTCGAGATACTCGGCCTCGCTGGCCGCCCCGGTCGGGGCCGCACCGATCCACGACAGACGCGGATGGGGGTTGAACCCGTGGGAGAGCGCCACCGGGATCCCGGCTCGTCGCAGCGCCCACTCCATCGCCCGCGCCACGTCGCGGTGCGAGCTGAACCGCCCGCGACCGCGCTTGGCGTAGCGCACGCGCAACTTCATCGCGATCGGCGCCGAGGGGTTCGCCGCGACCCCGTTGCGTCCCATCCCGGCGCCGCTCTAGCCGCCGTGCAGGGCGGGGTTGCGGACGGGGGTCGAGGAACGGGGGGCGACGGGGATGATCGGCAGCATCGACCGGTCGGCGGGCGTCATCTGGATCTCGGTGCCCATCTGCGGGCAGACCCCGCAGTCGAAGCACGGCGTCCAGCGGCAGTCGTCCTGCTCGCGACCGTCGAGCGCCTCCTGCCAGTCGTCCCAGAGCCACCCGCGGTCGAGCCCGGAGTCGAGGTGGTCCCAGGGCAGCACCTCGTCCTCGGTGCGCTCGCGGGTGGTGAACCACGCCATGTCGACGCCCTGAGGACCCAGCGCGACCGCGGCGGCGTCGGCCCACCGCTCGAAGGAGAAGTACTCGCTCCAGCCGTCGAAGCGCCCGCCCGCACGCCACACCCGCTCGATAACCGCGCCGACGCGCCGGTCCCCCCGGCTGAGCAGGCCCTCGACCATGCTCGGCTCGCCGTCGTGGTAGCGCAGGCCGACGTTGCGCCTGACCGAGCGGTCGCTGTTGATCGCGGCGCGCAGCTTGCGGAGGCGGTCGTCGACGACCTCCGGCGGGGTCTGTGCGGCCCACTGGAACGGGGTGTGTGGCTTGGGCACGAACGCCCCGATGCTCACGGTGGCGCGGACGTCGCCGCGCCCCGAGGCCCGCCGGCCGGCGCGGACGACCTCGTGGGCCATCGCCGCGATCTGCAGGACGTCGTCGTCGGTCTCGGTGGGCAGACCGCACATGAAGTACAGCTTGACCTGCCGCCACCCGTGCTCGTAGGCGGTGGAGACGGTGGCGATGAGCTCCTCCTCGGAGACCATCTTGTTGATCACTCGACGCAGCCGCTCGGAGCCGCCCTCGGGGGCGAAGGTGAGGCCGGACCGGCGCCCGGACCGGGTCAGCTCCTCGGCGAGCTCGACGTTGAAGGCGTCGACGCGGGTGCTGGGCAGGCTGAGGCCGGTGCCGGTGCCCTCGTAGCGGTCGGCGAGTCCCTTCGCGATCGCCCCGATCTCGGAGTGGTCGGCGCTGGAGAGGCTGAGCAGTCCGACCTCGGAATAACCCGACGCCTCGAGCCCCTTCTCGACCATCTCCCCCACGCCCCGCGGCGACCGCTCCCGCACCGGACGCGTGATCATCCCGGCCTGGCAGAAGCGGCACCCACGCGTACAGCCCCGGAAGATCTCGACGCTCATCCGCTCGTGCACCGTCTCGGCCATCGGCACGAGGGGCGCCTTCGGGTAGGGCCAGTCGTCGAGGTCGCTCGTGGTGCGCTTGTGGATCCGCGTCGGGGCGGCGGGCGTCGTCGGGCGGAGGGCGACGATCGCGCCGTCGTCCGCGTAGTCGACCGCGTAGAGGCCGGGGACGTAGACGCCGGGGACCCCTGCCAGCTTCTCGAGGGTCGCGCGGCGGTCGAGGCCCTCGGCCTTCGCGGCCCGCACGGCCTCGGTGATGTCGCCGACCACCTGTTCGCCGTCGCCGAGGGCCACGATGTCGACGAAGTCGGCGATGGGCTCGGGGTTGAACGCGGCGTGTCCGCCGGCGAGGACGAGCGGATGGGTGGTGTCGCGGTCCGCGGCGTGCAGAGGGATCCCGGCGAGGTCGAGGATCTCGAGAATGTTCGTGTAGCCGAGCTCGGTCGCCACGCTGATGCCCAGCACATCGAACGCGCCGACCGGACGGTGGCTCTCGACGGTGAACTGCGGAACCCCGTGCTCGCGCATCAGCACGGCCAGGTCGGGCCACACCGCGTACGTGCGCTCGGCGAGGGCGTCGGACCGCTCGTTGAGGACCTCGTAGAGGATCATCAGGCCCTGATTGGGCAGGCCGACCTCGTAGGCGTCGGGGTAGCAGAGCGCCCACCGGACGTCGGCGTCGTCCCAGTCCTTGACCGTGGCGTTGCGCTCGCCCCCGACGTACTGCACGGGCTTCTTGACCCGCGGCAGCAACGGCTCCAGGGCCTCGAACACCGACTCGACCATCGGGGCAGGGTAGCGAGCCTCCACTTGTCGTTGTGAATCCGCGCGACGAGTGGCCCGGGAATCGGTGGTTGACCCGCGACAGTCGGACCCGGGGCGGCGTCATCGCCCGATCGCGTTCCGCACCGTGGCGACGTAGCTCGCCCGGCGCTGGTGCACGTCGTTCCACGAGAAGCGATAGACGGTCCACTCCCGAGCCACGACCTGGTTCTCGCGGTCGCGGTCGTCGAACACGGCGAGCTCCATCCCGTGCTCCGAGCGCCCGTCCATCTCGAGCCCCACCCGCGCCCGTCGGTACGCGAGGTCGAGGTAGGCGACGCGGCCGTCCGCCCGGACCACGCGAACCTGCAGTTCCGGCGGTGGGAGGCCCGCGTCGAGCAGGGCGAGGCGGGACGCGGTCTCGAGGGGGGAACCCGAGGCCGGCTCGGCAAGCCGCACCCATGCGGCCGCCCGGCGGATGCCCGGCGCTCGTGCCAGCCGGACGAGGACCGCCTCCATCTCGTCGCGGGTCACCCGCCCGAGGGCGAGCGCGCGCTCGACCGCCCAGATCGCCCGGGTCCGGTCGGTGACCGTGCGGCACAGGTCGCCAGCGTTCGCGCCACTGTTGTCACCCCGATCCCGCCGATGACCTCGACGTCCTCGGGGCCCAGCCGCGAGGTGTGGAAGACGAGGCGCGTGCGGTGCGGCCGGCGCTCCCCGGGCGCGGTGGAGCGCGTTCGCCCCTCGAGGACGAGCGGCCCGCTGCCGAGCTGTGGACCGATCGCGGACCCGAGCCGGTTGGGGACGGAGCGCGAGTGGCCACGCCCGCTGCCGAGCCGGGCAGCCCCCATGCCACTTGTCGCGGCCGAACCGCGCGCTTCCGGCCACTTGTCGTTGTGAGTCCCAGCGACAAGTGGCGATCGTCCCGGGGCCAGTCCGCCGCTGCCCGCCGCGCGGGCCGGGTGCGTCAGCCGAACCAGAGCTTGATCTCGCGTTCGGCGGACTCCGCCGAGTCCGAGCCGTGCACGATGTTCGACCCGGTCTCCAGGGCCAGGTCGCCGCGCAGCGATCCGGGAGCGGCCTTCTCGACGGGGTCGGTGCCGCCGGCCACCTGGCGGACGGCCGCGATCGCGCGCGGGCCCTCGACGATCATCGCGACCACGGACCCGGAGGTGATGAACTCGATGAGCTCGCCGAAGAACGACCGCTCCGCGTGCTCGGCGTAGTGCTGCTCGGCGAGCGAGCGCTCCACCGACATCAGCTCCAGCGAGGCGAGCCGCAGTCCCTTGCGTTCGATGCGCGAGATCACCTCGCCCACGAGGCCGCGCTCCACGCCGTCGGGCTTGACCAGCACCAGGGTGCGCTCGCTCATGTCGGCTCCTCGTCGCGTCGTGGACCCGCCGAGGGTAGCGACGCGGCTCACGCGGCCGGCCAGGCGGTCTGGCGGCGGATCACCTCGTGGCGCAGGTACAGCAGCAGCGCCCACACCAGACAGAACACGACGCCGAGCACGCCCAGGGACGGCGAGACGATCCACCCGAGCACCATCAGCACCTGCAGGGCGACCGCGAACCCGAGGCCCCACGGGCGGGAGAAGAGCGGGATCGCCGCGATCAGTCCGAGGGTCAGCACGACGACCCAGGCGATCTTCAGCGGCGTGAGGCCGCCCTCGACCTTGGCCATGACCAGCAACGCCAACGGCACGGCGATCGCCTCGAGGGTGAGCGCGGCGCTGTAGGGCCCGCGGAACGCCGTGCGGGGGTCGGCGCGGGCCGAACCGCCCGCCCCGGTCGGGGCGGTCATCGCGGGCCCCGACCGAGCAGCGTGCGGGCCTCGCCCGCGGCCACCACAGACCCGATCACGAGGACGCCGCCGCCGGAGACCGGCTCGTCGGGCTCGGAGACCTCCTCGGCCAGGCCGATCGCGGTCTCGAGGGCCGCGTCCATCCGCGGCTCCACCACCACGCGCGAGGCCCCGAACCGGCCCACCGCGAGGCCGCCGAGCTCGTCGGCGTCCATCGCCCGGTCCGACGTCACCGCAGTGACCACCACCTCGTCGAGGATCGGCTCGAGCGCGGCGAGGATCCCGTCGGCGTCCTTGTCGCCCATGATCGCGACGACGCCGACGAGGCGCCGGAAGGAGAACTCCTCGCGTACCGCCGACGCCGCGGCGGTGGCGCCGTGGGGGTTGTGCGCGGCGTCGACGACGACGGTGGGCGCGGTGCGCAGCCGCTCCAGCCGGCCGGGAATGCGGAGCGCGGCGAACGCGTCCTGCACGGCCTCGAGGTCGAGCCGCCGCTCCGATCCCGCGCCGAAGAACGCCTCGACGGTCGCGAGGGCGAGCGCGGCGTTGCCCGCCTGGTGCTCGCCGAACAGCGGCAGGTAGATGTCGTCGTACTCGCCGCCGAGCCCCCGGAGCGTGAGCTGCTGCCCGCCGACGGCAACGGACCGCTCCAGCACGCCGAACTCGATGCCCGCCCGCGCCACCTCGGCGCCGACCTCGACGGTGCGCTCGAGCAGCATCTGCGCGACCTCGGGGGTCTGTTGGGCGAGCAGCGCGACCGAGCCGGGCTTGATGATCCCGGCCTTCTCCCGGGCGATGCCCGCGAGGTCGGACCCGAGGTAGGCGACGTGGTCGACGCCGATGGGCGTGATCGCGGCGACCGCGGCGTCGGCCACGTTGGTGGCGTCCCAGCTGCCGCCGAGCCCCGTCTCGAGGACGGCGACGTCGACCGGGGCGTCGGCGAAGGCGGCGAACGCCATGGCCGTGAGCACCTCGAACTTGCTGCACGACGGCCCACCGCGGTGCTCCTGCGCGCGGTCGACGACGCCGACGTAGGGCGCGATCTCGTGCCAGGTGTCGACGTAGCGGCGGGCCGGGAGCGGGGCGCCGTCCAGCGCGATCCGCTCGGTGACGCGCTGCAGGTGGGGACTCGTGTAGCGCCCGGTGCGCAGGCCGATCCGGGTGAGCAGCGCGTCGATCATCCGGGTGACCGAGCTCTTGCCGTTGGTGCCGGCCACACCGATCACCGGGTACGAGCGCTGCGGGTCGCCGAGGATCTCGGTGAGTGCGCGGATGCGGTCGAGAGACGGGGCGATCCGCGTCTCCGGCCAGCGGCGGTCGAGCTCAAGCTCCACGGCGGCGAGGTCGGCGAGCGCGGAGGCGTCGTCGGGCTCGCCGGCCGGGACCGTGGCGGCGTCGTCGACGGGGCCGGTGCGCACCAGCGCGTCGGCGAGGGCGCCGCCGCCCGGGCCGGACGCGGTGTCGTCGGCACCGCCCGCCATGGCCAGGAGCTGGGCGATCTCGTCGGCGTCGCCGTCACCGGCCGCGTCGGTTTCGGAGGAGGAGTAGGCACCGTCGGGAATCGTCCAGGGGTCGTACCGCATCAGGTCGATCCTACGGTCGGATCAGCCGACCGGGGCGTCGTCCGCCGGGTCCCGAGCGCGCGCCAGGGCGGCGAGGTGGGCCGCGCGGGCCCGCGCGAAGTCCGGCTCCCCCGGACCCGTGCCGGCGGCCCGGGCCACCGCGAGCCCGAGCAGGTAGGCGGTGATCGGGGCGGCCGGCCGCGCGACGCCGTGCGCCACGTCGCGGGTCATGTCGAGCACCAGCGGCGTGAGGAAGGCGGGATCGACGAGCTCACCGAGCTCGGTGATGCCGAGCTCGGCCGCCACGTCGGTGATCCAGTCCTCGAGGGTGCTCACGACGCCATCGTGCCTGCCGCCCGCGACACCGTCGCCACGGCGTGGGCACCGTCAGAACAGGGCGGGCACCTTGAGCACGAGCGAGTACACCCCGTAGAGGAACGGGATCAACACCCACGCCCAGGCGACGACGGTGAGCGCGGTGCGACCGCCACTGCCGGGGGAAGCGGCGCCGGCGCTGGAGGCGGTGGTGGAGGCGCTCGGGGTGTCCGGTCGGCTCATCGTGACGCTCCTTCGCCGGCCCCGAGGGGCGCGGACGGGTCCTCGGCGGTGACGTAGTGCTGGGGATCGACCGGGCGCACCAGCTCGTTGGCCACGAACCCGATGCCCAGCAGGGCGATCATGATGATGAACGAGAGGGTGTACTTCGCCACGCCCGGCTGGTCGCCCTGGGCGTCGACGACGGCGTTGACGATCAGCGGACCGAGCACCCCGGCGACCGACCACGCGGTGAGCAGGCGACCGTGGATGGCTCCGACCTGGTAGGTGCCGAACAGGTCCTTGAGGTAGGCCGGGACCGTGGCGAACCCCGCGCCGTAGAAGGAGAGGATGAGTAGGGAGGCGACGAGGAAGACGACCGTGTTGCCCTCCCCCATTGTGAGGATGAGCAGGTAGAGCAGGGCCCCGACGCCGAGGTAGAACCGGTAGACGTTCTTCCGGCCGACGACGTCGGAGGTCGCGGACCACACGAACCGGCCCAGCATGTTGGCCAGGGACAGGATCGCGACGAAGGCGCTGGCCGCCGCCGCGATCAGGGTCGCGGGGGCCGTCCCGGCGAAGAAGTCCTGGTAGATCGGGTTGGCCCGTTCGAGGATCCCGATGCCCGCGGTCACGTTGAAGCACAGCACGACCCACAGGAACCAGAACTGCCGCAGCCTGATCGCCGTCGCCGCCGACACCTGCGGACCGTCCGCCGGCGTCCCGGACGGCGCCGCAGGCGCGGCCGGCGCGTTCGGGGGGCGCCAGTCGTCGGCCGGCACCCGGATGAGCAGCCACCCCAGCGACATGAACACGGCGTAGCCGACGCCCATGACCGCGAACGTGCCCGCGAGGCCGGACGGTGCGGTGCCGAACGCCGCGAGCAGCGCGGTCTCGACGGGCGCGGCGATGAGCGCACCCCCGCCGAACCCCATGATCGCGATGCCGGTCGCCATCCCCGGACGGTCGGTGAACCACTTCATCAGCGCCGAGACCGGCGAGATGTACCCGATGCCGAGGCCGATGCCGCCGATGCCGCCGTACCCGATGACGACGAGCCAGTACTGGTTCAGCACCAGGCCGAGCGCGGAGACCCCGAAGCCCGCGGAGAAGCAGACCGTGGAGACGAACATGGCCCATCGCGGGCCCCGCCGCTCCACCGTGGTGCCGGCGACGGCGGCCGAGAGGCCGAGCATCAAGATCGCGAGCTGGAACGGCAGCGCGGTGGCGGTCCCGGACAGGCCCAGCCCCTTGCCGAGACCGGTCTTGAGATTGCTCCAGGCGTAGGCCTGGCCGATGCTCAGGTGCACCGCCAGCGCGGCCGGGGGCACGAGCCAGCGGCTCCACCCCGGCGGTGCGACGATGGCGGCACGGGACAGGAACCCCTCGCTCATCACGATGTCCGATCTGCGTCGATGCCGTGGACCGCGCACAGCATGTCACCGGTTCGGACCAACGACCACACGAGGACCAGACAGGACCGGAGGCACGGATGGGACGGGTGACGGTGCGCAGGCCGGTGGTGCGCATCTCCGACGACGGCTCCCGCCGCCGTCCCGACAGCCTCGCCGCCGAGGAGCCGCTCGAGCTGCGGGTCGACGGGCAGTCGCTGGCGGTGACGATGCGGACCCCGGGCCACGACGTCGAGCTGGCGCACGGCTTCCTGCTCACCGAGGGCGTCCTGGGCTCCGGCGAGGACATCGCGACCGCCCGCTACTGCGACTCGCGCGACGACGCCGGGCGCAACACCTACAACGTCCTCGACATCGCGCTGGCGCCCGGCGTCGACCCGCCCGACGACTCGGTGCAGCGCCGCTTCTACACCACCTCGTCGTGTGGGGTCTGCGGCAAGGCGTCGTTGGACGCGGTGCGGACCCGCACCCGCTACTCCCCCGCCGACGACCCGACGACCGTCTCGACGGAGGTCCTCTTCGGCCTCCCCGACGCCCTGCGCGCCGCGCAGCGGGTGTTCGACTCCACCGGCGGCCTGCACGCCGCCGGTCTCTTCACCGCCGACGGGACGCTGCTCGTCGCGCGGGAGGACGTCGGTCGGCACAACGCCGTGGACAAGGTCATCGGCCACACGCTGCTCGCCGGGCGCGTCCCCGCCACCGGCACGGTCCTCATGGTCAGCGGACGGGCGTCGTTCGAGCTGACGCAGAAGGCGGTGATGGCCGGCATTCCGGTCCTCGCCGCGGTGTCGGCCCCCTCGTCCCTCGCGGCGGAGACTGCCGCCGAGACCGGCATGACCCTCGTGGGGTTCCTGCGGGGACGGTCGATGAACATCTATGCCGGCGATCATCGGATCGTGGACCGGGACTGGAAGGCCGCCCGGCCGGACGCCACGTTGCGTGACGACCGCGGACTCGCGTGAGCAACGCGGGTCCAGCAGCCGAGCAGTCAGCAGTGGGGGGCGGTGTCGTGCCGCGGCCGATCCGCCGACGCTCGTTCATCGCGGGTGCGCTCGGGGTCGCGGGAGTCGCCGGGGCGTCCGCGCTCGTCGCCTCCGCGACCGAGGGCCCCCGCACGGTCCGCGCAGCGGGTGCCGGTCCCGTCCGCCGCCCCCGGCGCGCAGGACGCGGTGGCGACGGTGGAGTGGGTCCGGTCGGTGGCGCGGGGGCGGTGGGTGCGCCTGGTCCTCGTCGCCCCGCCCGGGGTCGACCGCGGCACGGTGCCGGTCTGTCTCGGACTGCACGGGCTGGGCGGCAACGCGGAGTGGTGGGCCGACGCCGGGACGCGCCGCACCCTCGGCGCGGCCCGGGCCGGCGGCGCCGCCCCGTTCCTCGTCGCCGCCGTCGACGGGGCGACAACTACTGGCGCCCCGTCCGGTCGGG
>JAABVA010002194.1_pt1 | contig 19726 bp, 16 predicted proteins | sample 5560331 | NCBI WGS metagenome assembly JAABVA01 (sample SAMN12812661, study PRJNA571458) | rock metagenome | isolation source: Antarctica rocks | place: Antarctica: Victoria Land, Mt New Zealand sud | collected 2016-01-07 | reverse complement strand
CCGCGATGTGGGCGGCCGGGTCGGGGGTAGGCCTACACTCAGCCCCGCGCGACGCGCCCATAGAAAAGGAGGTTCTGGATGCAAACCGTCCTGGATGCCGGCCCGCAGCCCCGGGTCGGGCCGGCGCGGCGTGACCGCCTGCGCCGCTACTTCCGCAAGAACGGCCTGGCCTATTGGCTCATCGCGCCGTCGCTGCTCTTCCTCCTGGTCATCGAGTTCTTCCCGCTCGCGACGGGCCTCAAGGAATCGCTGTACTATCACAACCGGGTGCAGCCCTGGCTGACGCACTTCGTCGGGTTCGACAATTTCGTGCAGGCCTTCGGCGACTACGACGTGTGGCTCGCCTTGAAGACATCGGTCGTCATGGTCGTGGGCATCGTCGGGCTCAGTTACCTCCTCGGTCTGGTGGCCGGTATCCTGCTCAACCAGAAAATGCGCATGCGCGGTGTCTATCGCGCCCTGATACTCATCCCGTGGGTCGTGCCGTTCGTGGTGTCCTTCATCAGTTGGTCGTGGATGCTGAACGACCAGAGCGGCGCGATCGACCATGTGCTCCTGAGTCTCCACATTATCAAGACTCCTATACTGTGGCTGGCCGACCCCAATCTCGCGCTGCTGTCGGTTATCGTCGTCGGCGTGTGGCAGCAGTTCCCCTTCTTGATGATCACGGTGCTGGCCGCCCTGAGCGGCATCTCGGATGACGTCAACGAAGCGGCGTCCATCGACGGCGCTTCCCGCTGGCAGACGTTCCGCTACATCACGTTACCCCTGATCCTGCCCGTGAGCATCGTGGCCATCCTGCTGCAGGCCATCTGGACCTTCAATAACTTCGGCCTGCCGTTCGTCCTCACCGGCGGCGGTCCCGCCAACGCGACCACGCCGTTGATCCTGCTGGCCTACAAAGAAGCGTTCCAGCACTTCGACATCGGATACGGCACCACGCTGGCCGTCATCTCGATGGGCCTGATGCTGTGCCTCGGCGCCGTTTATTTGCGCGTCCAGGCCAAACAAACCGCCTACTAAGCAGGGAGCGGTTAGCACGTAGCAGGTAGCACGAGCGCCCAGCCGCGATGGTCCTGCGTGCGATTGCTCCGCTACGAGAGGAGGACACCGATGGCCAAGACACCCGTAGTCGGGACATCTCGCGCGGTCGGCGCCCGTGGCGCGTCACGCCCGGCCCTGGCCACCCCCCGCAAGATTCACTGGGATCGCATCACCCTCAGAGTGGTCACGCACGTGGTGTTGATCCTGCTCTCCCTGTTCGCCATCGCTCCGCTGGTCTGGGCTGCCACGACCGCGTTCAAGCCTGACAACGAGATTCTGGCCAGCGCGTCGCTGCTGCCGCAGCAGCCGACGTTCGACCACTTCACCTTCGTCATCGGCAACACGGCCTTCCCCCACTGGTTCCTGAACTCGCTCATCGTAGCCCTCTCGACCACCGCGTTGGCCATCGTGATCGGCAGCCTTGCCGGGTATGCGATGTCGCGCTGGCGCTTCCGGGGCCAGGCGGTGTATGGCAACACGCTGCTCGTCGTGCAAATGTTCCCGGGGGTCATGTTGGCCATCCCAATGTACCTGCTGCTGACCAATTTCCACCTCATCGACACGCTATGGGCGCTGCTCGTGACCTACCTGACCTTCGCCCTGGCGTTCTCGGTCTGGATGCTGAAAGGGTACTTCGACGGCATCCCGCGCGAGATCGAGGAGGCGGCGCTGATCGACGGGGTAAGCCGCCTCGGCATCCTCTGGCGCATCATCCTGCCCCTGGCCGGGCCGGGCATCACCACCGTCGCGGTGTACGCGTTCCTGATGGCGTGGAACGAATTCTTCTTCGCCTATGTCTTCCTCGCCTCGCCGGACAAATATACGCTGATGCTCGGCATGTACAGTTTCATCCAGCAATTCACCACGCAGTGGGGCAACATCATGGCCGCCGGGACCCTGACCACGCTCCCGGTGCTCATCTTCTTCTTCCTGCTCCAGCGGACGCTGACGCGCGGCCTGGTCGCGGGAGCGACGAAGGGATAAAGGGATAGGGGATAGGAGACGACGATGAAGATCGCGCAGTTGCGCGGGCCGCGCGCGTTTGAGCTGATCGACGAACCGGTCCCGGCGCCCGCGGCGGATGAGGTCCTAGTCCGCGTGGCCTTTTGCGGCGTGTGCACATCCGAGTTGGATATGTGGGACGGTACCGCCGGGGACGCGGTCTTCCCCCGCTTCCCCGGCCACGAGGTGAGCGGCGTCGTGGAGCGCGTGGGCGAGGGCGTGCGGGCCTTCAAGCCTGGTGATCCCGTCGGCGTCTGGGTGACCGGGCGCGGCTTCGCCGAATACGTCGCGGTCAAGGCCGCCTACTGCCTGCCCGCCGGTGATGTGCCCCTGGACCTGGCGCTCGCCGAACCGCTCGCGTGCGCGGTCAACACGGTGGAGCTGGCCAACATCTCCCTCGGCGACGACGTGGTAATCATCGGAGCCGGCTTCATGGGCAACCTCGTGCAGAAGTTGGTCGCGTTGCAGGGCCCGCGCCGCCTGATCGTGGCCGATACCAGGACCGACGCGCTGGAGCGCGCCCGGCAAATGGGCGCGAGCCATGTGGTGAACGCGGCCACGGAGTCGCTGCCCGAGGCTGTAAAGGAGCTGACCGATGGCCGCGGCGCCGACGCCAGCTTCGAGGTGACCGGCGCGCAGGCCCCCCTGCTCGCGCTCGGCGACATCACGCGCATGAGCGGCAAGGTGGTGATCGTGGGCTACCATCAGGGAGGGCGACGGGAGGTCCCCCTCGCGCAGTGGAACTACATGGCGTTCCAGATCGTGAACGCGCACTTCCGTGAAGAGGCCATCATCATGCGCGGCATGCGTATCGGGATGCGCCTGCTCACGGCGGGCCGGCTCATGCTCGATGGGCTGGTCACACATCGCTACGCGCTGCCGGACATCGGGGACGCCTTCGCGGTGGCGCACGACAAGCCCGCCAGCTTCGTGAAGTCGACCGTCCAGATCGCGACGGCGTGATGGAGCGCTAACCTGCGACTGCCCTCCCCGCTTCGCGTGGGCCCGGATGGCAAACCACGGCCGACCGCAGTCGATTGAACCACACGTAAGCCCCTCAATCCTGCCTAAGTACGAGGAGTACGACATGCCGTCACTGCCCTGGCCGGATAGGCCGCCCGAGCGGGAGCGTTTTCGGCGCCCGCCGCGGGACTACGGCATCCTGCCCTTCTGGTTCCTGAACGGCGAGCTCGACCCAGCCGAGATGCGCTACCAATTGCGCGAGTTCCGCGACAAAGGGATGCCCGGTATCATCCTGCACGGGCGCTATGGATTGGAGATGCCGTATCTCGGGCGGGACTACCTGGAGCGCATCGCGCTGGCCGTCAACGAGGCCGAGAAGTTGGGCCTGCAGACGTGGATCTACGACGAGATGAACTGGCCGAGCGGCACGGCCGATGGGCGCGTGCTCCGCGAACGCCCCGACCTGACCCAGCGCTATCTCGAGTGCATCAACTTCCCCGTGCGCGGACCGTGGTTCTCGTACCTGACCGGGGCCGACAGCCGCTACCTCGATTTCGAGCGCTCCACGCCGGTGGCGGCCTTCGCGGTGAGCGGTGAGGGCCGGGTCGTGGACCTGACGCCCACCCTCTCCTTCGAGAACGTGATCCCCTGGGAAGCGCCGCCTGGCAACTGGCGGCTGATGTACATCGTGGAGAAGAGGGCCGACTACTACATCGACGCGCTCGACCCCGAGGCGACGCGGGAGTTCCTGCGCATCGGGTACGAGCCTTATGCCGAGACCGTCGGGGCCAAGCTCTCGCGCCCGATGCTGGGCTTTTACACCGACGAGCCGGCGATGCACTACTATGTCACCGGGGGAGACAACCCCATCGTCCCCTGGACCAAAGACATGTTCCGCCGCTTCCAGGAGCGCAACGGGTACAACCTGCGCCCGCGCCTGCCCGACCTGTTCTTCGACGTCGGCCCCGATAGCGCGCGCGTCCGTTACGACTTCTACACCACCCTGACCGACTTCTACAGCGACGCCTACTACCGCCAAATTCACGCGTGGTGCCGCGACCACGATGTCCTGTTCACGGGCCATCTGCTCTACGAAGAGTGGCTGCGCAAGATGATCCGCGTGGAAGGCAACGTCTTCAAGCACTACGCGCACATGGACGTCATCGGCGTCGACCACCTCTATCCCTTCATCGGCAACCGCGACCGCCCGGACGAGCACGTGGCCATCAAGGTGGCCAGCTCGGCCGCCCACCAGTTGGGCAGCCCGCGCGTGCTCTGCGAGTCCTTCGGCGGCCTCTTTATGGACGCCACGATGCAGCGCATGAAGTGGGTGGCCGACTGGGAATACGTTCTGGGGGTCAACCTGCTCAACCCGCACGGCTTCCACTACACGCTGGAAGGTCCCCGCAAGCGCGACTGGCCGCCGTCGATGTTCTACCAATACCCCTGGTGGCGCTATTACGGCGACTTCTCGGACTATATCGGCCGCATCAGCGAGCTGTTGTCGGGCGGGCGCCACGTCGCCAAGGTGGCCGTGATCTGGCCGATCAACGCCATGTTCGCCACCTATACGCCGCAGAGCCACAACGAGTTGGGCGACCGCACCGAGGGCGATTTCAACGCCCTGACCGATCTACTACTACGCCTGCACTATGACTTCGACTACCTCGACGAGGACTTGCTGGCCGGCGCCGAACTTGACGGCGCCTCCGTGCGCGTGCGCGACGAGGTCTATGAACTGTTGATCCTGCCGCCAATGGCGCACGTGAAGCTCAGTACGGTCGAGCGCCTGGAGCGGTTTGTCCGCCAGGGCGGTAGGGTCCTGAGTATGGTGTTCCTGCCCGATCGCGCCTTTGGCCCCAACGGGTTGGTCGACATCTCCGGCCGCATCGCCGGCCTGTTCGGCGTCGATCCGGGCGACAGCCAACAGAGCTTCCGCGCCCACACGGACATCGACACAGTCGAGCGCACGCATGCCGGTGGCGGGAAGACAATCTTCCTGCGCGATTACGCGCTGGCGCGCCAGCTGCCGCTACGCCTGCAACAGCAGTTGGGCGTACCGGGCCGCACGGAGAGCGCCCAATTCGTCATCGAGCCGGCGGGTGATAGCAGCCGCTACCTGTTCGCGCACGCCGACGGCGCGCGGGAAGAGATCACGGCCGAGGTAGGGGCCGAGCGCGCGGCCGTCGCCTCGGCGCTGCGCGGCGCCCTGGAGGGCCTGATCGCGCCCGACGTCACGATCGACAACCCCGAGATCTTCTACGTACACCGCGTGAAGGACGGGCAGGACCTCTACTTCCTGGTCAATCCCACCTTCTCCCCCCAGGAGGCGCGCGTGACCGTGACGGGCGCGGTAGAGCCTCTGTTGTGGGACCCCTCGACGGGCGAGGAGCGGCCGATCGCGCCGTCGCGCGAGGTGGAGGGCCGCACAGAGTTCCACCTGACCTTGCCCCCGACGGGCTCCGCCTTCGTGTTGGCGACCGCGCCGCGCGCCGCGCGCATTGTCGATACGGATGTCGTGGTCGACGCGATCGAGGACGGAGCGATACGGGGCTATACTCGCGCCGACGAGGGCTATGTCGTCGTGGAGCGCGATGGTCGCCACGAGCGCCTGACGGCGCAGGGTGGCCCAGCCGCCGAACCGATAACGCTCGACGGCGACTGGGAGTTTGTCGCGGAGGACGCCAACGCGCTCGTCATCGACTCCTGGGTGGCCACGACGGAAGCGGCGGGAACGCCACGCGAGGTGTATACGGCGCCCGACGCCGATACAAGTGGTTGGCTGCCCATGACGATGGGCGCATGGTCCTACCAGCTGCCGGCCGAGCCCAGCGCTCCCTACCCCATCGACGTGTGGTACCGCATCGGCTTCCAGGTCGACGACGTACCGTCCAGGGCCGAGCTGATCGTCGACGGCTTCGCCGGTTCCGCCTGGGAGCTCTACGTCAACGGACAGGCAGCCTCGGCCGAGCCAGCCCGCAGCGCGATCGACAGCCAGATGGACGCCGTGGACATCAGTGATCTGGTGCGGCAGGGCGCTAACGTCGTGGCGCTGCGCCTTACCGTGACCACTGCGGCCGATGGCCTCCTGGATCTGCTCAAGATCACGGGCGATTTCAGCCTGACCCGTCGAGCCGGCGGCGGTTACAGCATCGCGGCGCCGCGGCGCGCGGTCCAGCCCGCTTCGTGGACGGCTCAGGGCTATCCGTACTACTCCGGTCGTGGCGTCTACCGCCGCGCCGCGCCGGTCCCGCTCGACGTCGCGGGCCGGCGGGTGTTCCTGGAGGCCGCGATGGCGGATGACGTGCTTGAGGTCGTGGTGAACGGGCAGCGCGCTGGTGTGCGCCTGTGGGCGCCGTACGAGGTGGAAATCACGCCCTTCTTGCGGCCCGGCGACAATACGCTGGAGCTGCGGGTGGCGAACACGCTGGTGAACCTGCTGGAGGCGGTGGAGCGTCCGTCCGGGCTGGCCGGAGCCCCACGGCTCGTCGCTTACCAGGAAGTCACCTTCGCTTCGACGCCATTGCTCGTGTCGAGCGCGGCCGGCGGCGTCAGTGGGGAATAGGCGTCAATTGAGAGATCCAGCATGCAGCTGCCGATAGAGGACGTGACCCCCGCCGCTTTTGCCCCGTTCGGCGTGGTGATCGAGCAGCCGGCGCGGCCGGCCGACGCCAACGGCCCCGGCTGGCAGTGGTGGGGCGACACGTTGCTGCTGGCCGAGGCGGACCGTCCGTACGGCATTGGGTATTTGAGCCTGCAGCCGTCCGCGTTGCGCGTCGATTGGGCCGAGCGGCACATGCGCGGCGTCGAGGCCCTGATCCCGAGCGGGGGTGATTGCCTCGTCTACGTGGCGCCAGCAGCGCGCCCGAATGAGCCAGAGCGCCCGCCGGCGTTGGACAGTTTCCGCGTGTTTCGTGTGCGACAGGGGCAGGGCGTGGTGCTGCACAAGGGTGTGTGGCATGGTGCGCCCCTGGCCATCGACCGTGCGCTGAACGTCGTGGTCCTCTTGCCGCAGGGGACCGGCGGGGGCGATACCAGTGTCGCGCGTTTCGCCGAGAGCATCGTGATAACAAGAGAGGATAGTTAATGCCCATCGTCGATCGTCGCGAATTCGGCGGCCGCTTCAGCGTCAAAGAGAACGCGCAACGGCTGGCCAACTACCGCTATCTCGAAGTGCAACTGATGGAAATGATCGGCGGATGGTCTCACACCACGCCGCAACTCGCCTTCAAGGCCACCTTCGGCTACCATGTGTACGACCACGCGCAGGCCGCCGACCTGCTCGGCGAGCGCCTCTACCAACTGCGCTCGGGACGCGACCGCGAGGAGCCGGCCACGGACGAGTTCGCGCGGCTGTGCGAGGATGTGTGGAACCTGGACGCGACGATCGACCGCCTCGTTGCCGTCTACCGCGTGCTAGAGCCGCATCTCGTCAGCACCTACGTCTACCATGCCGACGCGACCGATCCACTGACCGACACGCCGACGGTGCGCCTGCTGCGCCAACTCGCCGGTCTCGACCAGTCGCACGTTGCCTGGGGTCAGGCCGTGCTCGACGCGCTGACCCAAGCGCCGGAGGACCGCAAACGCGCGCTGGAGGTCCAGGCGGACCTGGAGGCGCGTCTGGTCGCCTGCGGCGGCGTGACGGGCCAGGGCATCGAGTCTCATTGGCTGTCCTTTCACAGCATCAAAGAGGAGGACAAGGGGCAGCAGCGGCGCAAGCGCGGCAAGGCGGGCTACCGCTACGTCAAGCGGAGCGCGCCGCTCGACCACCCCGTCGTGGAGGAGCCCTTCTGGTTCTCCGCCAACCCCGACGACTTCCGCGCCGGCTACACCGCCGCGGACGAGTGGTCGCTGGAGGGTTTCCGCCATAAGTTCCACCAACTCCTCTATGGGGAGGTCGAGACGACTGACCGCATGGGCAAGATGCTGGCTGAGTTCCCCGCGTTGCCCTGGGAGATGCGCCTGGAGTTGGCCCACCAGATGTGGGATGAGGCGCGGCACATTGAGATCGTGGCTAAGGCTGTCGAGGAGGAGTTGGGCGGCGCGCTGGGCTACGGACCCTGGTCACTGGTGTGGTGGTGGATGCAGAACGAGGAGGACCCGCTCAAGCGCATCACCGTGACCAATAGCTGGGCCGAGGCCAACCTGATGCAGACGCTACGCCTCTGGCGAGAGCGCGCCACCGAGCGCGGCTACACGCGCATCGCCGAGTTGGCCGACTACCTGCAGGCCGACGAACTCACGCACGTCAAGCTGGCCACCAACTGGGTGCGGCAGCTCACCGCGCATGATCTCGCGCACCGCGACGAGCTAGTGCGCTGGGGGCGCACGGCCGTGGGGCGCATCGAGGGCTTCTTCGCCACCGACGCCAGCGCACAGGAGAGTGAGCCGGAGGTCCACTTCACGTTCCTCAAGCCGGACCGGGGCGAGCCGGTTGGAGCGACGAGCGCGGTCATTGGTGAATAGCATGGAGAGAGGAGTCTACTTCGACGCCTGGTTCCCCCGCCAGCACTGCTATCACCCCAGCCTGCCGCCGCGCCGGCTGCGCATGGTCGAGGATCTGACGGAGTATCGGGCCACCGCCCTGGTCTGGTCGGCGTTAGGCGGCGGGTCCATCGCGCTGCCCTACCTGGAGCAGGAAGCCTTCGGCGCGATCGACCCGCGCTTCCGCTTCTACGGCTTTGTCAACGACGCCGAGTTTATCGCGACCTGCCGGGAGCGGGGCATCAAGGTCTTTGGCATCGTCTTCGAGGTGCAGGGGTGGGAGTTCCCCGTCGAGTTGAACGAGGCCGAGGACACCATCTTGGCGATGAATGAGTTGCGCGGCGCCGGCACGCAGGGCTGGCTGGGCCTGCGTGAGTTCTCCCAGAACCGCTATCCCAAGCTATGGAAGCCCCTCGAGCACTACTTCCCCGATGGCCTCGTCAACAGCGACGGTGAGCGGGTGACGGATCTGCTGGACGAGTGCTGCTCGCGCGACATCCACGGGGAGCCGTGCCATGCCCGCTGGGTGGAGTGCCCCGACCGCACGCACTACTGCTACGCGATGGACCGCAACAACCCGGTCTGGCGCGACTACCTCAAAGCGGTCGTCCGCATCCAGATCGACGCCGGCGTGGACGGCGTGCAGTTGGACGAGGCCGAACTGCCCATCACCAGCTTGCAGTACGGGGGCTGCTTCTGCAAGGACTGCATGAAGGGCTTCTGCGCCTACCTGCGCGAACTGCCTGACGGAGAGCGGCCCCGCGAACTGGACGGCGTCGATCTGGACACCTTTCACTACGGCGCCTGGCTGCTCGCGCGCGGCTACGACTTCAAGACGGACCGTGAGTCCACCCCGCTCTTCTGGGAGTACCTGCGCTTTCAGCGGCGCGCCATCACGCGCTACTTTGGCGAACTGGCCGACTATGCGCGCGCGTACGCCGCCAGCAAAGGACGGAGCGTGCTGGTCTCGGGCAATTTCTTCAACCTCTTCGACCACTACTACCCGTTGGAGCCCAAGGTCGACATGGTCATCACCGAGATGCGCAACACGGCGTACCGCCAACCGGCCTGGTATCGCTACGTGGCGGGCTTCGCGGGCGACAAGCCGGTGATCGTGGTCGAGAATCCCTATGGCGGCGTGGTCCCTGGGCTGGTGGAGCGGTTACAGAGCGGGCGCGGGCATGACCTGTTTCGCCTGTCGCTCTACGAGGGGGCAGCGCTGGGCGCGAACATGAGTGTGCCCTACGGTGCGTGGATGGGCAGCGTCGTCCAGGACTCCTTCTACGCGCCCCACGAGTTGTGCGTTGAGATCCAGCGATTCCTTGCCGACCACGAGCGCCTCTTCAGCCGGCAAACCTACGCCGAGACCGCCGTCGTCTACAGCATCGAGAGCAACACCCAACTTGTCGCCCGGCGCGACGTCTTTGCCGACAACCGCTCCAATGTTTCGGGTAGCGAAACCGTGCCGTTCTGGCAGGTCTGCGAGGAGTTGAGCGACGGGCTCCAGCCCTACGATGTGCTGTTCTTCCCCGACGGCGCCCTGCGGCCCGACACACTGGAGGTCGACGACCTGGCGCGCTACCGCACGCTGATCCTGCCGGCCTGCGGCTACCTGACGGCACAGCAGGCGCGGGTCATCCAGGCGTACCTCGACCAGGGAGGGCGCGCGCTGGCGCTGGGCGAGTTCGGCGCGAACCTTGACGAGCGCACGCGGCAGGCGCTCACGGCCCGCAAGGGAATGACCTTCCTGGGCATGGATGACCCTTTCCGCCTGGTGAACATGCCGGGAGAGCCGCAGGTACGCGCCAACGGTAACCACGACATGGCCATTAACGTCCACCACGTCGAAGACGGCGCCGCGATTCACCTGATCCGCTACGACTACGACGAGAGCCGAGACTGCGTGCCGCCGCTAGCGGAGGTGACGCTCGATCTGCGATTGCCTGAGCAGTTTAGCGCCATCGAGGTCTACAGCCCCGACAACGTCGCGCACGCGTCCCTGACCATCGCCGAGGATGTCCATCGTGTGACCCTGCGCGACGTGCCGCTGTACAGCATTGTCCTGCTCAAGCGCGGCGACGGTTAGCTGTCAGCTAACAAGCCTGTTTTCTACAACAGAGGGAACCTGATGAAAATCGTGAAGGTAGGCGTGATCGGATGCGGGGAGATCGCGCAGTGGATGCATCTCCCGTTTCTCACCGAGTTACCCGGCTTCCGCGTGACCGCGGTGTGCGACGTGTCGCCGCGCGTGACGGAGTATGTCGGCGAGCGTTTCGGGGTCGAAGGGCGCTTCACCGACTACCAGGCGCTGATCGACCAAGCCGATGTCGACGCGGTCGTGGTCGCCACGCCCATCCATAGCGACCCGACCATCGCCGCCGCGCGCGCCGGCAAGCATGTGCTGGTGGAGAAGCCGATGGCGCTCAACCTGGACGAGGCCCAGGCCATGGTCGAGGCGGCCGAGCGCGCCGGCGTGGTGCTGATGGTAGGGTACATGAAGCGCTACGACCCCGGCTACCTCCACGGACGCGACCTGATGCGCGCGATGCGCGACGTGCGGCTGATCCGCGTGCATGACCTCAACGGCCCCAATGCCGCCTATGTCCGCGATATGACCACGACGGTGCGCGACCCGGAATTGGAGGCCCAGACCGCGGCGGCGCTGGCCGCGGATATACGCCGCCGCTGCGAGGTTGCCCTCGGCGCCGGTCATCCCGACGCCGTGTACCGAGCGTACAACCTGCTCGGTGGCCTCTCCTCGCACGACATCACGATCCTGCGCGGGGCCTTCGGCGCTCCGGTCAGGGTGACGCACACGGAGATCTGGCAGGACGGCGCCTACATCCTGTCTACCCTGGACTACGGCGAGGAGCGCCGCTGCGTCTTCGAGATCGGATCCACGCATAAGAAAGAGTTCGACGAAGAGTTGGCGGCCTTCGGGTTGCACGGCACGGTGCATATCCGCTTCCCCAGTCCGTACGTGAAGTATGCCCCGACACTGGTGCAGGTCACCGACATGGAGGACGACGCGCTGGTCCAGCGCACCATCACAACATCTTACGAAGAGTCCTTCCGGCGCGAGCTGCAGCACTTCTACGCGTGCATCACCGAGGGGCGCGAGCCGGAGACGCCGGGCCGCGAGGGACTGGAGGACGTGCGCCTGCAGATCGACATGATCAACGCGGCGCTCCGTTAGGTGGCGCGCCACACGGGTAGTGGAGATACAAGACACATGACCGATAGGGACAATACAGGGAAGAAGGCGCTCATTGTCTGGGGCGGCTGGGACGGACATGAACCCGCGCAGGTCGCGGCTATCTTCGCCGCGGAGCTGCGCCGCCACGGCGTCGATGTCACGGTCTCCGACACGCTCGATACGTTTCGAGACAGCGCGCTGCTGCGCACCATGGACGTCATCGTGCCAACGTGGACGATGGGCACGATCGTGGACGAGCAATTGACGCCGCTGCTGGAGGCCGTCGAGGGCGGCGTGGGGCTGGCGGGCTGCCACGGGGGCATGTGCGACACCTTCCGCGCTGCGCCCGCGTACCAGTTCATGACCGGCGGGCAGTGGGTGGCGCATCCCGGTAACGACGGCGTGGCCTACAAGGTACATATCGCCGACACGGACCATTTCATCACACAGGGCTCCCGCGACTTCGACATCACGTCCGAGCAGTACTACATGCACACCGATCCTGCCAACAGGGTGCTGGCGACCACGCGCTTCCCGATCGCCGATGGGCCGCACGTCCCGAACGGCGTGGTAGACATGCCCGTCGTGTGGACCAAGTACTACGGCCAGGGCCGCGTCTTCTATTGCTCGTTGGGGCATCACGCGGACGTAGTAGCGCAGCCGGAGGTGTTGCAGCTGTGCGTCCGTGGCCTGCTGTGGGTGGCGCACGGTGAAGAGCTGGCCGACGGTTCGCATCGGTAAGCCAAACTCGATGTGGGGATGGGTCAGAGGGAGGATTTTATGCAGCATGGCTAGACGTGATAGAGCAGACAGGCCATACCCCCGAAGGCTTGGGATATATTGACCATTATCTTTACATCGGACGCCGATAGGGCTCGATTTAGAATAGGGGGAGTACCGATGATCACACACACGGCAGTCGAACAGGCTCGGCGGCAGGTAGCCGCGATGCTGCAGGAGGCGGGCATCGTGCTCACGCCACGGGAAGAGGCCGCGATCGAGATAGCCGACATGGGGCTGGGGGAGTTCGAGCGCCAGGGGTTGGCGCTCGTCATCTACGTCAACAACGACCGCTACTGCGCCAAGGAGTTGGCGTTGCTGCCCAGACAGACCTGCCCGCAACATCGCCATCCACCCGTCGGTGACAACCCGGGCAAGCAGGAGACGTTCCGGTGCCGCCGTGGGCGCGTCTACCTCTATGTCGATGGCGCGCCAACGCCGCACCCACACTGTCAGGCGCCCGCGGGACAACACGATGTCTACACGGTGTGGCACGAGATCGAATTGGGTCCGGGTGAGCAGTACACCATCCCGCCCGACACCTGGCATTGGTTCCAGGGCGGCGCCGAGGGGGCTATCGTCTCCGAGTTCTCGTCCACGAGCACGGATGAACACGATATCTTCACGGACCTGCGTATTGTGCGGACGCCCCGTATCGCCGAGTAACAGAGCGGCGCGTACACACGACCACTTCACAGGCTGTCCGGGAGCAGGGCGAGCATCGAGCGGCGCTACCCGTTGTGTCGAACGAGGCGGCACGGCCGTCAGGAGGATGGATGGCGATCGTTGTCTTCGGCAGCATCAACATGGATTTAGTGGTGCGCGCGCCCCGTTTGCCCGCGCCCGGCGAAACGTTGACGGGGGTGACATTCCGCACGTCTCCGGGTGGGAAGGGCGCCAATCAGGCCGTCGCCTGTGCCCGTCTCGGCGCCACCACCCGCCTCATCGGGCGGCTGGGCGACGATGTGTTCGGACAAACGCTGCGCGAGGGATTGCGCGCCGATGGGGTTGACGTGACCGGCGTTGACATGAGCGCGGGCATGCCGTCTGGTGTGGCGCTGATCACCGTCGATGATGGGGGCGAAAATACGATTGTCGTCGTTCCAGGGGCCAATGGTGCGATGGGCGAGGGCGACGTGACGCGCTTGGACGGTGCGCTGGAGGATGCGCGCGTCCTGCTGGTCCAGCTCGAAGTCCCCCTTGACGCCGTTGTTGCCGCCGCGCAGGCCGCGCGGCGGCACGGGGTCACGCTCATCCTCGACCCGGCGCCGGCGCGCGCGCTCCCGCCCGCGTTGTATGCCGCGACGGATATCATCACGCCCAATGAAACGGAAGCCGCGGCGCTCACCGGTATCCCCACCGATAGCCACGACGGGGTGCGGCGTGCCGCGCGCGCGCTCGTAGAGCGTGGCGCCCGTGGGGCGCTCATCAAGATGAGCCATAAGGGTGTGTATTGGGACGATGGGCGGGACGGACATTTCTGGGATGCGGTTCCCGTGACGGCCACCGATACGGTCGCGGCCGGCGACGCCTTCAACGGCGCCCTCGCCGTCGCCGTGGCGGAGGGGCGTCCAATCGACGACGCCATCCGGTGGGGTCTTGCGGCGGGGGCATGCGCGGTGACCAAAGCGGGGGCGCAACCCTCTATGCCCACCCGCGCGGACGTGATGGGTCTGGTACGATAGCCTACCACGCTCCGCCGCGGTCGCCCGGCTACCCCGACACGGCGATATCGCCAGCATCGTCAGGCGGACACGAGGCGCCATGCCATGACCGTGCGCCTATGGAAGGAGTGATGAGATGAGAATATCCTGGCGCACGCTCTTCGGGACCGCATGCTGCCTGATGGCGTTCGCCGTGCCCGGCAGCCACCCTCCACAGCGGCACATGGCCTGGGCGGCGCGGGCGGGGCAGACCGTGCCTGTCCTGCGCTTTGCTATCGACAACGACTACTATCCTGAGAAGCAGAGCGTGGCCCAAGCAGCGGCGGACTTCGCCCTCCTGCACAGCATCGGCGTCAAGATCCTGCGCGTCGGCATGGGGTGGGACGATACCAACCCAGCCCCGCGCGTCTACAACTGGGGCTTCTGGCGCGCATTCGTCCGCCGGGCCGCCGCGGCGGGCATCGAGGTCCGCCCGTACTACCTGTACCCGCCCTCGTGGGCGGCTGATCACTGGAACGACCCGCCGCGCCAGCCTGCGGACTACGGCCGCGCGTGCGGGATGATGGCCCGTGAGTTGCGCCCTTGGGTGCGCTACTACGAGGTGTGGAACGAGGTCGACCAGAATATCTTCTGGACCGGCACACAGGCCCAGTACCTGGCCGCGCTGCGCGCCTGCGCGGGGGCCATCCGCGCCACCCAACCGGGGGCCAAGATCGTGCTGGCCGGCCTGACGTCCCTCAACGCCGACTGGATCAACGCGCTCAATCACCTGGGCGGGAAGCACCTCTACGACGTGGTCGCCTTCCACACCTATGCCGAAGCCCCCTGGGATAGCACCCCTGTCGAGTCGTACACGACCCCGGGGAACTCCGCGCCGTACAGCTACGCGTGGTCGTGGGACATCGCGAGCGACCACGGACGGCTGCCCGTGTGGATGAATGAGGGCGGAGCGTCGACCGCCGACGATTTCGTGGACACCGAGTACAGCCAGGCGAGCTGGGTGCGGCGCATGCTGGCCACGCTGCTCTCGACGCCCGGCCGGCCGATCGTCCTCTTCGGCCTGTACCAGGTACGCGACCTGGACCCCGCGCTCTCCACGCCCATCGGCGACCAGACATCGGTGACCTTCTACCGGCACACGGGCGTCTTCACCAGCCGCGGCCGGCCCAAGCTCGCCGCGCACACCTATGCCGACCTCGTCCGTTTGCTGGATGGCCATCGTCCGGCCATCGAGAACGGCGTGTCCTACACACCCACCACGGGCATCGCCAGCGGAGTGCGCCTGCACGCCTGGCGCCTGGAGACCGGCACGCAGCTCATCATGCTGTGGGATACTCTGCGCACATCACGCGGCACGCTGCACCTGGCGTCGCGCGGTGGGGCGGCCTTTCTCCACGCGCCAGACGGAACGGTACGGCCCGTGGCCGGTTTTGACGGCCGGACTATTCCCCAGCTGGATGTCCGTGGGGGTGCCATGCCGCTCCTCTACGAAATCAGGCCCGCCACGGGCTCCGGCTATCGGTGAGCTGGTGATCATCTCACGTGTATGCCGTGGGCAACCGGCGCGTACGATGTCTGCGGACGTACAATCCGATCTTCGTGGACTAGCGGGAGATGCAACCCACGATGTCTCGTATACGTAACCCGTCGCCTTTGTTAGACTGAGGGCCAACGAGGAGGACGCCGGCGTTGGGAACGAGAGCGGCGCTAATCGACACGGATATCCATCCCGTGCTGGATCCCTCGCGGTTGGCCGAGTTCCTGCGCGAGCCCTGGCGGACGCGGTACCGCAGTGGGAACACCGGTCCGGGGTATCTGGGCTACTGGAACCCGGTCGGCGTCCGGCGCTCTGACGCGGGGCTACCGGATGGCTCACAGATTGCAGCCAGTGCCTCCAGCCTCGCAAGCCACTTTCTCGATGCCTACAGTATCGAGTACGGCTTGCTCAACGTGGACCACCTCTCTATTTGTCTGTCGCCCGAGCCCGACTACTCGGCGGCAGTCGTTTCCGCCGTCAACGATGTCATCGTGCAAGACTGGCTCCCCGTGGATGACCGCTTCCGCGCCTCACTTGTCGTCTCGCCGGTCGACCCGCACCTCGCGGCACGGGAGATTCACCGGCTCGGGGATCATCCGGGCATCGTGCAGGTGTTAATGCCAAGTGGGGCCCGCATGCCCTACGGCCAGCGTTTTTACCACCCCATCTATGAGGCCGCGGCCCGGTACCATCTACCGGTCGCGATTCACCCCGGCACGGAGGGCACAGGGATATCCTTCCCTCCCACCCCTGCCGGCTACCCCACCTCGTACCTCGAGTGGCACACAGGGCTGGTCGCCAGCTACATAGGGCACCTCATTAGCCTGGTGACCGAGGGCGTCTTCGTGACGTTCCCCGCGCTGCGGTGGGTGCTCATCGAGGGCGGTGTCTCCTGGCTGCCCGCGCTGCTGTGGCGGTTCGACAAGAACTACAAGGCGTTGAGGCAGACGACGCCGTGGCTCACTCGGCTGCCCAGTGAGGTCGTGCGTGAGGGGGTGTTCCTAACGACCCAGCCTCTTGAGGAGCCTGCGGACGTGGATCACCTTAGGCAGGTCTTGGGGATGTTTGACGCGAGCCGGATGCTTATGTTCTCCTCGGATTACCCGCACTGGGATGGGGACGCGCCGGACTTCGCCGGCCGTGCTCTCCCTCCCCACTTGCGCCCGCGCGTAATGAGCGAGACCGCCCGGGAGTTATACGGTCTGCCAGAGGGAGTCGCCGGCGAGAGCGGCCGGGGCCGGGAGCATAGCGATGTCTGAGGGGCGGACACGGGCCGAGCGAGAGTGGCCGGTCGCAAAGGTGCCTGAGATAGCCCCGGGCGGGCGCAAGCTCGTGGAGGTCGAGGGCCCGCTCGATCGGCGTGTTCAACGTGCGTGGCGCCTTTGTGGCGGTGCTCAACGTGTGCCCTCACCAACTGGCGCCGGTATGTCTGGGACAGGTGAGGGGCACCACGCTGGCATCGGAGCCCGGGGAGTACTGCTGGGGCCGAGAGGGGGAGATACTGGCATGTCCCTGGCATGGGTGGGAGTTCGACCTCCTGACGGGTAAGGCACTGGCCGACAAGCGCAAGCGCCTGCGGCTCTACCCCGTCGTGGTGCGTGACGATACCGTGTACTTGACTTTACCCGCCTGAAGCCGAATGGAGTTGCTTCATCGCACCGATGAGTGCTGTGCGCGCCCGGCCACCATCTCTTGAACGGTGTCAGCGCGTGGGGTAGTTGGCCTCCAGGGGGCAAGCGGAGCCACGCTGGGTCCGCTGCCCCCTTGCATGTCTATTCAGCGGCGTTTGCGGCGCACGGACCACGCTCACGTCGCTGCCCATGAGGCCGCTACAGCCGTGTCGGTCCCTACAGGCGATAGGGATGCGGCCCGAAGTCGGCGCGGTAGTAGTCCTCGGTGTGCGTCCCTGGCGGGATCAGCGCGTCGACGCGCTCCATATCCACGGCGGTGATCGTGACATCGCCCGCCGCGAGGTTTTCCTCCAACTGCGCGACACTGTTGGCCCCGATGATCGGGCTCGTCACGCCCGGTTGTGCGGTCAACCACGCCAGCGCGAACGCCGTCATCGTGCAGCCCTTCTCCCGGCAGAGCCGCTCCAGCCCATCGAGGACGTGCCACGTCCCCTCGCTGAACTCCTCGGGCTTCTCCCGCGCGCCGGCCGGCGTCGCCTGCCCCCGGCGATACTTGCCCGTGAGCTTGCCGCCCGCGAGGGGGCTCCAGGGGATGATCCCGACCCCGTAGGTCAGGCAGAACGGGATCAGCTCGCGCTCGACGCGCCGGTCGAGCAGGTGATAGGGGGGCTGCTCACAGACGAAGTGGTTGAGCCCGAGCTCGCGCGCCACCATCCAGGCTTCCATGAGCTGCCAGGCCGCGTAGGTGCTCGTGCCGATGTAGCGCACCTTGCCCGCGCGGATCAGGTCGTCGAGCGCGCGCAGGGTCTCGTCGATGGGCACGCTCGATTGTGGCCGGTGGATCTGGTAGAGGTCGATATAGTCGGTCCCCAGCCGACGCAGCGAGGCCTCGCACGCCTGGATGATATTGCGGCGATGGTTGCCCTGCATGTTGCGATCGGTGTCGTCCATCGCCCCATGGACCTTGGTCGCCAGCACCACGCGATCGCGCTTCCCGCTGGCCAGGGCGCGCCCGGTCATCTCCTCGGAGACGCCGCGCTGGTAGACGTTGGCGGTGTCGATGAAATTGCCGCCCGCGTCCAGGAAGTGGTCGACCATGCGCGTGGCCTCGGCCTGATCGGTCTTACCGCCGAACGTCATGGCACCCAGGCACAGTGTGCTGACTTGCACGCCGGTGCGCCCGAGGGGACGATACTCCATCGTAGGGAACTCCTTTCCTCGCGCCTATATAAGGCGCGGCTAGACGGGCGATGGACTGGCACGAAGTGGGCCACATGGTGAGAGTGGACAGGGACACGTGTCTGAAACGACGTACCCCATGCCTCCCGCATGGCGCTCTCGAACGCCCACAACGGGAAAAGGTCTCCCGTGCTCATCTGCTGCCCGTCCCTTTTCTTGGCATGCCCCGTCCTTTTCCTTTCTCCCCGCAGGGGGTGTGTGCCGCTCATCCCGCCGCGTCGCGCTCCTGGGGACGCTGGCGATGCCGGTAACTGCGGCCGAGCAGCGTGAGCGTGTGGGCGCTGTTGAGCAGGCGATCCAGCAGCCCCTCGGCCAGCACCGGGTTCGGGAAGAGCGCATAGAGGTCGGCCGGCTCGCGGTTGGTGGTCAGATCAACGAGCCCCGCCGATGGCGCCGACTCACCAGCCCGTAGAGGTCCTCGGTCTGGGCGACGGTGTATTCGCGTATGGCGAAGTCGTCCAGGGTGTCCTGCGGCTGCATGCCTTGTCGCTCTCGCATGGCCTGCGTGCGGGAGCGTGCTTGAGCACGCTGACGTTCCGTGCGGCAAAGGTCGCCATAGGGCGATATCCGCTCCCGTTCGAAGCGGAGCGCCGTGAAGCGGTCGCCGCAGTCCTTGCAGCGTTTGTGCAATTCTTTCATGCGCGCCTCCTGCACGGCGTCAGGCGCCAGGTCCTGGCCCATTACCGTCCGCTGAATATGTTACACCTTTGTGATGTCACTTTCAGTGTTTGGCGCGTTTTTCTTCACCGCTATTCTGCGTGGGATCGACGCATCGGCGCGTGCTAAGGGCCGGTCGTGTAATCTATGGGACCTTGGTGGCAAAAGCTATGCGCGCATGTCCATTCGATGAGGTGCATACTCATCCATGCTCCAACCATCGTCGTACCCCGCAGCGCGGCCGTGATTCGGCTGCAGCCCTTCCGCGCACCGACACGCTGGCTAATGCAGACCGACCCACTCACGGTGCGACTTTCCAACCGACCATGAAGTCGTTGCGCCGAACGACTGCAACATGGCCTGCGAGGTATCGGGGGAGCAGGCTACGAGGCTCGTCGCCCGCTCCGCCCGCGACATCATCGGGGCGCGGTACCGAGGCGACGCGCGGCCTCGCTTGTGATGTCGGGGAATTCGGGAGTGCTGAACTCGCGGCCGCACGACGGGCAGGTCCACAACGTGGGACTGG
>JAABVA010002192.1_pt1 | contig 19739 bp, 19 predicted proteins | sample 5560331 | NCBI WGS metagenome assembly JAABVA01 (sample SAMN12812661, study PRJNA571458) | rock metagenome | isolation source: Antarctica rocks | place: Antarctica: Victoria Land, Mt New Zealand sud | collected 2016-01-07 | reverse complement strand
TGGGGAAGTGGAAACCGCTACGCGCTTCCCACTTCCCCACACCCCCGACGGCGGCTATCGAGCAACACCGTTAACCGCGTTACACTAACTCTTCACTTGGTACAAAAAGATCGGGCAGGCCACTTCTAGGTGCTGAGTCCCGCAGCTGAGAAGGTGCAAATGTTTGACTAACGCGGCGAACGCGCTTTCGTAAGCCGAGGAGGGAAGTCATGACGACGGCAACGACCAACCTGAGAGCGGCAGAAGATAGGCAGGTTTTGTGGCTGCAGTACGCAACGCTCGGCTGGATGCTGGTGGAATGCTGCGTTGCGCTTACCGCTTCTTGGAGGGCGAGAAGCGTTTCCCTTCTGGCCTTCGGCGCAGATAGCTTTGTGGAAGTGATCTCAGCCCTTGTTGTTCTGCTCCAGTTTTCCTCACGGTGGAGAATAGGACAAGAGCGAGCGGCCCGTGCGTGCGGCTTTCTCCTCTACGTTCTCGCCGGAATCGTCACGGCAATTGCGCTCTTCGGGCTCTTCTACAAGGTAGAGAGCGATACCAGCAGGCTGGGCATGGCGATTACTGCTGGAGCCCTCATCCTCATGCCCATCCTTGCGAGAAAGAAACGAAATGCAGCCATTCGCCTGGGCAACAAGGCTCTTCGAGCCGACGCGGTCCAATCGGCGACCTGTGCGTATCTTGCGGCGATCACCTTGTCTAGCCTCGTGCTGCGATCCTTTTTCGGGTTGTATTGGCTGGATCAGGTAGCTGCTTTCGTGGCTGTCCCTATCTTGGTTGTCGAGGCGAAACGCGCGCGAAAAGGGCACACCTGCGCCTGTTGCTGACGGTCTGTGAGGGTTACGTCTTCCCTCGAAAGATCTCAATGAGGAGCCAAAGATTGAGTCCTGCGATGATGAACGCCACACAGTAGCTCGCCACGCGCAGGATAGGTCCGTTTACAAACTGTCCCATCTTAAGCTTGTTGCTGGTGAATGCCACGAGCGGGAAGACCGCAAAACTGAGTTGCATGCTGAGGAGGGCCTGACTGAGCAGGAGCAGCTTGCCGGTTCCCGTTGTCCCATAAAGCGCGGTCACGATTACGGCAGGCACGATGGCAATCAGGCGAGTGATGAGCCGACGCAGCCAACCGGGAAGGGTTATGTTCAAGAAACCTTCCATGACGATCTGGCCGGCGAGCGTACCGGTGATGGTGGAGTTCTGGCCTGAAGCAAGAAGAGCGACGGCGAACATGGCGCTCGCGCCTGCAGTTCCCAGCATGGGAGCGAGTAGCTTGTAGGCATCTCCGATCTCGGCCACCTCGGGGTGGCCTCCACGATGAAAGACGGCCGCTGCGATTATGAGGATCGCCGCATTGACGAACAGCGCCAGAGTCAGCGATGCAGCCGAGTCGGTATTGGCAAAGCGGATCGCCTCCACCTTCCCTTTGGTGTTCCTGGCGTAGCGTCGCGTCTGGACAATGGAAGAATGCAGGTAAAGGTTGTGCGGCATGACGGTCGCGCCCAGAATTGTTATCGCGATATAGAGCATGTCCGGGTTGCTGAAGAGGGCTCGCGGAGGCTTGATGAAACTGACAAGAAGAGGGGGCCACTCCGGCCGGGATAGCGCGACCTCGATCCCAAAGAGCAGCGCGATCGTGCCGATCAGCACTATTACGACAGCCTCCAGTTTGCGAAAGCCCCGGTGCTGCAGGAGCAGGATGAGAAGTACATCGATACTGGTGATTACGATGCCGACGATGAGCGGGATACCAAAGAGCAGTTGGAGGGCGATGGCCGATCCGATGACCTCGGCCAGGTCGCAGGCCGCAATGGCAATCTCCGCTCCAATCCAGAGAAACATGCTCACCGGACGGCTGTAGTGCTCCCGGCACATCTGCGCGAGGTCGCGCTCCGTCGCGATGCCCAGCTTCAAGGCGAGACTCTGCAGCAGAATCGCCATGAGGTTCGACACCATGACCACGAAGAGCAGGGCATAGCCGTAGCGCGAGCCTGCGGCTAGATCTGTCGCCCAATTGCCGGGGTCCATGTAGCCAACGGCAATAAGGAAGCCGGGACCAACAAAGCTAAGCAGCCGCCTCCACGGCTGCAAAGCGGAAGAAACGCTCACCGAAGAGTGTGATTCGGGCAGTGAGGGCCGCGTCACTGGTTGAGTAGCGCCCATCAGAGACCGCACCTGCAGGTCACACCATGGGACAGTGGCATGGTGCCATCCATTGCAGGGATACAGTGGCCGTGCGGATCGGCAGTCGGGTTGCCTAGTTTGGCCGCTATGCGCTCCTCGAAAGACTCTGAGATAAAGTGCTCTAATCGCTCTGCTTCGTCGTGCAGCTCTTCAATCGGGTAATCCAGCACCTCGAAGAGGAAGGTCTCGACCAGTCTGTGATGCCGCACGATCTCCAAAGCCCGCCTTCGACCGGCGTTTGACAGCCGTGCACCCTCACCGCGCTTGTAGTCCACGAGGGACTTTGGCTCGCCCGCGAGCTTTTGCAACATGTTCGTGACCGACGCTGGTGCGACATGAAGGCGTGTCGCCAACTCTGAGCCGCCGACGCGCCTGCGCTCATCGCCGCCGAGCGAGTGAATGGCCTTCAGATAGTCATCTACAGATTCGGTGTTTCTGTCCCCATGCGTTCGTTTCGTTTTCTTCAATGCTTGACTCGCTTTCCGTTTTCCTTTAGGTTATCCTAAATACGATTTAGGTAGACCTAAAACCATGACTTCGAAGAAATCATTGCTCCTCCTGCTCCCGCTCTTCCTCGCTGCGGTGCTGCTTGTCACTTCTACCGCTTCTGGGCAGAGCGGCACGTCAAGCGCGTTGGCGGGAACAGTGGTCGATAGCACTGGAGCGTCCCTTGTGGGCGCGAAGATCACTGCAACCGACATCCAAACGAGCGCTGTACGCACCGGAGCGACCGACTCGGTCGGCCACTACCTGCTCTCGCAAGTGAATCCGGGGACGTATCAGGTGTCGGTCGCTTCCTCTGGATTCGGGGTTGCAGTATCAGAGGCCACGGCGGTTGGGGTGGGCCGTACGGTCACCCTGAACTTTACGCTGTCGGTCGGCTCCGCTTCGCAGATGACCGCTTTTATTCCTGTTGAAGGTATGAGCTGCGGCTCGTGCGCAGCAACAGTGAAGCGGACCCTCAAAGCAATCAGCGGTGTGACTGAGGCCGAAGTCAGCCTGGAGCAGCGGGGCGTAAAAGTACGTTACCTCGAAAGCAAGGTTGCGCCGGAGCAAATGGCCGCCGCTATCAATCAGGCCGGCTACAAAGCCGGGACGCCCAGACCGGAGCGGTGATGACACTCGATGCCTTTCTCGCGAAGTTTAGCTCCTCTCTGCCTCACGGCTCGGTGTGGGCCCTGGTGATTGCCGTCGTAGCGGGAGTCGTCGCAAGTGCGGTCTGCCCCTGCACTGTCCCGGTAGGCTTGGGCGTTGCCGGGGTGGTTGGCAGCTCGGGCAACACCGATCGCCGAGGTGGCTTTATGATCGCCGCGGCATTTTTCGCGGGCATCGTCGTAAATCTCACGGTGCTCGGCGCTTTAGCGGGTCGGTTGGGCGGGATTCTCGCCGAGTCTTTCGGCCGCTACTGGGCGCTGGGGATGGCTTTGGCTTCTCTCCTGGCAGCGATCGCGGCGTTTTGGGGTCCTCGCCTCCGCATACAGAGACTTGCCTCTTTTCGCCGGCCCGGAGTTGCTGGCAGCTTTCTGTATGGCTTTATTTTTAGCCTGGGCACGTCAGCCGCGCCTCTTCTGCTTTTGCTCACTATTGCTGCTGCGCAAGCCCGGCCAGAGTACGGTCTTCTGCTGGCTCTCGCCTTCGGCATCGGGCGAGGACTGCCGTTCCTTTTGGCGGGTTTGTTTGCCGGAGCTCTGATGAGGTTCACTGTCCTGGGGTCCTGGTCGCAAGCGATTCGGATCACGAGTGGTATCGCTTTGGTGGTCGTCAGCGTTTATTACGCGAGGGTCTTTACATCCCTCCTGTAAGCGGGACGGAAGCAACTTCCATAACCCATGCGCAGACGGCTATGCCGGGCACGACATGTCATTTATCAGCTCGCACTCCCACTATTTTATGAACCCTGTACCAGGGTACATGGTCATCTACTGATCCAAGAGGTGCATTATGGCTACCGCAACGACCATCGATGTTTCAGAACATTTCTGGAGCGAGGAGCCCTCCGCAATCCCTGGCCGTCGTCGCATCCGGGCCCGCATCGGAGGCCTCCACTGCTCGTTGTGCACTGGAACGATTGAAAAGGCGTTGAGCAAGCGGCCGGGCGTGGACAAGGTAGCCGTCAGCCTGACCCACGAACAGGCACTCATTGAATACGACCCGGAGGTAGCCAGCGCAGAGAGCCTGCTACAGACCCTCAAAGACATCGGCTACACCGTCTCCGATCCCCGCAAGCTGCGTCCCTTCGATGAGGAAGAGAAGGCGTTGGTACGCGAACGAAAGCGGTTTCTGATCGCGCTTGCTGCAAGCATTGCTGCGATGGGTCTGGTCGGTTATCCGGTCAACAGCCCCTGGTTCGCGCTCTGCGTCTTTTCGATTGCGAGCCTTGTGGCGTTCGCGTTCGTAGTCCTGCGAGCGTACACCTTGCGCACAGCCGTGGTTGGATCGCTGCTTTTTGCCCTCGGCGGGACTGCCATTTACGTCGCCAAACTGCACGGCCTGTTTGGAGGTTCGCTTCCTTGGCTCACCGGGGCGCTCGCTCTGTTCCTTATCTTCGGTGTCGGCCTGCACATCGTTCGCATGGCCGCCATGGCTTTAGTGCGCGGCATCCTCAACCAACACGTCCTGGTTGAATTTGGTGCCTTCGCCGGGCTTGTCGGGGGGGCCGTCGGAGTCATCTTCCATCCCACAAACTACCCGACCGAAGCATTCTTCGCGGTCGCAGTAATGGTGCTCACGTACCACATCTTTTCCGAGTGGTTATCGCTGATCGTAAAAACCCGCAGCTCCCAAGCCGTCAAGAAGCTTTTGGACCTTGAGCCTGACATCGCCTATGTGGTGAAGGACGGCAAAGACCAAGCGGTTCCGCTTGAAAAGGTCCAGGTCGGCGATCTGGTGCGGATTCGTCCAGGCGAGCGGGTCCCTGTGGATGGCCAGGTTGAATCGGGGCAGTCGGACGTCGATGAGTCGTTGGTCACAGGTGAGCCGCTCCCGGTGGAGAAGCGCGCCGGAGACCGGACATTGAGTGGTGCCCTGAACGGTCACGGCACCCTGCTGGTGCGCGTCACCGTCGTCGGTGAAGAGAGTTTTCTTAGACAGGTCGTTCGCAGCGTGGAAGACGCGCGCGCCCTGAAGCCTGGCCTGCTGCACGTTGTCGATCGCGTGCTTCGGGTCTATACCCCTCTCGTGCTGATCACGGCAGTGGTTGCGGCTCTCTTCTGGCTGATCGAACCGATGTTGCTCGGTTCTTCGCCAGACCTGCAACGGGCTATGTTTGCCGGCCTGAGCGTTCTGGTGATGGGCTATCCCTGCGCGGTGGGAATATCTGCGCCTCTATCGATCGTCCGCGGTGCAGGTGAAGCCGCAGAACGCGGCGTTCTGATGCGGACCGGGGAGGCTTTCCAGGCACTCAGGCGCGTGCGGCGGGTCGCTTTCGATAAGACGGGTACGTTGACCGAGGGCCACCCGTCCCTACGGGAGATCCTCGCACTGGGGTCCGCGGAAGAGGAACTGCTTGCACTCGGAGCCGCGTTAGAGGCAGGTTCCGAGCACCCGCTTGCCCGAGCCATTGTGGAGGAAGCGTTCACGCGAAGCATCGGCTTCCCCGAAGTGCAGGAGTTTGAAGCGCTCGCTGGACAAGGCGTGAGAGCGCGGCTCCATGGCACGAGCCTGATGGCCGGCAGCCCGACTTTCCTCGCTTCCCAGGCGGTGAATCTTGCGTCCCAGGATGGCCAGATAGCCGAACTCGAGGCGCGCGGGTTGACGGTCATCGGTGTTGTAAGGGATGGCGTACTCCTGGGACTCCTGGCGCTTGGCGATGCGCTGCGGCCCGATGCGGTGGAGACTGTACGCCGCATCCACGAGCTTGGGATTCGCACCACCCTCATCACTGGCGACAACGAGCTTGCAGCACAGTATTTCGCTCGCGCCGCAGGCATTCAGGAAGTGCATGCACGCATCCTGCCGGCCGGAAAAGCTGCGCTGATCCGGCAGCTCCAGGAGACCGGTCGAACCGCTATGGTCGGCGATGGCATCAATGATGCGCCAGCCCTGATGCAAGCCAACGTGGGCATTGCGTTTGGAAGTGGAGCCGATATCGCTGTCGAATCGGCCGATGTGATCATTCTCAACCAGCGGCTTGGTTCCGTTCTCGACGCTTACGACATCAGTCGTCGCAGCTATCGAAAGATCGTCCAGAATGTATCGCTCGCCTTCTTATTCAACGGTATCGGCATCCCTGCGGCGGCCACCGGACTGGTGCATCCGATCTGGGGCGTGGTGGCCATGGCTGCCAGCGTCACAGCTATCTTCATCAACTCCTTGTGGGGCAAGGGCGACTACTTCTTTGAAGCGCTCAAAGGGGTTGGCCAATCCACGCAAGCCCCGTCCAGAGCGGCGGCATGACAGGGAGCAGCACAGGGCCACTACCCAGGACGGACTACGAGGTGAGCATGGCAGCGATTGAATCAGTGACACAGGACACGCTCGAAGCACGGGTCTTCCATGCCTCCGGGCCGGTGGCGCTGGACTTCTATCAGGCGAGCTGTCCACCCTGCAAGGTTCTCGAAGCAAGTCTGCGGAACTGAGGCAGAGCTCTCCAACGTCAAACAAGAAATCCCCGTGCGCTCACGCGCACAACCAGGAGTGAGGTACACATGCTGAAATCCATGACTTTTGAGGTTGTCGGTGAGCAGCGGCTGCATTGCGAGGCCTGCCAAGAGCGCGTCGAGCGTCTGCTTAAAGGCGTCCAGGGCGTATCCAAAGTTCGTGCTCAGGCACACACCCAACGCATCGAGGTGCTGTTCGACACAAACGCACTAGACAGCGCGGCAATCTCCAAGCGCTTAGCGGAAGCCGGTTACGAGACGACTGCCCCGGGAACGCCTCCGGGTCCAGTTGAGCGCAAAGTGGAAACTCAAGGCGGGTTTGCTCAAGGCGGGCTTGCTCAAGTCGAGCTTGTCATTCCAAGTATGGTTTGCGAAGGGTGTGCCGAGAAGATCTCCACCGAACTGAAATCCTTACCGGGTGTACGAAAGGTGAAGGCGAACGTGCGGAAGAAAAGAATCTCCATCGACTATGAGCCGGGCCGTGTTCAGAAGGAGCAGTTCCAGGAAGCCTTGATCAAGGTTGGATATTCCCCAGAAGCATAGCCAATTGAGTAAACCAGCCCCCGTGTCCCGTAGGAGCAAATAGCCCGTAGCTGATCAAATGCCGTTCAAGAGAGTGCTAAAGCCAAAGTGACAATGAAGGGAGATGAGCAGAGAAGGGAAGGCCTGATCCGGACACTCTCGGCGGCCACCTTTTTGATTTTCTTCCAGGCCTACATGGTGGCTCCCCTTTTCCCTCGCCTCTCGCATGAGCTCGGCGCTTCAGAGCAACTGATTGGGATGGCAGTTCCTGCCTACATGATCCCGTATGGCCTCTCGACCCTCTTTTTCGGTCTACTTGCCGATCGGCTGGGCCGCCGCCCAATCATGTTCCTCTCGATGACGGCATTCATTATCCTGACTGCGCTGACGGCCACTACGACCTCAGCCTCGCAGCTTATAGTGTGGCGCTTATTGACCGGCCTCGGCGCAAGCGGCGTGGTGCCTCTAGCGCTCGCGCTCATGGCGGACCTATTTCCTTATGAGCAACGTGGTCGACCCTTGGGCTGGCTCTTCGGAGCCATGGCCGGCGGGATGGCCTTTGGCTCAACCGTAGGCGTCATTCTGGCCCCCTTCATCGGTTGGCGCATGCTCTTCGTCGTCGTCGCGGCGGCGGCAGTCGTTGTGTTCGTCAGGTTGATCCGCTATTCCGAATTCCTCGGACTGTGGTTCAGGGCTATCGCAGCCTCCTTGCGGAGGCACGTGGGGCAAGAACCTATTTCTATGTGTTTCTAAACAGCCTCTTTCACTCAGGCGTCTATACGTGGCTCGGGGTCTATTTTGTCCGGCGCTACCACCTCGGGGAAGTGGGCATCGGTTTGGCGCTCCTGGGATACGGGGTTCCGGGTTTCATTCTCGGGCCGGTGATCGGGCGTTGGGCAGACCGCTGGGGTCGTCGCTGGCTTATACCTGCGGGGCTTGCCACCGCAGCCCTTTCGGCGGCGCTGTTGGGCGCTCGAATTCCAGTTCTTGTCGCCGGCATAGCGGTCACTCTGCTTTCGCTCGGCTATGACATGACCCAGCCGTTGCTGGCGGGTATCGTGACCCAGCTTGGGGGCAAGCGCGCCGGTCAAGCTATGGGCCTGAATGTGTTCACGCTGTTCCTCGGATTCGGTCTGGGAAGCGCCCTGTTTGGGGCTGCTGTTCCACTTGGCTTTCCAGTAGCCTTGGGCCTCTTTGCAGCAGTCCAGATCGTTGCGGCGCTTTCTGCATTGTTTCTGTTCCGTGCCGAAATCGTCCAGAAACGTGTCTCTGCTTGATTTCGCCGAGCGAAGAGTTGATAAAGAGGATCACCATCCCAATTGATAATCCTGCTGCTCCATTGACCGGCATGGACGTGCGCGTCAGTAGCTCCAATCCTCGACGTCCAATCCGGTTGTATATCGGCACCCCAAGTCTGGGGAGCCGGTTATGAGCACCGTTCTGATCAAATCCGTCTGGTGAGGTTAATCATGCTCGAATTGATTGCTTGGATTCCTCTCTCTGTGGCTTTCCTATCCGCCATCGTGATCGCTATAGATGAAGCGCGACATCCACAGAAGATGTGGATCATGAACATTGTCTGGCCGTAACAGCAGCCAAGGCGGATACCTTGTCGATTCTGACGTTTGAAATCGGACTCTTCCTCTGGATGGGGCTGACCTACTTTGTCTTCTTCCCTCATGCGCATCTCAAACCCACAGACGCCGGGTACTGGTTCATGATGCAGATTGGCATGGTTCTTGGCTACTTCACCTCCTATCGGGGGAATAGATGGCTTGTGAAGAAAGAATGGAAAGAGGCGATGGGCCAGATGGGGCGTACGTTACGCGAGCACGAGGATGGAACTGCGGATCGGCTGATCGAGCAACTGCTTGGGCAGAGGGCGGCATTTCTGCGCTTCTTGAGCTCCAAAGTGGGATTCACGGCGGCTGAAGATATCCTGCAGACCTCGTATCTGAAGTTGGTCGAGAAAGGGCCATATCTCGAGAAAGACGAGAGCGTTGTCTCCTGGTGCAACACCGTCCTGCGCCACGCCATCGTGGATTACTACCGCCGAAATTCCGCACGGGACCGGGCCCACGAGCAGTTTGCGGCCGAAACGCCGGTGAGCTACGAGGTCGAGTTGAAGGACAACGCTTGTCTGTGCGTCTCCGGCGTTCTGGGTACGCTGAAACCTGAGTACCGGAACGTGCTTCTGGCAGTGGACCTGAATGGCCGATCGGTAGCCGAATACGCCGCGTCGGAACGGACGACGCCAAACAACGCTGGGGTCCGTCTTCACCGAGCACGTAAAGCTGCTGCGAAGCGGTTGACTCAGGTATGTGGCGCCTGTGCGGAGCACAAATGCCTGGATTGCACCTGCCGCCAGCAGCGGGTGTAAGAAATTTCGGCGGCGAGCGTCTTTTAGGAGTGAAGGGAGAATCAATTATGTGTTGCTGTGGAACCAAACCTCAAGCGTCGAGCAAAGCCTCGGTAACTGACCCCGTTTGTGGAATGCAGGTCGACCCCGCGACTGCGGCGGGCACAAGCGAGTACCAGAGCAAGCGGTACTTCTTCTGCGGCGTTGGCTGCAAGCGCAGCTTCGACGCGGCCCCTGCGAAGTACGCCTGAGCTGAATGGCCGGAGCAAACTCGACGGCCCTACAGCGCTAGATCCGGCCGGAGTGACCGCAACCTTGGAGGCATACTGTATGATTGAAACCGAGAGCCACACCGAGATGCCCACCAAGGTCGTCGATCCGGTCTGCGGCATGAAGATCCTGCCTGAGAAGGCTGTGGGTACTCAGGAGTACAGCGGCGACACCTACCACTTCTGCGGCCGGAGCTGTCTTGAGAAATTCAAGGCAGACCCGGCTCGCTATGCCGCCCCAAAGCTCGTCGATCCGGTCTGCAACATGGAGGTAGATCCCACGACTGCAGCAGCCATGGAGGAGCACGGTGGCACACGGTACTTTTTCTGCAGCCAGGGATGCGCAACCAAGTTCCGGGCCGATCCGGGCAAGTATGTGCAACACCGGCACGCTGAGCTCCCGGCGCCGCCCCCATCGCAGAAAGACCTGCAGACCGAGTACATCTGCCCGATGGACCCCGAAGTGCACAAGATGGGCCCTGGGAGCTGTCCGAAGTGCGGCATGGCGCTCGAACCCGCAACCATCTCTGCGCCGCAGATGCGTACCGAATACACATGTCCGATGCACCCGCAGATTGTACGTTCGGAGCCCGGCAATTGCCCGATCTGCGGCATGGCTCTGGAGCCGCGCGATGTAGCGACCGAAGACGCCAATCCGGAGCTGGCCGACATGACCCGGCGCTTCTGGATCAGCGTAGCTCTGGCTCTCCCGATGCTCGTGCTGATGATTTCGGAGCTGTTGCCTTCAAAGCCATTGCAGCACCTGGTATCCGCGAGGGTGTGGTCCTGGGTGGAACTGGTGTTGGCGACGCCCGTTGTTCTCTGGTGTGGGTGGCCGTTCTTCGTTCGGGGCTGGCAGTCGGTTGTGAACCGCAGCCTGAATATGTTCACGCTGATTGCGCTTGGTACAGGCAGCGCTTATCTGTACAGCGTAGTGGCGACCATCGCCCCGCAACTCTTTCCCACGTCGTTCCGAGGCGTGGAGGGGCAGATCGCGGTGTACTTCGAGGCTGCCGCGGTGATCATCGCCCTTGTGCTTCTGGGGCAAGTCATGGAATTGCGCGCGCGAAGTCAGACCAGCAGCGCGATCCGCGCATTGCTTGGTCTCGCTCCCAAGATGGCGCGGCGGCTCGACGAGCAGGGGAACGAGGCGGATGTAGCACTCGACCAGGTAGTGGTGGGGGACCAGCTCCGTGTCCGACCGGGCGAGAAGATTCCGGTGGATGGCACCGTCCTCGAAGGACATAGCTCCGTCGATGAATCGATGGTCACCGGAGAACCGATACCGGTAGAGAAGGACGCAGGTGCCAAGCTCACAGCCGGAACCGTGAACGGCACCGGTGGCTTTCTGATGAAGGCGGAGCGCGTCGGCGCGGATACCCTGCTATCCCAGATTGTGAAGATGGTCAGCGAGGCGCAGCGGAGCCGTGCGCCGATCCAACGGCTCGCAGACCGCGTGTCGGGATATTTTGTTCCCATCGTGATTTGTGCAGCGGTAGCCACGTTTCTGGTCTGGTTCTTCGCAGGACCGCAGCCGCGGTTTGCGCATGCACTCGTGAATGCCGTGGCAGTGCTCATCGTGGCCTGTCCATGCGCGCTGGGCCTGGCGACTCCGATGGCGATCATGGTGGGTACCGGGCGCGGAGCCGGAGCCGGCATCCTCATTCGGAACGCGGAGGCGCTCGAGCGGTTCGGCAAAGTCGACACCCTGGTCGTTGATAAGACCGGAACCCTCACCGAAGGCAAACCGACGCTTAGCCGCATGGTTGCGCTGCCTGGCTTCGAGGAAGACGAGCTGCTGCGGCTGGTGGCGAGCCTTGAACGATCTAGTGAACACCCGCTCGCAGGCGCGATTGTGAAGGGCGCTGAAGCCAAGAGGCTGAGCCTTCAGGCGGTCTCTGGCTTTGCCTCCATCACGGGAAAGGGGGTGAAGGGAAGCATCGCTGGCAAGCTTGTGGCGGTAGGAAATGCGGAGATGCTTCGTGAGGTTGCGGTCGACTCGGCACCGTTGACTGCGCGAGCAGACACGATGCGCACCCATGGCGAGACCGTGATGCTGATCGCGGTGGATGGGAAGGCAGCGGGGCTCCTGGGTGTCTCCGATCCCATCAAGGAATCCACCATGGAAGCGATCCGCGAGTTGAAGGAGGCAGGGTTGACCGTTGTGATGGTTACGGGCGATAACGCAACCACGGCCCGCGCCGTAGCAGACAAGCTGGGGATCGGCTTCGAAGCCGATGTGCTCCCGCAGGGCAAAGCCGAAGTGATCAAGGCGCGCCAGGCGCAAGGGGCGGTTGTGGCGATGGCGGGCGATGGAGTGAATGATGCCCCGGCTTTGGCCCAAGCGAATGTCGGCATCGCTATGGGCACGGGAACGGATGTAGCCATCGAGTCTGCCGGCATTACGCTGCTCAAAGGCGATCTGCGAGGCATCCTTCGTGCTCGCCGGCTGAGCCAAGCCACCATGGGCAACATCAAGCAGAACCTGTTCTTCGCCTTCATCTACAACGCAGTCGGTGTACCGCTGGCGGCTGGCGTGCTCTTTCCTACATTCGGATTGCTGCTGAATCCGATGATTGCGGCGGCTGCGATGAGCTTCAGCTCCGTTTCGGTCATTGCGAACGCACTCAGATTGAAAACGGTGCGGGTATGAGCAGCATAGCTTGCTGGCGACGCACACTCCGGCCGACACTGAAGCTCAGATCCCGCCACGATCAAAGTACTGGAACACGTGTTTCGGGTTATGCTATTAGGGTCGTGGACCTTCTTCGCAAACTCGGCCTGCTTGGATTGCTGCTGATCATCTCCGGTGCTCCGGTGATGGCCTGCACGGTGCCTGATGCCGAGATGACGAATCAGGAACGCGCCTGCTGCCGGATGATGCACGGTGATTGCGGGCAAATGAGTATGCCTGCTTCTCATAGCTGCTGCCAGAAGGCTCCAAGCAGCACCCATCGCCCAAGCTTGAGAGCCGAGGCCTTTGCTCTCCACCCAGTCATATGTGTGGTTGGGTCGATGCTGTCTCTTGACTTGTTGCCCTTGCATGTCACGACGGAGCAATGGGCTCAGAGGCCCGAGTATTCGCCTCCCAAACCGCCTTCAAGTCCAATCTCCAACCTAAGAGTTTAGTCGCTCCTGTCTCCGTCCCTCCGAGCCGCCTTCTGCGCGCTCGCATCTGACGTTTCTTACGAGACAGGAGCTTTTCCATGAAGTGGACCTTTTTATGGTCCGCGGCCGTGGTGCTGACAGTGCATTCCTGCGCATTCGCGCAGAGTGGCTCTGTTTCGGCAACGCCATTGGCTGCGTTGATCGCCGAAGCTGAATCGAACAATACCCAAATTACGAGTGCAGAACACGGGGCGCGCGCCGCGCGGCAGGTCGCTCCGCAAAAGACGACATTACCTGACCCCAAATTAACCCTGCAACAGTTCAGCGTCGGCAGTCCGCGCCCGTTTGCCGGGTATACCAATAGCGATTTTGCGTACATCGGCATCGGCGCTTCACAGGAATTGCCCTATCCAGGCAAGTTGCGGCTTCGTGGTCAGGTTGCTGAACGAGAGGCTGATACACAGCAGGCTCAAGTAGAGGTGACGAAAGTCAGCGTTGACGATGCAGTGAAGGTCGATTACCTGCAACTCGCCTATTTGCAAGAGACGCTTGGAATCCTGCAAAACAATCAGTCGATTCTTGACCAACTCATTCAAGACGCCACGATCCACTACAAGGTCGGGCAAGGGATGCAGGAAGATGTGCTGCAGGCGCAGGTAGACCGGACGAAGATCGTGCGTGAGATCACCATGCACCATCAACAGATGGGGCAGATTCAGGCCGCCTTCAAGGGAGTGTTACACCGGGACCAGGCATCGCCTGATATCGTGACCGAGCGTTTAAGCGAAAGCAAGATTCAACTCTCCTCGGCACAACTGCTCGAACTAGTGCGGCAGCATAATCCCCAAGTCCAGGTCGATGCTGGCTCTATCCGCAAACAAGACGCCCAGCTCGCTTCTGCAAAGCGAGAAGGGAAGCCGGATTTCGGGCTGAGCTACATGTACCAGAACACGGATCGCAAATATCGCGACTATTACATGCTGACCTTCGATGTGCGGTTTCCTCGAAAGAAACGTGTCGATGCTGAGATAGCAGAGGCGGCTGAGATGCTGGCCCAATCGAAGGAGAGTTTAGACGCGGGGCTACAGCGGCAACTCGCGGATACCCAGCAGCAGTTGGTACTGGCGAACAGCGATGAAGACTTACTGAAGGAGTATCGCGAGGGACTCATCCCACAGTCCGACGCAGCCTATCGTGCAACGCTGAGTGCGTATGCGGCGAACCGTGAGCAATTCACGCATGTACTCCTGTATTTCACGAATCTTCTCAATCTGAAGCTCGAGGTCGCGAAGACGCTCGCCGATCATGAAACAGCTCTGGCTCACCTCGAATCACTGACAGGAGCAACTCTTCGATGAACAAATATATCCTCAGAACCTCTCTTGTCTGGATTGCTATTGTGGCGCTACTGGCTGCCACTTTCTGGTATCGCTCTCACCGGCTTGTTCGCCAATCCGCAAGCCGTTCGACCCCAATCTCTGGACAGGTCGAGCCTGCAGCTGCCGGGCCCCCAGCATCGGCGGGTTCAGCTGCAGGGCTGGCTGCACCTGAGCGCGGGAAGCAGGGAGATCAAATGAATCCTCACCTGGTGCCGGTGCAGCTTACACCGGAGCGCATGCAAAGCATCGGCGTGCAACTGGGTACAGTTCAACACAAGCAGATCAGTAGCGATATTCGTGCGACTGGCACTGTAGAGATAGACCAGCGTCTCATCTCGTATGTGCAGGCCCGCTTTCCCGGATATATCCGCAAGGTGTTTGCCAACGCAACCTATCAGTACGTCCGCAAGGGCGAGCCTCTATTCACGATATACAGTCCCGATCTGGTTGCAACGCAGCAGGAATACCTGCTCGCTCGACAGAATCAAACGCAACTTGGCGCGAGCACTGTGGATGGAGTTGCGACTGGAGCGGCTTCTTTAGCCGGGGCCGCCGAGCAGCGGCTTCAGCAATGGCAGGTGCCCGAAGCAGAAGTTGCAAAGCTGAAGGAGACCGGCAAACCCATCACAGATCTCGCATTCGACTCCCCTGCCTCCGGTTACATCACGGAATACAACGCGCTGCCCAACATGTATGTTGAGCCATCGACTCGGCTTTACACGCTGGCGGACCTTTCCCATGTTTGGGTCAATGCAGAAGTCTTCCAGACTGATGTGAGCCAATTGAAGCCAGGGGACAATGCCCAGATTACGGTCGACTCCTATCCAGGCCGTAGCTTTGTCGGACGCGTGGAGGAAATACTGCCGCAGATCGAAATGGCTACGAGGACGGTTCATGTACGGCTGACGATCGCAAATCCCGGCCTGAAGCTAAAACCTGGCATGTTCGTAAATGTAGCGCTCAAAACGAGTCTGGGACGACAGCTCGTCATCCCGGCTTCCGCAGTTTTTCAATCCGGTACACGGCAACTGGTATTTCTCAATCATGGAGAAGGAAACCTGGAACCGAAGGAGATCACGGTTGGCCCCAGGGCAGGCGACGTTCTCCCGGTCCTGAATGGCCTGAAGGAGGGTCAGTCAGTCGTAACCTCGGCTAATTTCCTCATCGATTCAGAGAGTCAACTGCAGGCCGCCGCTGGTGCTTTCAACCCGCCACCTGCTGACGCAGGCGGATCGGCAGGCGCGGCCGCGAAACCCCAAGCCATCATCGACTTCTCCACCGATCCGAACCCTCCACAACGAGGCAATAACACGCTTCGAGTGAAGGTAACGGACCCAACGGGGGCCGCTGTTACCGGAGCCACAGTAACCGTGAAGTTCTACATGGCCGGAATGCCGTCCATGGGCATGTCTGCCATGGATACGACTACAAAGCTGAACGAGAAGGGTAACGGCATGTACGAGGGCGGTGGCAAGCTCGATTCGGGTGGCACCTGGCAAGTAACCGTCACGGTTGAAAAAAACGGCCAGACGATCGCAACCAAACAGATTCGTTTGAACGCGACGGGAGGCATGTAAGGTGATAGCCCGGATTATAGAAGCCTGCGCACACAACCGCTTCCTTGTCTTTACCGGAGTACTTCTGCTGACCCTTACCGGTATCTGGTCGCTGAAGCATATTCCCCTCGATGCGTTGCCGGACATCTCCGACGTTCAGGTCATCGTACACACCAGTTGGGCCGGTGAACCTCCGGATGTGCTTGAAGATCAGGTGACATACCCCATCGTGACAAGCCTTCTCGCCGCGCCCCATGTGAAGGCAGTGCGGGCGCAGACAATGTTCGGCGACTCCTATGTCTACGTCGTATTTGAAGACGGCACGGACCTCTACTGGGCTCGTTCTCGCGTCATCGAATATCTCCAGCAGATCAGCGGCCGATTGCCTGCCAATGTTCATCCTGTCATCGGCCCCGACGCCACGGGAGCGGGTTGGGTCTACGAGTATGCCGTCATAGACAAGAGCTACAATCTTAGCCTTGCTGATTTACGTTCGCTTCAGGATTGGCGTTTGCGCTATGCGCTCGAAACTGTACCGGGAGTTGCTGAAGTCGCGAGCATCGGCGGCTACGTCAAGCAGTATCAAGTCCAACTCGATCCCAACAAACTGCTCGCCTACGGCATTCCGCTGTCGATGGTCATTGACCGCGTCAAGACTAGCACCAATGAAGTTGGAGGGCGAGTACTCGATCTAAGCGGCGCTCAGTACATGATTCGGGGTCTTGGCTATCTCAAGTCGCTTGACGACCTCGCAATGGTAGCCGTGGGCAGTAAAGATGGAACTCCAGTGTTGTTGCGTGACCTCGGCACGGTCAGCTTCGGTCCAGACATTCGCGAGGGGGTCGCGGAGTGGAACGGGGAGGGAGAAGCGGTGGGCGGCATCATCGTCATGCGTCAGGGTTTGAACGCGCTGGACGTAATCAACGGAGTGAAAAAGAAGCTCCATGAGATTGCGCCTTCACTCCCGCCGGGCGTTGAAATTCTTCCTGGATATGACCGGTCTGACCTCATCGACGCCTCGATCAAAACCTTGCAACGAGATCTGCTCGAAGAAGCCGCTATCGTCAGCCTTGTCATCATCGTGTTTCTATTTCATTTCCGCTCGGCACTCATTCCTATACTCGCTCTTCCCATTGCTGTGCTGTGCTCTTTCATCCCCATGTATTTCCTCGGTGTGTCCTCAAACATCATGTCGCTCGGCGGCCTCGCTCTTGCTATTGGAGTCTTGGTTGACGCCTCGATCGTCATGGTTGAGAACGGTTATCGGCACCTTTCCGAACGACAGGAACAGGATGGACCGCCGCCGACCGATCAAGAACGTCGGCAGATACTGATTAGCTCCGCAAAGCAGGTAGGGCCAGCGCTCTTCTTCTCTCTTTTAATCATCGTGGTGTCATTCCTGCCAGTGTTCCTGCTCGAAGCGCAAGCCGGCAGAATGTTCCGCCCGCTCGCTTGGACGAAGACTCTGGCGGTAGGGGCCTCTTCGATCTTGGCGATCACGCTTGTGCCCGTGTTGATGGTGATATTGATTCGAGGCAAGCTTCAGCCCGAGCGGAAAAACCCCATATCGCGGTTGACACAAGCGATCTACCTTCCCATCCTGCGGTTCTGTCTGAAGTTCCGCAAGCTCACGCTCATCGTCAATCTCATCTTCTTGCTCGTGACGTTCCCTCTGGCTCTTCGGCTCGGCAGTCAGTTCATGCCTCCGCTGTTTGAAGATGCCACTCTCTATATGCCCACGGCTCTTCCAGGCTTGGCGATCGGCCAAGCCAAAACGCTGCTCCAAGAGCAGGACCGTGTCCTTCGCACCTTCCCGGAAGTGATGAGCGTTTTTGGTACCGTTGGTCGCTCAGACAGCGCTACAGACAATGCGCCGCTGGATATGTACGACACCACGCTCATGCTCAAACCAGAAGCCCAGTGGCCCGCAGGCATGACCTATGACAAGCTGATTCAACAGATGGACGAGAAGCTCCAAACTCCGGGGCTCTCCAATACCTGGACGATGCCGGTAGAGAACCGTCTTGTCATGGAACTTACCGGCATTAAGACGCCCATTGGCCTCAAGGTACAGGGCCTCAACGTCGACGGTATTCAACAACTCGCCTCCCAGATCCAAAATGTCCTCACCGGTATGCCGCAGGTGCGCTCCGTGTTTTCAGAGAAGGTCGCTCAGGGCTTTTACGTCAACGTCGACGTGAACCGGGCCGAAGCAGCGCGTTATGGTCTAACGGTAGCGGATGTACAAACCGCAGTCGCTTCTGGAATTGGCGGTGAAACGATTGCCGAAAACATTGAGGGGAGGGAGCGCTATCCCATCAATGTGCGCTACCAGCGAGATTTCCGTGACAGCCTTGAGCAGATGCGTGGCGTTCTGATCGGGACCCCGTCGGGAGCGCAAATTCCGCTAGGGCAGGTCGCGCGCATCGCTTTCTCTCATGGACCCGCAATGATTCGCGATGAGGACGGGGCGCTCACCGGCTACATCTACATCGACCTCAAGAACACTGACTACGGCGGTTTCGTTCGTGAAGCAAATAAACGGCTTCAGCAGAATCTGAAGCTCCCTGCCAGCTACTCCTACCAGTGGTCCGGCGAGTACGAGTTTGAGTTGCGAGCCAAGCAGCGCCTGCAGCTCATTTTGCCAATCGTCTTTTTTGTTATTTTCATGCTCCTCTACCTCGTCTTTCATTCGGTGACGGAGTCTCTCGTCCTGATCTTTCCGACAATCTATGCGATGTCGGGCGGCCTGCTGCTTCAGTGGTTGCTGCATTACAACTTCAGCGTTGCTGTTGCAGTCGGATACATCGCACTGTTCGGCATCGCTGTCGAAACCGGTGTCGTTATGGTGCTCTACCTGCATGAAGCGCTTGAGAAGCGGCTGAAGTCAGGCAAGACGTTGACGAACCAAGATGTAGAAGAAGCAGTCATCGAAGGCGCGGTTCATCGCCTCAGACCCAAGCTCATGACGGTCTGTGCGGTGCTCGCTAGCCTGGTGCCGATCCTCTGGGAATCCGGCATCGGCTCCGATGTCATGAAACCCATCGCTGCTCCGATCATCGGAGGCATGATCACCTCGACCATCCACGTGCTTATCCTCGTGCCCGTTTTCTTCGTGATGATGAAGGAGCGGGCCTTGAAACGCGGAACCCTGGTACACAAGGAGGAACCAACTACAACCGCTGTACCCACAACCGTATAAAGCCCATCCTGAGGCGACTCAGCATGTCTCTTGGATATGAGCCTCAACATTGATCTGTCACATGCATCTAGCAGAAAGGAGCGTTTATGGCGAAGCACAAAACGCACAGCGTGAACCCGCGATTTCGGTTAGCCGTCGGGCTAACGATAGTTTTGTTGAATGGAATCGTTATTCTCTCAATGTCTCGGAACTCCGGGCAGCACTCTGGGCAATTAACTCCAAGCGGTGCGTTGCCTTACTTCCCTTCGGCCACGGCTGCACAGCCGTTGCCAAGGACCCTTGAGCCAGGCCAATTCACCAACACGAGCGTTGCCGCAGCGTACGAAGCAGCTAAGGAAATTCCCGAAGTCCTAGGAGCTTGTTGAAATAGCTCTCGTCTGGTTGGGGGCGGTTGTGCGATCCGGGTATTTTGGCTGGATTGGGATGGGTCCGGGGCGATGTGGGGGCCTCGGGCGAGTTTGCGACACTCACCCGTGTTTTCAGGCGCACTGCGGCTGAGGCACTTGCGGGGCTGGTGTTGCGAGCAGCCGTGGCAGACGCAGCAGGTTGTGCGCAGCACAGCTGAAGA
>JAABVA010002191.1_pt1 | contig 19751 bp, 17 predicted proteins | sample 5560331 | NCBI WGS metagenome assembly JAABVA01 (sample SAMN12812661, study PRJNA571458) | rock metagenome | isolation source: Antarctica rocks | place: Antarctica: Victoria Land, Mt New Zealand sud | collected 2016-01-07 | reverse complement strand
GAATGGTACCACTCCTTTTCATGGCCCTTCCTCCTTGGTCTGTGATAAACACAAGGATAGGGCTTGTGAAGGAGTGGGTCAATTCCTGGCGTTATTTCTGGTCTAATTCTACACCGTTACTAACAGGACTCTATGATATAGTGAACCGTCTTAGATTTTCCGCTACCAGGACGACCTAATACGAAAAGCTTTATAGGCATAAGCGTACTCCGCTTTCCTACTCATTCAAGCTGAAGCATTATGAAACTCTAATACATGAAATAAGGCAACTTTATACAGTATAACATACTTTAAGGGATAGTTTTATTTATTCTATATTTCTCTAAATAAAAATGGAATGTCCGTAAGGCTAAAACCCTACGGCATTCCATTTTTATTTACTATCTTTTTGTAACTCTTCAAAATCAAATTTGTTACACTGGCATCGCCTCTTTCTCAACAGAGGCAGGTTGTGCTGAGATATGATTTTCTGGAGGTTGACTTTCTGGCGGCTGATTACTACTAAACTCTTTATCATCAAAAATAGCTTCTGCGAAACCACTCACATTTGATATGAATGTTTCCCAGTCTTTACTATTATCAATTACTTTGATGTTTTGGGTTATGGCATCCTGCTCTGAAATCTCTTGCAGCTTCGACCAGATGTTTATGTGGTAATAATCTCTCATAACAGAGTCAGAGACGAAGTGACAATCTAACCTTGAAACGTTGTTGTTTTGCTTAATACGAACAGGAGAATTGTTGTCTCGTCTTAGATGGATACGCTCTATACACTTTTCTAAATCGAGATCAACGAAAAGAAAATAAGCATTTTCAAGAAATTCAGGTGTAAAATTGTTCAATGCTTTGTCATAGTCATCACGAGCAAACTCAATCAGGAGTATTTCTTTTTTTTTCTTAGATGACCGTTGCAATTCCTGTATGCATGCTTTCACATGCTTTTCCAATTCTTGCAATGCATCGTCCAATACCGAACCGTGGAAATCCTTTACATGGAAATTTTTTACGATGAAGCCCTCATGCCCATCGGGAAGAAATTTTTCCTGATGAATATCTTTTTTGAACATCTTCGACAAGATAGCATAATCTCTTATATGGGTAGCAGAATAACCCCTACGTTCTGCAAGTTCAACGAACCAGTTAATAGCAGTTGATTTTCCACTTCCTGGGCGACCTAGGATAAACAGTTTGACTACCATAAACAAATCCCCTCTTTGCTCGGCACTTTCCACATCCACTCCTCCAATATTCGCAAAGATGATGTAATAATGAGTTCTACTTTGTTGTTTGTTTATAGGAAGATGGAAGTGTAAAAATATCCATAATGCGATTAAACGGATTTACGATCAATTCAGTAACAACCTCCTTTTGTACGGTACTTTTATTTGAGTGATGTTTTATTACCTTCTCTAGTTTACCTGTAATATCAATGTACCTTCACCTCTACCATTTCATTTAGTATACTTGTATGGGAAAGAGGAGAGTAAAAATTCAACTCTATCCCTTTGGTGGAGACCATGGATCAAATCTACTATGATCATACCTTGGAGGGTCCGGCGGGTAGTAGGAGATAATGCAATTTCCACCCTCTTGTTTTGCTTGGTTAAGCATAACATCAAGGTAGTAGAGAATATTACCAGCTCTTACATCGGCTATGCATGTTTCGCTAGGCCATTCGTTTAGAAGCTTGAGGAGTTTCGCATGCTTGTACGAACATACTACCATCCGGGCGGTTATGTTTTTCAACTCAACTCTATCTTTGGGTTGAGCTGTAGACGCAGACAAAACAGGGATGAAGTAATCAATCTTTAGCACCTGCCGTATCTTCTCTGCATTTTCTCTTGCTTGTTCGAGTGATACATTTTTTAACAGGAGATAGAAGCGGTCGGCGTAGATATGGTACAGTTTACAGTCTGCTGGCTTGTCAAAAAGCAACCCTATCTGCTCTTCAATACGGTTTCCAACTGCCTTACTTAGATTGACCATGACCTGATCGCCGTACTTGTCAGTAAGTTTGCTCAGGTTATCGATATCAACGGAAATGAAAGAGGTTACGCCCTCAACCGCTGGATCATCTTTCTCCTTGATGTCGCGTAGAATGTCTTCAACATCGTTGACAAAGTTGTTTTCTGAGAGAAACACTCCAAGTACCTCATTCACAACTTTTGGTCTGGCTATAATGTTCCTCAACCTTATTTCGCTTTGCTGGCGAACACGCGACGTTTCGAGTAATTCTCCTATCATGCGGCCTATCAATCTTAATACGCGTTGGTGTTCCACGCCGAACGCTTCCGTTTCCTCTGAGGCCAGATAGAGTATTGCTAGTGGCAAACCATCTCTTCCTTCAATTGGAATAGCAATAACAGACTCAATTGGTCCCTCTTGTTGACGATATGCAATAGTTTTGTCTTCGGAAGAGACTATTGGACGATAGAGGATACGGCTTGCTTGAAACGCTCGTAAACTAAGACTAAGAATAGGCGTGTCTGGAGAAACAAAACTTTTACCCGGTGTATAAGGAGAAGCTTCGCTCTGCGCCTGTACGACTAACACACGCGATTGTAGAGAAAGTAGGTCGTTGTTGGGTAGAAGTATAGTACAAAACTTCCACCGATTCTTTCCATCGACAGACTTTCCACCTAAACGTATTGCCATGTTAGCAAGAGAAGTGAGAACTGAGTCTGAAATGTTTGTGCTACCAAAAGATGTAGTGGGATAGACAACATCTCTCATCCCTCTATCAAAGTAAGATTGCCAAACATGTGCATTCTCATATATTGGTGTGAGCAACCGACGAACCGCCTCAACAAGAGGGAATGGGAGAGAGAGAAGCTTTGACTTTCTCTGCAAGACAATAAATGTACGGTCTCTAGGCTCCTGCTCCTCTACTGCCTCCAGTCCACGTACACGAAAGTCACTAGGGAACTCGAAGAAAGGTGAAGGATCGTAAAATGTGTGATATGAGCGATTTTGATCACGCCAACCGATGAGACATTCACCAAGATTGGATAACTCTTGTGGTGGCAGCTCTGATGTAGCATTCTTCTGTCTTTTTAGCGGTAGGGCGATGCCTGCTACAGGATCAGGAACATCCTCGCAGATTAAATTCAGTGCTAGACGTAATGCTTGAGAGGTAAAATAACGCCAGAACTCTTCCTTATTCGCATCCTCTACACGGTGGTCAATAGACATACTCTTATATGTCTCATTGCTTGCTTCTCTTGCTGCATGTCGCTCTTCCGTAAACGAGGACACCGAATACCAGACTTCATCAATATCCGCAGGAATATCACTCAGAGAAACTTTTTGATTATTAAGTAGTTCGCTAATGATCGCAAGCTTATTTAGCTCTATGAGAGAGTATTGGCGTTGACCACTGCTAGCCTCTTTTGACCGCTCAGGTTGAAGCAATTTATCCAATTCGCGCAACTTGCTCGGTCTAATATCAAAGAGTTCAGAGGCGCGTCCAATTGTTACCTTCGCATCTTCACGCCCTCGGCGAATGTTTTCTTGCACACGGGCTTGTACCTCCTCATCTTGAAGAAGCTTCCTTATTCTGTGTTGCTGATTTCTCTCATCTATCGCCATGAATATGTCCCTCTGAAAGCTATGAGTGAAGTCGTACAAGCATGATATTAAGAATAGTATATACCATACTACGTTCGAGATAGCAAGCTTTCTCGCATTATTAAGAAAGATGGCACTAAAGTAACCTGTTTTTTAACTATCAATTTGTTTATCTAAGATTACCTATCAGGTTATGTCTAATATTTTGTAGGTTTCTTCGATTTGAATACAGCATAACACTGCTGTCAATAAACCTTTCAGATATTTCAAAAATCTTCTATTTTGATTAAAGATACTTGTATACTATTGTTTTTTTTATTAGTGTATAGATGGTTAAAAAGCAAAAAATATAAGTATCCATATTAAAAAAGTTAGAAATAAAAAAGTTTCCTAAAAAAGTGACTTTTAGGAACTATTGTTCGTTGACATGAAAACAATTTCAAGGTAGAATATGTATACAGTAGAACAAGAAAGTTAAAATCAAAAGTAGGAGATATGAATTTCCTACCTGTTAAGAGAAATACCTTCAAGGGTATTGCAGTAGTGCGACTAATAATAGGCGTTCTCGTAAGGTTTTGTAAAGAACATTTAGCTATGTTACAGACACCGCCTACGGAGGATATCCCTTATGGTTACTACACAACGACAAAACTTGAAAGATGATCTTGTCTGGATGGAACTTTACACCTCGTTAGCTCCCTCTGTCAAGAAACGTGTTTACAATGTAAACTTACAGTCATGGCGCGGACAGGAGTATGATCTTGCTGCCGACGTGATCCAAGATGCCGTTCTGCGTACCTTCCTTCAAACACAAAAAGCCCAACGCGGTGAAGTGCCACCCGTACTCTCACTATTCCACTTTAGCAAAAAGGTCACCACCAATCGCTTGTATGATGTCGTCCGTAAAGACTCGCGTCTTATACGTCCTTCAAGTGATATCGCACTACAAGAGAAACTGATTGCGGACAACTGGATTGATCCCACTGAGGATGTCCTGAGCGACATCGACAACGCCTCACTTTTCACGCTCATAGCGCGAATCATTGGAGATTTTCCTACGAAACAGCGCACTGCACTACTCATTGACCTTGCAAATCTCTCGCCTGTTGACGATGGCCCACTACAACAAGCCTTTGAGAAAATGGGCATTCAATTAGACGTGTACCGAGACCTTTTACCTCATAGTTCAGTAGAACGAAGTCGCCATAGTGCCTCATTGTGTATTGCGTATAAACGGCTGAGAAAAGCTGTTCTTGCTCACCTTCAATTACAAGATAAAGGTTGTAGTGCATAAATTTTTACCTCTACTCCTCTGAATTCGAGAAGGTGTAGCGCGTTAGTAACTCGGTACAAACGTAGATGCTAATACAGACTAGACAGGAGGATATGACATGAACTCGCGGCCTTCGGATAACTTGCGTAAATCCCTGTTGATAGCAGGATGTGGAGTTGTACCTCTTACAGCATTTCTGTTTCAAGCTACACCTGTACTGATTGTTACTGTAGCACTTCCATTCCTTTCGTTCGTTACAGAACTTCTGTTGATCTTGCTCCTTCTTAGTGTGGTGGCAGGGCTTGTGATTGGGATTGAGTGGTTGTGGACAATGTTCGATGATGATCGACACAGACGCCGCTATTGGCGTGAGAGACGTGCAATGGACTTAGAAGAGCGTCAACGGTTGACTACACAAACTAACACAAGTCGCCGCTCGACTGAACCGTCTCTTCCTGTTCCATCTCGACGACTACAGACTCCCTTACGCCGACCAAATACACGTCGCCCTGACATCTAAACATAGGAGGCTGCATATGTTCCTTGAATTTCAAACCATCGCTATTATTGTTTTGAGTACCTACCTTGCAGGTTTTGTGTCAGCAGTATTCCTGATGCGTCCACGATACTCAAGGTAAAAACTTGTACAAGAGCCATTCCACATTTTGATACGCAATGTTAAAAATGTGGGATGGTTTTGGTATTTGAAAAAAGCTTCAACGAGGCACAAGCTATTTGCAAAGATATGTCAAAACTTTCCTCAAAGCCCTGAAGTGATAGATAGTGCTTATTTGACCTCGTGTGATACAGTATGAGAGACATGTTTCATGTCATAATAGTATAGCCTCTACGCATAGGGAGCGAGGGACGAGAAGAGTGGCAATACGAACCCCTTTTGATAAGCTGACACCTATTTATCCACATCAACGCATTACGTTGGAAACTGGGGCAACTCCGATTGCTCCTCGTTTGATAGACTTATTTGTGCCAATTGGTTTTGGGCAACGTGCGCTGATCGTTGCTCCTCCACAGGCGGGCAAAACCACGATTCTGCGCCAGATTGCGGCTTCCATCATCAAAAACTATCCCCAATCCAGTCTCTTTCTGTGCCTTGTCGATGAGCGACCGGAGGAGGTGACGGAGTGGCGGACAGAGGTGCAGGGACCGAACGTTAAGTTGTATGCGTCGAGCTTCGATCAGGCTTCAGGTAAGCATGGTCGTATCGTTGAGCAGGCTCTACAGGAGGCAAAACGACAGGTGGAGCAAGGACGTGATGTAATTATACTCCTCGACTCACTCACACGCCTTGCACGTGCCCACAACCTCAATAGCGATATGTGGAGCAATCCACGCAGCGGCGGACGTACCATGTCCGGTGGTGTCGATGCACAGGCGTTGGAGATTGGACGGCGCGTCTTCGGTTGTGCGCGTACTTTGGAAGAAGGTGGCAGCCTGACGATTATCGCCAGTTGTCTCGTCGAAACAGGCAGCCGCCTCGATGAGGTGGTGTACGAAGAGTTCAAGAGTACTGGCAACTTAGAGGTACGTCTTTCAAGGGAACTCGCAGAACGCCGCATCTTTCCCGCCATCGACCTGATGTCATCCAGTACCCGCCAGGAAGAACGCTTACTCTCGCCCGACGAACTACATGCCATGTCGATTGTGCGTCGTCGCATGGCCGATCTACCGCGTCGTGATGGTGCTGAGCAGGTTGTACACTTATTTGAAAAAACTAACACCAATGCCCACCTCGTCGAAGCCATCGTCAAACAAGCCTGATATAAATAACAAGACATTCGATAATGAGCGCACGCGTGCGCTCATTATCGAATGTCTTGTTATTTATGCCGCTTTCTCCTGGAAGCGGAAGAAGCGCAACGCAATCAGGAAGCATATCACCCCATAGCCGAGCAACCCGATAATATCAGGTACCGCCGACTCAAAGCCTTTGCCATAAATCATAATCGCGTTCAATCCCTCCATTGCCCACGCTGTGATGCCGATCTTCGCGATTTGCTGCATCCATGTCGGCTCAAGGAAGAGCGGCCACCATGCACCACCGATAGCAGCGGTGATGAGCGTGACTAGCGTGACAATCGGATTGAGTTGACGCCGTGTCTTGACAACTGAAACCAGCAGGATGCCGAGACCTGTAGTCGCGAAACTAGCACCTATCAGGAGTAGGATAAGCGCGGGCCACGAGGCTACGTCGAGGTGGAAGACGAGGTAGCCAATGGCGAACAATATCGCAAGCTGCAACAATGTAAGAATGAACTGTGCCAGCACCTTACCACCTAGTAAAGAATACTTTTGTATTGGTGCGATCAGGAGGCGACGGAATGTACCATCTTCTTTCTCCTGTAGGATGGTTGCCGCCACCGCATTGAGGCCAAAGAGCGCGAAGAACACCGCGTACCCCGGCACCGTCTGATCGAAGGTATTGGTCTTTGGCGCTTGTCCCGCCGGCAGTGGCTGTACCTGTGTATTTTGTGCCGCGACCGCACTTGCGTTGCCCACGCTCTGTGCAATGGTTGCGGTATCAATCGTTTGTTGGGCGCAATGGTTGCCAGGAACGTTACATACTTTGTAGACCTGACTCACCGCCGAACTGCCCGCGTACTGTGCGCTTACCAGTTGATTGACAATGCTACTGACGAGGTTCTGTACAATTGTCACACGCGCGTCACTGCTGTTTGGTAAGGAGTACACTTTGACGAGATTTTCCGTCGTTTTTGTACTCACCGATGTTTTAATGAGCGTATCAGTTGTGCCAGCGGGGATAACGACACCTGCATCAGCGTTGCTATCCTTTACCTGTTGCGTAACCTTATCCGCCGAATTATATGCATTGACGGTAATTTTCAGGCTACTTTTGTCGATTTTAAGTGTGTCAACCACCGCTTTTCCTACGTAACCGTTGTCCTGATTATTGATTGCAACCGTGATAGCGATTTGCGAGGAACTATTTGTGAAGCCACCAAAGGCTGCTCCAATCACCGCTATTAGGGCAAGAGGAACAACGAGCAATAGCAAGAACGAGCTTCTATCTTTCAGCACCTGTAACAGGTCTTTTTTCGCGATATACCAGAGTATTTTCATGAACCTATCCCTTTTCTCCTAGAGAACGACTAGTCGCGGAGCGTTTTTCCCGTAAGTTGGATGAACAATTCTTGTAGTCCGTGTGGACGTTGTACCTCGCGTTGCTGATCGCGTAATGCCAATAGTTGATCGAGTGTGCCCATCGCAATAATGCGTCCCTCGTCCATAATGGCGATGTGGTTACACAAACGCTCAGCCTCTTCCATGTAATGTGTTGTGTACAGGATGGTTGTGCCTGCATCGCGTATCTGCTCAATGGTATCGAAGATGTTTTCGCGTGATTGTGGATCGACGCCTACGGTTGGCTCATCCATCATCAGGAACGCAGGTTGGTGCATCATCGCTATTGCCATGTTGATGCGGCGTTGCATGCCACCGGAGAACGTCTTGATGGCCTCTTTGCGTCGGTCATAGAGTCCGACAAAATGCAACACTTCGTCAGCACGGGTACGGCGTTCTTTGGCCGAGAGACCGTAGATTTCGCCAAAGAACTCAAGGTTCTCCAACGAGGTCAGGTCTTTATACAGCGCAATCTCTTGAGGCACAACGCCAATTATGCGCTTCGCCTTGCGTGGTTCTCGTCTGACCGATACATCGCCTATCAGCGTATCGCCCCCTGTCGACTCCAGATAGCCGCACATCATATTGATAGTAGTGCTTTTGCCTGCACCATTTGGACCAAGCAACCCAAAAATCTCGCCCTTGCCGATGGTAAACGAGACGTTCTTGACGGCCTCATGCTTGCCAAAGGTCTTGACAAGATTCTGTACATTTACCTCGGTATATGCTACAGAAGGGGGTATATGAATGGGACCAGTTTTCGTTGTGTCCTGTGGTACATCTTGCATGGTCTCTATTCCTTCTCTTGTTGTATAGATGATGCATAATTACGTTGTGTTAAGAGTATAGACTACAGGAACCCCAACGGTAAGTATCGGAATACACATCTTATCGTGGCGGACACAGTGACGAAAGTCATATATATAGGTGTATAATAGGCATGTACGAGAGAATGCAGTTTTGAGGAAACGGAGAGGAGCAGCCATGCGTTGTCCTTATTGTGGAGGTTTGAACTCCGAGCGAGCCAGTTTTTGCGCCCAATGTGGACGTGATCTGCCACATGCACAAATGAATACCCGTCAACAACCAGCACAACAATCCTATCAACCGCCGCGTCAGCAGCCTCCACACCCGCAACGCCCACCGTATCAACCTGCACAACGTCCCTCACCAACACAGGGCGCGACGCGACCCGCTCCACCATCCTATCAGCCACAGCAGGTTCCTAGTGCAATTCCACCACGTCAGGCACCTGTGCAGCAACCGACACGTACCCCATTTCCAGTCGCGCCATCTCTCCAGCCACAACAGGTTGTAGAACCGCCCGCGAACTTTCCACCGCACACGATGGCGCATCTTAATGCACTACAGGACGAGGCCGTACCATATACATTACTCGACGATGCGGTCGTCGATGGCCGTAAGAAATTGATACGCATTGTTTACCGTCGTTGTGCCCCCTGGCAACAGGTCGCGACACTGCTGAAGGCGTTTAACGAGCAACCAGCACAAGCATTTGCAACGGTGATTGTGCAAGGTAGCGTGGAGCGTGAGACGACGCCCTATGAATTTTCTAATGGGCAACTACGTTTCGACCGCAATGTGCGGTTAGGGAGTCAGACTCTGAACCGCTATCAGGTCGAAACGGGCAATGGCTTCGAGAGTGACTCACTACGTATCGTGTTGTCTGAATGAGAAATAAACTATGGAAACGGTAGAACTTATCAAAAAGAAGCGTGATGGTCATGCGCTAACTACAGCAGAGATTGAGGCGTGTATCGACGCATACACGCGAGGCGAGATGCCTGATTATCAGATGTCGGCCCTGCTGATGGCGATCCACTGGCGCGGCATGTCAGCACGTGAGACCAGCGATCTTACTCTTGCCATGATGCATTCAGGTGAAGAACTGCATGCACGCGGCATTATTACGCCCGTTGTGGATAAACATAGTACGGGTGGCGTTGGTGACAAGGTGACGCTCGCAGTCGCTCCACTTGTCGCCGCTTGTGGTGTTGCGGTCGGAAAAATGACTGGACGTGGGCTTGGACATACTGGTGGCACCGTTGACAAGCTAGAGTCGATTACTGGTTTTCGCGCTGAACTGCCACGCCGCACGTTTATAGACATACTCACACGCCATCATCTCGTGATTGCGGGTCAGTCGTCGGACCTTGCACCGGCGGATGGCAAGATGTATGCATTGCGTGATGTCACGGGAACGATTGAAAGCATTCCGCTCATTGCGGCAAGCATTATGAGCAAAAAGCTCGCCATTGGCGCATCGCACCTGCTCTTGGATGTCAAGGTTGGTGAGGGTGCCTTTATGAAAACACTAGAGCAGGCGCGTGAGCTAGCAAGCGCGATGGTCGATATCGGACGTGCCGCTAACATGCACACTGTCGCCGCGATTACCGCAATGGAGCAACCATTGGGCAATGCGGTCGGTAACGCCTTAGAGGTGCGCGAGGCTATCGCTATTTTGCATGGCAATGGACCGCGCGACGTATCCGAGCTATGCTTTCACGAGGCCGCCGAACTATTGCTGATGACTGGTCGCGCGAAGAGCCACGCAGAGGCAGAAGCAAGCGTACAACACGCTGTATCTTCGGGCGAGGCCGTTGCAAAACTGGCTGAGGTAATCGCTGCACAGGGTGGCGACGCACGCCAGATAGAGCAGCCCTTCCTGTTGCCCAAAGCCCCTGTGCAGAAGATGCTTACCAGTCCACGTGGTGGCTATATCGCTGGCATTCATTCCGAACAGATTGGGCTGGCGAGCATGCATCTCGGCGCAGGTCGCTTCAAGAAGGGTGATCGGATCGACCATAGTACAGGTCTGCTTTTGCAGGCCAAAGTAGGGGACTACCTGCATGCAGGCGACCCCTTGCTAGAGATACATGCACGAACATTGCAAGAGGTCGACACCATTCAAGACATACTACTTGCCTGTTATAGCTGGAGTGAAGAACCTGTAGCAGTGAAACCGTTAATCTATGATGTGATTCGTCCGTAATAGATAATATTTTCGTAGGGACCAGATGTATCGCGTCCGTGTGCGATTTATCGCATGAAATCCTTGCCGACCCTCTCACATAAGCGGTAAGAGAACACATCTCGCGTGATAAATTACGCCCTCGGACGCGATACATCTGGTCCCTACGAAATTTTTGGACGAATGCTAGAAAACCTTTACGGTAACGCCAATTCCAAGAAATCCGACGTGGGCTGGCTGGGATCACTGGCACCTCTTACGAGAAATGCATGACCATTGCCATCGCTTGCGGCACTGCCGAAGACAGAACCGCCAGTGGGCAGATTGGGTTCATGTGTCCAGTGCAAGGTATTGAGATCGACGAGCCATACCTGATTTGAGCCGTTATTGTGATTAGCGTCATAACCGCCAATGATTGCAAGCTGCCCAGGTTGCACCGCACAACTCGCGGTACCACTGAGTGCAACAGGTGCGTTTATGGCTGATTGTGTCCATGCGTCCTTACCAACGTTATAGGTGTATATCGCGTTTGTTTGCTTATGCTGCTCCGTATCAGTAGCACCTCCAATCAGCACGATACCTGCGCTGCTACTAGCGAGTACGGAGTAGCCAAGTCCTACAGGAAGTGGAGCCAGCGCATGCCATTGACCTGTCGCTGTGTCATAGCGATACCAACCTGTTCCTGCCTGTTGACTATCGCCACTATGCAAAAAGCCCTGTGTGATATAGAGATGTCCTTTGGTATCCGCGATAATACTGCCACCAAAACCCAGCGTAACCCCTGGCGGTGGCACAATCTTTTGAACTGTATCAGTTGTAGGATTGTATACATAGAGTAGCGAGGTAACAGCGTAGGTGTTCGTCGAGTAGCCAACGGTATAAAACAAGCGGCCCGACTCATCAACCGTGACTGCGTTGTTGACCATGCCAGGAAATTGTGTGTTCGACGATGTTTCCCACTGTCCCGCCGCGATATCATAGCGGTAGAGATGATGGTCATAGTGTGGTGATGCCTTTGAACCACGATAGCCCCCGTTGATGTAGAGATAGGCACGTCCCTGTACCTGCACATACGCGGCTGTATTGTCTGCCAGTGCTGCCGGGAGCGAGGGTAAACGCTGCCATGAGCCAGGCGTTGTTGCTGATGTAGTTGCGGCGGGTCGTGTTGGTGGAGAATATGGTTGTTGGGTCGTAATTTTCTGCTGCCCTTGTGTGCTAGTTGATAGGGGGCGGGTAGCACGCACAACAATAAGGAGCGATGTTAATATTACACAGAGTACCAGCATGACAAAGAAGCTGGCGCGAATAAAGCGATGTGCATTGAAGCGTGCAGGTCGGATACGTTTTGGTGGCTCTCTATTTGACACAACGGGTAAGCCAACCTGTGAAAGTTCAAGTGACACACGCTGGTCCAGGCTCTCATCAACGGTGGCTAATTCGCTTTCTAAATCCTCCTCCCCTATGCGACTACGTCTCATCTCATGTAATACCTCACGTATCTTTTGTCGCTGTATCGGGTCTAGCGGATTGATGTGTGTGGCGTCCTGCTCATGTGTCATCTCTTCCGCTTGCTCTCTCCGAGTTGTGGTTATATTGTTTGGCTCTCCGATGGCAAGGGTACCAGTGTATGAAGTGGTATCCTGTTCGTTTTGTAGCTCCATCGCTTGCTGTAGCATGACGCGCTGGCGATAAGTAGAGCGTTCTTCGATGGTATACGCACGCTCTAATGCCAGAAAGAAGGTGTGCGCGGATTGAAAGCGATACATTGGCTCTGTACGTGTCGCCAACGTGATAAGGCCGCCAAGCACCGCCGACAATGCTGGAGCATCTTTCCCAACGATATCCATTGGTGATGTTGCCTTGCCATTGGTCGGCATTGGACGCTGACCACTCACCATTTCATAGAGCAAGATACCGAGGCTGTACAGGTCCGAACGGCCATCCGTTTGTCCTTCGGTCAGATATTGTTCTGGCGAAGCATAGCCAGGGGAGCCGAAATCGGTTGTATCGTTGTTCTGTCCTTCTTTGAAATAGCGTGCAATACCAAAATCGACTAGCATCAGCGTCCCCTCCGGTGTGATGAGAACGTTGGATGGTTTGAGATCACGATAGATAATTGGCGGCGTCTGTTTATGTAGATAATCGAATACGTCGCACAGTTGTAGCGCGTAATTCAAAGCCTCAAGTGGTGGTAATGGACCCTGTTGCCGCAGGTAGGCTGTCAACGTTTGCCCTGGTATATAGTCCATGACCATATACCAATACCCGTCCTCGAAAAAATAGTCGTAGAGCGAGGGAAGTGCCGGATGATGCATACGGGCGAGAAACAAAGCTTCACGTAAAAAACGATCTGTATGTACACCGCCACTGCTTGGAAATTCCTGGGTCGCGAGGGCGAGTGGCAGGTTGTCACCGTGTAAGAGATAATCGAGTTCGGCAATCGCATTTTCTGGCAGCAACTGATCCGCCCGTGCCTGTTTGATCGCCACTGGCACCGTAAGTTCACTATGGGCTGCGAGGTACACTTTGCCCATACCACCGTATCCAATAACGCGATGTATATAATATTCATCATCACAGAGCGTCTTACCTATTAGATTCTCTTGCTCTGTTTTCTGTTTACTTTGTACATATACCATAGTAGTGTTATTGTTTCCAATCGTCTATAAGCTTGCACTGGCTCAAAAATTTCTTATATACATCGTCTGACACTGTACGGCCTTGTTTCGATACTGTATCTACTTTCATTCTACATAGTCCGCCAAAAGTGCTCTCTGGTCCTTACAACCCTGTAACCTATAGTGCGTAAATAGAACAGTTGCAGCAAATGGTATGTACATGAATAGATAGACATGGAAGGACACGCCAGTACAATGCAAGAACAGCAATATGGCGGCTATACAGGCAATCCTCAGTATGATGGTCCGTCAGTGCCACAACAGCAGTACAGTACGCCGCCACAACAAGGTCAGAGTGTACCACCTCCCGTCAGTAATATGTATGATGACGATTTTGTAGATGCCTTCGCGCAACGTCTCTCACAACGTATGGCGCAAGGACCGCGTGGCAAGCTCTACCCGCAGGGCATGAGGCGCGACAAGGCATCACCAGCACAGAAGCTTGCGCTCGCTATTGTGTCAGTGGTAATGCTTGTGCCACTCAGCGGCATTTGTATTGGGCTAATTGGGGTATCGCATTTATGGTTCGTTGGGCTTGCGGCCCTAGGTATCATTTGTTTGACAATCTTCCTCATCAATGCCGTGTTCGCCGAAAAAGGGTAAAAATGGACACAATGCAATGAGCGAGCAGGCATGCCTGCTCGCTCATTGCATTGTGTCTGAATGGATAGCTTAATGGATAAGTTCGATTTCGCTCTTGAGTGACACAAGGGCGTTGTTGAGTTGCAAGACCTGCTCTTGCATGCCCTCGGTTTTTTTCTGTTCGGCACGTACAAAGCGTGTATAGGGCGCGATAGAATCCTGTACTCGCATCAGCGCGTTGTTGAGTTCCTTCTTGAATTGTTCTTGCATGGCTGTATGGAGGCGTATGCGTAGCTCTTCCATCTTGTTGTTAAAGTCCTCTTTGGCACGTTTACGGCGTGCGGGAATGATATAGAGTCCCAGGCCAAGCAAGGCTACACCTGCTAGTATGCCTGTAATGTCGGCGGCAACGGCTGTGCCCGCGAAGGCGACAATAGCGGCTCCGAGACCGATACCACCAGCACCCGCGACGGCGGCCTGAGCCACAGCACTCCGCATATTTTGTGATAGCTCGATGGCCTCGGCCTGCCTATCGTAGGTCTGCACAACACTCGCGGCTGTTCGTGCTACCGATTGCAGGAGCGTGCGGCGGTTATAGTCGAACTGACGTGTGACCGAGCCAATCATCTCATCATCGCGGCGCACGCTCACCTGCCGACGACGATCCAGATACTCCATCACATCCTGCCACAGGCGATGCTCGTTCTGTACCAGCCAGTCGATGAGGTCCTGTACGGCGTGGTCGATGCGTCCTGCGCTATCGCCGATCACGTCGCGGTCGAACTCCTCACGAATGCGCTCACCCTGCACAAGATCGAAAATACGCCCCAGGCGAATGGTTTCATCGAAGAAGCGATCACCACGTCCGCGCATATCCAGGATGATATTTTCGATCTCGCTCAGACGATGCGTGAAATTCAGCTCCATGTCTTCGCGGTGTAGACGTAGTTGCTCCTCAATCGAGCCAACTGTTCGCGCATCTTCCGCCAATAGCTCGGCGCGTTGCTGTACAAAAGAATGGGTCTCGCTCAGCAAGCGTTGCATCACACCAAGCGGACTAAGCAACTTGAGGCGAATACGCTCGGCCTCGTCCAGTGTGTGGAACAGGTAGTCTTCGAGCTTGCCGAAGCGACTACTCTCCCACAGACCCAGCGCGTCACGTCCAACAGCGGTGAGGGCGCGTTGGGCTAGTAGTGCCGAGACTGGAAAAATTTCGGGTTGGAAGCCAAGCAGGTTTTTACAGTTGTCGCGCACAAACGCCATAACCTCTTCGAGGGCGGCAGGGGTACGCAGCATATCAATCTTGTTGAGGATGACAATGACCTTTTTGCCCCATGTGCGAATGCGCTCCATGAACATGCGCTCGCTCTGCGTAAAGGGACGGTCAACCGATGTGATGAACAGGATCAGATCGCTACGCGGCACGAACTCTTCCGTCAGGCGTTCGTGTTCGCGTAAAACAGCATTGACGCCAGGAGTATCGACGATGCTGATATCGCGCAAGAACTCGGCAGGGTTATCAATCTCTAACACGTTTTGCTCGACCTGATGCTGCATGTTCTGCTCGCCATAGCGCACAACCGTCACCTGATGGGTGGTTGGAATCACACCCTCTTCCAGAACCTCGCTGTGCAAAAGCGCATTGATACAGGCTGATTTTCCCGCGTTAAATTCGCCCACAACCACGAGCAGAAAAAGATCGTCGAGTGCATTTGTCACCTGCCGCAGCGTTGTCGCGTAGGCATCGGCACCCTCGAATCCGACGAGACATGCCTGTAACTGGCTGGCGATGCGTCGCTCCTCTTGCAACAGGCGGCGTTGCTGATTTTGTAAAATGACCTGTGTCATAGCTTTCGTACCCTCTCTTTACTCTAGTTATAATACGAGGGAGAAGGGATAAAAGTTATCATATATACATCACGGTTTTGAGAACAAATGCGATCTTCTTTGCATCGCCCGCCGCCTGCGTCAGGCGTAGTTCGGCTTGCCAACCTGCGTTTTGCAAATAGGCAACCGTCTCCTCGATCTGTTGTTTGTTCTGGGTATAGCTGCCAGACGTGGGATTCGCGATAATGATCGCCGTTGTTTGCGTAGCTGATGAAGATGAATCTATAAGTGCCTCTTCTTGCATGCTTGTCCTCTTGCCTACTATATATCGTCTATTTTGGTACGTGACGATGTAATATATAGTTGCAGAGGTAGCTAATTTGGCAATCTTAGTCCACACGCGGCACACGAGCCAGAATTTCGGCGACGACTTCGTAGTTAATCGTGCCCAGCCGTTCGGCAACCTGTTCTGCTGTGAGGGTTGCGTTCCCCTGTCGCCCGATCAACACCACTTCGTCGCCCATGCGTACCTGTGGAATGTCGGTCACGTCAACCATGCATTGATCCATGCAGACGCGCCCAAGCAGCGATGCCTCCTGTCCATGAATGAGAACTGACCCCCAGTTATGCGGGCTACGACGGAAACCATCGGCGTAACCGAGGGGCAACACCGCGACTTGTGTAGGACGTTGGGTTTTGAAAGTGCAGCCGTAGCTGATACACTCACCCGCTGGCACCAATTTGACCTGCGCGACCAGTGTCTTGAATGCCAGCGCGGGTCGAAATCCTGCTGGCACACGTACCTCTGTCGAAGGGTCCAGTCCATAGATTGCGATGCCAGGGCGCACCATGTCGAAACGTGCCTCTGGAAAGCTCAGCGTCGCAGCACTGTTCGAGGCATGTACGAGCGGTGGGCGCAACCCTTGCTCATCAAATACGAGTAAGACGTGCTTGAAGCGTTCTAGTTGCAGATATGAATGAGTTTTATCGAGCGTATCTGCCATTGCGAAATGGGTGTAGAGTCCTTCCAGCACCAGCCCCGGCAGGGCCTGTATCTCTCGCACTAGTGCGACAATATCGTCCAATTGTTCCTCGCGCATGCCGAGGCGACCCATGCCTGTATCGACCTTGACATGGACCTTGACCGTTTTAGCGAGGGCAAGTGCCGCGCGTGAAAGTGCCTGTGCCGACTCACTGTTGTACAGCGTTACCGCCACGTCCTGACGCACCGCCTCACGCATCTGCCACAGAGGGACATAGCCAAAGACAAGAATAGGCGCGGTAATACCACCCTCGCGTAGTGGAGTTGCCTCGCTCAAAGTTGCTACGCCGAGCATCGAAGCTCCATTGCGAAGCGTTGTACGTGCCACCTTCAATGCGCCATGCCCATAAGCATCGGCCTTGAGGCTAATCAGTACCTGCACGTCTGCTCCCACCATTGACTTGATATGGCGTGTATTGTTGGCAATCGCGTTCAGGTCGATCTCTACCCATGTCGGTCGCTCGGCACGTGCCACAACAATCTGTTTCCATCCCGGCGACTGCCGTACCAACTGCTCCGACGCCGCCCACGGTTCAGCCATCAGCAATTCGGTCACGCGCTCCATCCGTGTCGCTTCAGAGCCTTTGATAAGGATAAGCTGTGCTGGATGTCGAGCACGTTTCGCGTGTATAGGCAGTTGACGTGCTGCCTGTGCCGTGTCCTCGTGGGTCGAGGTCACGATAACATGCGCGGCGTGTAAGCCAGCATGTAGGGCTGCATCAGCAATAAGAGTGGCCCGTTCACCTTTTGTAATTAAGTAATCGACGCAATGTGCTGCCTCGCGTCCTACCAGACGATGTGCCTCTTCCTCATACGTTCCAAGACTCAACATATCACCAAGGATAGCAACGCGCTGACCTGCTGGCAGTATCTTGAGTGTTTGCAGGGCTGCGATCATCGAGGCGGGCGCGGCATTGTGAGTATCGTCAAGTAGTATTGTGTCGGCAGAGCTTGCAAGTGGCATGAGTCTTCCAGGCAACGGATGCACCTTTTTCAGTGCCTGTGCGATTTCGTCGATGCTCATACCGATGTGCCGCCCGACCGCATATGCTGCCAGCATCGTTTGTACGTGATGTTCTCCCACTAGCGATGATGCTAGCGTTGTCGTGGAAACGGTGGCTGTCTCTGTGTCCATAGTGATGAGCGAGAATTGTGTCCCGTTCAAGCTAACCTGAATATTCTCAACTGGTGGTGGTGCTTCGTTCTTTGTGAATCCAGGCATATTATGTGTGAGATATGGATAGCGTGCGACATTATGTGGACGCGCGGTTGCATGGTGCAGCAACATATCGTAAATGGCCTGGTTATCATTGTTATAGAAGAAAGCACCGCCTTCGGGCAGACAAGCGAGCAGCGTTCCTAGCTCCGCTGCTAGTTGCTCAAGCGTGCCGAAATATTGTAGTTGTGCAGCGCTAATATGGGTCAACACGCCAAGTTGTGGATGTGTGATACGGCACAGGTCGGCAATCTCGCCTGGATGATCGCACCCAAATTCTAGCACAGCATACTGATGTTGTGGTTCAAGGCGACCTAGAGAGAGTGGTATACCTAACAGATCGTTATAGTTTTGCCAGCTTCTGAATGTGGCAAACTTGCTGCCAAGCACTGTCGCAATCGCCTCTTTGGTGCTGGTCTTGCCCACGCTCCCTGTCACCGCTATCACCGTCGGGTGCCACTCTTGTAGAATAAAGCTGGCGTAGTGTTGTAGTGCAAGGCGTGTATCCTCGACAACAACTGTCGTGATCTCAAGCTGTTCGATCTGTTGCTGTATCTCTTCCGCCAGTCCGTTAAAGATACGTGACTCTACCATAATGCCAGCCGCCCCACCACGCAGTGCATCAAGCAGGTAAGTATGTCCATCGCTGCGTTCTCCACGTACCGCTACGAATAGCTCCCCTGGCACGATCTGGCGTGTATCATGACTGAATGCTGAGAATGTCGTCTGTTTACCAGGAAAGTGTAAGGTTCCCTGTGTTGCCTTGAGAAGAAAGTCGAGATAAATCATGAGTGTGTTACTCCGTCCAGAGCAATTTGATGCGTTGTGTGAAACCACCACGTTCGCTACGTCGCCGCTCTTGTTCTGCCTTTACTATAGAAGTGGGAATGTTGTTGTGTTGCATAATCGTGTCAATCACTTCACAAAGATCAGCCAATTCTTTGATGAGTTCGTCCTGAGTGTCAGCTTGCACAACCTCCTGTGCCTCCTCAACCAGCTTTTGTCGCAACGCTTGTTGAAACTCAACCTCTGCCATTGTCTCTGTCTCATACGTATCTCCATGCCGACGAATGATAGCAGGTATGTGGTCGCGCACAAGCTTGTTGTATACCTTCCGCATGATTGACCTTTCAACCGTAATATACATAAGGCTTATATGACCAATTTTCGTAGGGACCAGATGTATCGCGTCCGAGGCGCAATGAATTGCGCGAAATTCCTCTCAACCTTGTCTGTGAGCGTGTTAAGACCCGATCTCGCGTGATACATCACGCCTCGGACGCGATCAATCTGGTCCCTACGAAATTTTATTTGTTGTCAATGCCTTTACGATCCTCTGGTGTCATCGCAAAAATCAACGTGCTACGCAACTCGCCAGAGGGAGTCTGCGCGTCATTGCGTTTCAACCCTTCCTG
>JAABVA010002190.1_pt1 | contig 19765 bp, 26 predicted proteins | sample 5560331 | NCBI WGS metagenome assembly JAABVA01 (sample SAMN12812661, study PRJNA571458) | rock metagenome | isolation source: Antarctica rocks | place: Antarctica: Victoria Land, Mt New Zealand sud | collected 2016-01-07 | reverse complement strand
GGAATCACCGAACTTTGTGGCTTTGCCCAATCGCTCAAAAAAGACTATGATGCTGTCAAAGCAGGACTCACCCTCTCTTGGAGTCAAGGACCCGTCGAGGGGCATGTGCATCGATTGAAGTTATTAAGCGTCAAATGTATGGCAAAGCGAGCTTCCAGACGTTACGCAAGCGGGTGCTGCGATGCAGCTAAAGAAGCCACTCAAGGGAGACACAACCCCGAGTCATCAAAAGTGCGGAAGAGCCAGGATCATCAGGCGGGGTTTGGTCACATCCTCCGGTCCAAGTCTACTATGTGACAATACTGCGTGTCACAGTCGGGCCGGTAATAACCCTCTTAGAATGATGCAGTGCTGTCCACTCTCCCCCCTCTCAATCGGGCCTTGACGCTGCTCGTCTCGGTATAATACGTCCGCTCTCCCTCTGGCTGGCCCTGCTTGTCCTGTGTATAGAGATAGAGCACCCATCGTCCAAAGCACGTTGGCAACACATCGTAGCCGTGGCTCTCTTGCCCAACACACTCGCGCAAACGCTCTGCCCAATGCAATGCAGTTCCTTGCGTCATCCATCCTGCAGCCGGATCATCGGTCTGGAAGGTCTCTAATTCCGGTGCAGGTTGCTCCTGGCACTCCGGCTCGTCACTCGTTGCCACTGGCAATACATTCTGTTCCTGGTTGATGGCTTCCGCTTCTAGTGTCAAGGTCTCCTGCTCTCCTTCATGCTCTTGGGAAAGAGTCTCGTCGGTCTCAGGGGGGGTGGGCTGTGCCTCAGCAAGAGGTGCTACCCGCTCGTAGGGAAGCAGGGCCTTCAGGACTTCCAAGCGCAACGCTTTGAAGAACCATGCCATCTTGTTCTTGATAAACGACGGAACGGTGGCCGCAGATGCGGCATCAACCCAGACATGGAACGTGTCATGCAGGTACTCATAGTCCATGCCTTTGAGCTGCGCGTACTGCCACAACTTTGTCGCCTGGGTGCGGTTCGAGGCAAGGTACTGAGTGTTGTTATATTTGCATGAGAGAGGATCAATAGCCTGCTCCACACGCACTGGAATGTGCGTAGGTCGTGGACAGTTCTTGATATAGCTGTCCAGCGCGTCTTGTTGAACAAAAGAAATACCATGCGCCACCGCGAGTGCTTGCCATCTCGACAGCTTTTCTTCCATGATACTCGCTGTTGCTTCTTCTGCATGCGCCACGCCGCCTGTTTCCTGAGAGCCGGACGAGGATTTCGAGGTTCGAGTGGGGGGATGAGTGTTGGTGTTCATCGTATCTATTTCTGCATTTCGTATAGTCGTGTGCGCTATATGACTACACGTTTCTTTTGAACTATCAACCTCTTCCTTCTCAAAGCTCGCGGCGAAGCCGCTCGAATCCGAATCTTTCTCTTCATTCAAATGTGTATGATTCGTTTTTGTATAGTTAGTGTGACAATCTGTCACCTCTTGTTGTGCCATTCTGTCACTTCCGGTGTGACAATTTGTCACTTCTGGAACACATGGCTCTACAGGCCGTTTGATAGCATCACTGATTCCACAGAGGAACGCGGGATCGGTGAGGGCCATACGGTTTCCATGTGGCATCCGTACCGCCGTCCTGGGGCTAGCGATGGGACGGAAGGAGCGAGCGAACGAGAGCGGGTTGACAAAGTAGTAGTTCGTCTGGCCCAAGCCACGACGCACACACTCGACGTAGCCACGCTCGTAGAGTTCCTGCACCGCTCGGATCACTGTGCGACGGCTGTACCCAGTCTTCTCGGCCAAGGTCGCTTGCGACGGCCAGCAACGGTCGCTTCTGAACCACATGAGCGAGAGCAGCCGCCCGTAGACGAGTTTGGCCTTCGCCGACAGCGAGGCATCATTGCTTACGACGTTGGGGACCTGAGCATACCCACCGTCGAAATTGGCGTCCAGTTCTTTGCGCCAGGTCGCGAGGTAGGCTTCAAACGCGGCCTCATCTGGTAGCTTGGTGGCTTGCATTTCAATCATCGCGCACCTCCTGGATCAATCATCCAATGAAGGGCGACGGATGGTCTATATCTCTTCATCATACAAAATCTTTCATGCGTTTTTTCGGAACAATAAGAAAGGGAATACGCGCATGGAAGGTACTAGCAAGGAACACAGGTAGCACGGATTGGGGGGAAAAGCACAAAAAGGCTATCGTCACTAGACTTTTTGTTACGTTTGTGCTATTATCAAAGCGTACGTTTGAAGAAGATACGCTCTGGTGTGTTTGTGGTCCGCTAGCAAACCGACCAGCGCACAACGGAATATTCAGTTCCCGAACGAAACTCAATGGAGGTCAGGCCATTGGGTTTTTCTCGTTTTGGGCGGCGAACGGGCGCTCTTGGCGCGGTGGCTTAGTGGATAGGCAAACTCCCCCTCAGAATAAGAAATACAGACAGTATTATAGAGGCTAGAGGCCATTTGTACAAGTGTTCCTGTCATTCCTCCTATAGCACCAACGAATGGTATAGGAAAATGGTCATTACTCACTGGTGCTTGAAAATACTTCATCTGAATCCTCTCTTTTGCAAATACTAGATTTTTATAGTCCTGTGACTATAGGATAGATGCGAAATACCTCTCTCCTCAACAAGAGTACCTGAGTATGCGCTCTTTTGCGCTCGACTACTTCCCCAAACACCGCACCAATTTTGATGCGGTGCATCCATTCAAGACATGTCCTCTTGTGTGCCTGGATCAGTTCGTGTGACCTTTCAATACTACACAAGAGGCCCTGTGTTTGACCTGTAACGCACCTGTAAAATAATCTGTAAACCTGTAAAATCACCTGTAAAAACGCCTTGTTTCGACTTTCAGGCACAATGTCGCACCTCAAAGCACCTCTTCCTCTGGTAGGTAGTTGCTCCGGCTCCGGCGCGATCTGCACCGTCAAACCTTGCCTCAGAGCACTTTTCAGATCATCACGCACTTGCCGCACGCATTCCTTCACGTCTCGCACTGATACCCCCTGTGCGGTTCTGTATCGCGCCTCCTCGATCATAGCGGCAAGCACCTCGCGCTGTTGCTGCCTCGTCAGTCTCCTCATACGTTGCCTCATTCCGTTGCATGGCGTTGTTACGCTTCTAGGAAGCGGCAATGCCGCAGTCATGTAGATTCTTAATCCGGTGTCACCTAAGCGAGCTACGGCCCACTGTGTGACCACCGGATAACGTTAGACAATCCAATCGTAGCCAGTGGTCTGCTCTAAGATTGCCTTACACTCATTGATATTGAATGGCGGCGGAGCCGTGCGCTTGCTCAGGTCGCCATCATGTCGCCACGGCGCAAGGAAATGGTCATCGTAGACGGCAAGGAATCGCTTGATCTCGGTTGGCTTGTATCCTAGCTCTATCAATTGAAGCACGAGGCGGCTTGCTTCCTCAATGCCTTGCGTCCAACCACGCCTGTACGCATTTTCTGTGGTCTCATGCTCTTGCTGGTCTCGTTCATTGTGCTGCATCGTATCCTTCTCTTTCTTTTTTTTGGTCACACTCGCCGCCAGGACCTGCATCGATGACGTTGCTGCGCGGTCACACTCTGCGGCCCACGCTGCCAATGTGACACATCCTGGCCTGCATCACACCCGACTACAAAGAAATCTGTAAGAATGTCATACCATATCAACACGGGTGCAACACGGGAAGCAGGCGGGAAGCTCACGGGAACGAGGCGGGAAGCCCACCATCAACGTTCGTGACGCCTCGTTTTCACTACAGTTGCACTTGGCAATCATCCGGCCAGAATCCGTTGCACGCGAGGAGGGCAAGCACTTTCTTACCCAAACAACCTTCTTCAGACGCGCTTTTGCTGGATGAACCTCAGATGATCCGCTCTCAGAGAGGGTGCCAGAGGTAGGTACTCAATGATCCGCACTCCTGGAACCCGAGGCGACGGTACAGAGCAATTCCCATGGGAGAGGCGGTTAGTACGCCAAGACGAGACCCTTGCTTGTGTGCTTGTCGTAACGCCATGAGCGTCATTGCCTTGCCAATACCCTGGCGCCGATAGGGCGAGAGCGTATTCACCGCTCCAATGAGTGCCACCTGTCCCTCAAAAAAGACCTCAGACGTGGCGACCGGTTTTCCATCCACCGTTGCCAGGTAGAGATGCAGTGGGCTCTCCTGGGTGAAACAGAGGCCGGAGTAACAGGTAAACCACAGCTGAATCACTTCCTCAGAATTCTCGAACTCCCACACGCGTATCCATTGGTGGAGCAATTCAGGAGTGGTGACAGGCTCAATAACCACTGAGGAAACCACAGGGATGTCTTCATTGAACCTCAGGAGATCGGTTGCCATGATCGGCTCCGTTTCGTAATGGGTCAATTCATACCCCTCGAAAAGAAACCGTCCATCAAGGACAGAGGAGGAGGCTCCAACATGCCAGAGAAACGGCAACCGGCGGTGTCGAAAATGATCAAGAATCCCCTCAATATCTCTCCGAGGGGAAGCCGACTCCAAATGCATTTGCATCCCTCTGTTGAAGATATCATGGTGAATTCCGCTCTCGAACCAAAAGAGATCTTGATCCTCATGGAAAGCCGTTGCGGGAAAATGGCTGAAAAGCTGTGACCAAAGGGCACGTTGGCTCGCACAGAGCGCCACTACTCCTGTTGATGAGGAGGGATCTTGCCAAACAGTGTTCATACACAGATAGACCTTTCCTTTTGAATAAGCTCAGTATATATCATACGTGGGCGCTCCTTCACTGAACCAAGGCAGGCTTCATGACCTTTTGCATCATATGAGACGCTAGAGGGGTTTATCCAGCTTCCAGAGATCTCAGATGAAAGGAGAAGATCATGAAGGAACAGAAGCCTCACATGTTGGCTGGCACTAGGACCACTCCTGCCGATGTCTGCCGCTGGGCACAGGAGTTGTTTCACCTGCACAGCCACCTGGCTCCCCGCTTTGCTCGCCCCGAGCCCCATCAGCGGGCGTTGAAGTATCTGCAAGGGATTTTGAGTGACACCGCGCGGAAAAACGGCTGGCAATTGGCAGAACATGCCGCAGAGTTGCATCCAACCGGGATGCAACGCTTGCTCGCGCAGGCGGTCTGGGATACTGATGGTGTCCGCGATGACCTGCGTTCCTACGTGCTGTCGCACCTGGGGACGCAGGGAGCGGTGTTGGTCATTGATGAAACCTCGTTTCCCAAACGGGGGACCCACTCGGCAGGCGTTGGTCCACAGTATTGCGGAACCATCGGCCAGGTGGAGAACTGTCAGGTTGGTATCTATCTCAGCTACGTCACCGGACGCGGGCACGCACTCATCGACCGAGAATTGTACCTGCCCCTGAACTGGTGTGAGGATGTTGAGCGGAGACAGGCAGCCTCTATTCCCGAAGGGGTGCATTTCCAGACCAAGCCCGAACTGGCCCAGCAGATGATTACACGAACCAGCCAAGCGGGGGTCACTTTCGAGTGGGTGGTAGCTGATTCGGTGTACGGAGGCAACTTCGACCTGCGAGCCTTTCTCGATGCACAAGGCTTCCACTACGTGCTGGCCGTTCCCTGTGACGAGCCAGTGGCTTTCCAGGCGCCACAGGGGCGCAGACGAGAAGAAGCAGCCCTTGTCGAGACATTTCTCCCTGATCAAATTACGTGGCAGCGTCTGTCGATGAGCGAGGGCACCAAAGGCCCTCGGCTCTTTGATTGGGCACTGGTGCCCATGCTTCACCAGTGGGAAGACGATGAATGCCACTTTCTGCTCATCCGTCGCAGTCCCACCGATCCGCAAGAGAAGCGCTACTACTTTGTGTTCGCCCCGCCAGGCTCGACGCTTGGTGAGATCGTTGTGGCGATCGGGTGTCGCTGGCATATTGAAGAAGACTTTGAAAACGCCAAAGATCTCGGTCTGGACCACTACGAAGTGCGTAGCTTCATCGGGTGGTACCGACACCAAACGTTGGTGATGATGGCGATGGCCTACCTGACTGCGATTGTTGCCGAGGAAAAGGCCCACGCACCCTCGGTTCTCCTGTTTGACGCTCCGCCGGACCCGGCGCCCAAGACGTTTCCTCTGCTTCCCCTGACTATTCCTGAGGTCCATCATTTGCTGGCGTGCTTGATCTGGCCACAGTCCCGCAACATGCACCGAGCGTTGGCCTGGTCGCGCTGGCGAAGGTCCCATCAGAGCCGAGCCAGGTACTTTCACACCAAACGCCGTCGAGAGGCTGGGTAAGCGCGTCTGATTTCGTGCCTTCCATGCCGTTCTCCTGCCTCTCGCAGGCACGAGACGTTTCCCCCATTTCCTGGAAGTCCGGGAATTTTCCCGAACATTTCCCTGGAACAGTTCACGGTTTTGTTTTCTCACATCAGGAGGTGTGATCATGTCCCTACTTCCTTTCGCCGAGTGCGCACGCCAGCTTGGCGTGCATCCCAAGACCCTGCGGACCTATCTGAAACGTGCCGAGATGAGCCTGACGCCTCATCCCACCGATGCTCGCATCAAGTGCTTGACTGAGGAGCAAGTGCAACAACTGTCGGTGCTCTTTGGCCGCCAGGTGCCAGAGCCGGCCCCACTGTCCCCACAGACCCAAGGACGCATCTCGACTGCTCCTGCTTGCTGTCCGGAAGCCGATCTGAGAGTGAGGCTTTCCGAGATGGAACAGCAGGTTCTCACCCTTTGCGAGCAAGTTGCAACTCTCACTCTGGCTCTGTTGGCCGAGCGAGAACGAACCGTTGAGCACAGGCTCTTAGCGGTGGAAAGTGCCTTACACGCACTGTCGGCAAAGGAGCCATCCTGTGATTCCCCATCGCTTCCCAAATTGGAGAAGACAGCGCGTGTGGAGCCGAAGGACCGCGTGCCTCGTCAGCTCAATCCGGCAGAACAACGTGCTCGCTCCCGCATGCCCGCCTTGATTGAATACAGCAGCAAGCAAGGACTGTATGTCATCGTGAGTTCGTTGGAAGGCGAGTTGCCGATTCTTCCCAATTCGCCCGAATGGTTTGATCTGTTGGCAACGTTGGGGTCATTTCGCTTCGTCGGGCAATCTGGTCGGTTCACCGCTTACCGCGAGTCGAGAAGCAGTGGCCCAACACGCTCCTGGACCGCTCATCGCTGTATTCACCAGCAACGCTACAAGTACCATATCGGCGTGACGGATCGCCTGACAACCAACTGGCTGGAGCAGGTCGCGGCCAAATTCCAAGGGGATATGGGCTCGCACTAGCTTGTGCCGCTTTTTCACCTCACTATTCCTCTCTGATTCTAAACAAGTGCAACTGTAGTGGTTTTGGTCGTATTCGTGGCCTCGATCTCCACATGTGACCCTGCTACGGTGTCACATCATCCGGTCTAGGCTGAGAGTGTGACATCCAATCCGTAGTCACGCTGATAGGCTCACTCGTCTGTGTCCTCGCTCTCCTCCTCGTCGCCGTCTCCCTCCCTGTCCACCGCAATCAACTCAGGTGTGCCATCGTCGTGATAGCCAATCAGACCGATCTCACACGAAGCACCATCGCCGAAACTCACCGACCATTGACGCGAGACGGCTGGCGCAACACTCGCTTCACCTCCCAGTGCAAGGAAGATATCCGGTAGCTCCTCGCGCACCACTGGATGCACGATTAAGCCACCATCGCGCTCCATATCTGGTTCTTCGCCCTCAAGCAACTCGTGAATGGCGGCATCTTGCGCCTCCTGGCCTTGCCCTGGCTCATAGCCTGCACCCTCACCTGTGAGGTACCACAGGGCGGTATCGAGAACCGCCTCGCGAAGTTTCCGCTCCTGACGGTGCTGCTCTAGCCCATCATCCGGCTCGACTTGGTAATATCCACTTGTTAGGCGAGTCACAAAGTAGGCTGTATTGTTCATCATTACCAAGAAGCGATGTGTTGCATCCGGTGCCAACACAAAGCCGTGGGCCACCGTGTCAAAGACGGTGATTGTGAGATGTTCGGCCTTCTGTGCGGCCACGCTGGTATCATAATGGCCGTAGATCGCCGCATAGTAGGTCATCTCGCGCTTCACCTGCTCGCGATTCGGTCCCATCGAATGTCCATTCGTACTCATGAGTTCCCTTCCTTTTCTGCTTGCTCCATCGCTTCCTGGCGCAATTCGTCCAGTCCAGCCAGGAGATCGGCAGCCCTCGTAAAAAATTGCTCGTAGCGGTTATCGTTGCCTGTCTCGATGCCGCGCCGCTTCCGCCGCATCGTGTATCTCTGGGCATAGCTGCAAAAGTCTTCAAGTTCTGCACGTTGTTCCAGGTACCAGTCGGCCCGCTCAGCTGGCGCCATATCGCGCAGCGGCTTGCGAGGCATCTCCTCACGCATAGGCTCGTCGCTCCTCTCCCCAAGTGGTGCTGCACTGATCACAGCACTGTATAGAAAAGTCATACCATACCAACATAGGTGAAAGATGGGTACAACATGGGAAGAAGACAACAAGCTCAGCAAACAGCGATTTTTCCTGCTTTCCCCTGCATTCACTCGCCCCATCTGTGACGGTAATCTCCTGTCACTCGCTACGCCTGGATCAGCGCGTGTGACTGTTGGCCCAGGTATAACATGTTCATCTCCTCATTCCCTTACTGGCAAACCTGCCATCTCAAGCACCTCTGATGAGAAGGTATACCCTAAGAGCAGACACACCCGAACTACCTGCACAAAGGTCTCGTGATCACGCCTTGCTGCATCTTGGAGCTTTGTGCAGCCCTGGTCGAGAAGCTGGATTTTCAGTTCTTCCAGTTGAAGACGCAGCACTTGTCGCTCGGCTTTCTTCATCGTTGTCTCCCTTATCGAAACAGGTCATCGAGACGCTTTTCAAGCGACTTCTTTTGCTTCGGTTGCTGCGCCTTCTCCTCGATCTCAGAAATGAATATTCCATACTAATATTCGTTCCTCTCTGGACACTTATGCAAACAACTTCCTGGCAAACCGTGACTGTCGTAATTTGGCGAGAGCGACAGCCTCGATCTGACGCACACGCTCCCTGGTGACGCCCTCGCGTTTGCCAATGTATTCGAGGGTGCGCTCAATCCCATCATCTAGTCCATAGTGCATTCTGAGAATGCGTCGTTCTCGCACATTCAAGATGCCAAGAGCGGCCTCGATGTCGGTGCTTTGCATCTCCTCAAGCACCGTTTCTTCTATCGAGGGAGCGTCGTCGGCGAGCAGATCACCCAGGGTGAGATTGTTAGACTTGCTCTGGACCAAGAGCGCGTCAAGAGACTGAACAGCACGCATTGCCCGCCGCACCTCTGCAACCGACTGTGCAGGATACGCTACAAGAGCCGCATCGTATTGCCCATCCTGGCTCTTCTTCTCAGCTTGTTTCAGGGACCGCTTAATGGGGTGCAGATAGACAGGCAAACGGATTGGTGTGCAAGTATTTTCAAGATACCTGTGCATCACTTGCTTGATCTTCCATGTCGCATAGGTGTTGAGACGGTTGGGACAGGCAAGGTCAAATTTCTGCACTGCATACACGAATCCGACGCACCCTTCCTGGATCAGGTCTTCGAGCACATCCTGCTGCGTCACACCCTCCATTGGCATCGTCTTTGCAATCTTCGCGATCCATCCGATATTGGCTCGGACCAGGTGGTCAATCGCGTCCTGATCGCCTCGTTGCGCTTGCACGATATAGGTTCGCTCCTGTGCAGCCGTGAGCACAGGTTCGCGCTGGTAGGGATCCACCATGCATGGCATCTCTTGTATCGCTCCTGTCATCGCGTTTCTCCTTCCTGCACACGCGTAGAGGAAGGTTGCATCGTGTCCAGCAAGCAGCGCATCTGGTGAATCGCGCTTCCAACCGCTGCAACAGCGGTGGTACGCTTCCCTGTGAGATCAGTCCCACCTATGCGCCACTCGTAGCCATCGACGACCTCGACAATCGTGACACCAGTGCTATTCACTTCTCTGAGTAAGTTTTCTGTCGTCGTGAGTTGATAGCCACGCCGTCGGCTGCTCAGCCGCTCACGCAGTTCCGCCTGGCGGTCCATCTGCATGTGATGTTTCGCACACAGGCACACTAAGCTTGGAGTAAGGTTGCTTGGGTCGGCGTTCTCTACATGCGACGCATGCAGATAGACAATGTAGCGACGACCGCTCTTGCTCGTGCGAATCTGGTTCTCTTTCATGCGGCAACGCTTGCCATTGGGATAGCGATATTCGCACTGCCACCCTGCACCCTCTTTGCAGCCTTGTTTGAGTTCGTCCCACGTCTCCGGCGGGTACGCTTCTTTTAACATGTTCTCTTGCCTTCTTCTGGCAAGACATGCGTATGTTACAATGCATACGGGCACATCTTGCCTGGAAGGGCCTGCTTTCCGCTGCTAACGTCGGCAGGTCCTTCACAACGATTGTCACGAAGCGGGGAGTGCTGCTTGGCCCTGTCAGGCCATGCAGATACTCCTTGCGTCGTCCTTCCAGCTTGGAAGGTGGCGCCCTGGTAGCTTTCGACGCTACGAGCTGTGCGCTCTCTTGGCGAGTCGGTTCTCACGCATTCAGGGCCTTGTGGTCCTGCATAGACCAGCATCTTTGCTCGCTGGTCTATACACTCCTAAACATCCTCAAAACGGGTGTTCATAAAGAAACTGCTCGCTCAGCCCATCATTCGCAAAGGTTGCATCTGCGCTTGGTGGAATCTGGACATCGGTCTTCGGTGGACGAACACGGACATCTGTGATGCCCTCCGCCATCGCTTTCAGGATAGCGCATTGCCCTTTCGCACGGTCCACCGCGCAGTTGCTTACAAGTGGCTGCCCGATGCGCTCACACAGATCGGCGAGGGTAAGAGAGTATTCTCGATTGTAGTAGTATGTGGCGTGATGTTGCAGATCGTCTCCAACAAAGATGATGGGTGCGAACTGATAGCGGGTAGCCGCCTCATCCAGCTTCTTACGGTCAAAGGCTTGGCTAAAGCTGAGAACATACTGCCCGTACAACATGCCACGTATGGTTTCCCACATGTCAGGCAAGCTGGGCGCATAGTGAAGCGTCGTGTCGGTGAGACCATTCGCTGCACTCGCCTCTGCGCTCATCGGTCGGGATGGCTTGATAAAAATGTCGTCATGCACCGTGCCATTGAGATCCACTGTGGCTACTCGCACGATCTCATCTTGGTCACTGAGGCCAGTCGTGTCGATTTCCAAAAAGCGTACAGCGTCAACCTTCATGGCCCTGATCGCTTGTGCCCACTGGATTTCTGTCTCAGCCGGAAGACGTGGAAATGTTTTGATGGCCTGGCGTATCGGGTCGAGTTCGGCCTCGATCTCGGCCATGTACTGCGTGATGGCGTTGCGGCGTATCTTGTGGCCGGTAATCTCAGTAAGACCATTCACGCGTGACTGTTCGAGTTCAGCACTCACCACGCCGCGCAGCTTCGTAAGTGTCTCGTCAAGACTGATCATTGGTAGTTCTCCGTTCCTCTCTATAGAGGAAGGGGAAGTCATACAACACAGGGGGCTGCGCGGTCGTGACTTCCCTTCCAGGTTTACAAATCATCCCACTGGTTATCTTCCGCGTCTGCCCTATTCGTGTCAGGAGTGCGACTGCTTCCATCTGTCTCCTCACCATGCATTGCACGACTTCCAGAAGAAGTTTCATGCTCCTGCCTTTCAGAAGCTCTTCCTCCTGACGACGGCACAGAAACGGGTCCGTTCCCTGGCGTTTCTGTGACCATGACGGGTGAGATCATCGCCAACCCACCGGGCAGAATGTTGAGCCGATCAAGCAACTCATAATGTTCGGTCAGTCGTAGGGCGACCAGTTTCCCAGGCTGGTCGTCCATGTGATGGTTCACGCAATCCGCGATAAATCGCTCTAAGGCCCAGGAGTCGCGCCCAAGGCCAACGCGATTGCAGATGGTCTGGTACTTCTCTTTATTGGTCGCCATTGCTTACTGCTCCTGTGAAGCGACTCCTGCTTCGACTTCCTGACGGTCTGCTCCTGCTCCGATTTCTAAGACGACGAGTCCTGACTCGACGACGACAACCTTGGCCTTCTCTGCTGCGGCTACCTCCTCCATGCGCTTACGCAACTTGCGTGCCGCAAGCGTGGCATAGCCGATGGGATTCGCAAAGACCGGATCGGGATGCTGGACCACATGCTCAATGCGATTTCTGACCGCATGGTAGAAGTAAAACGTTCCTCCACCAATGAGGAGAATTGGGGTGAAGCGAGCAATCGCGTCTTGCCACGTCGCGCCGATGAAACCAACGATATCTTCTGCAATGGTCTCGACTGCTTCTTCGACCATCGTCTGCAAATCTGTCACCGGCACAGGCGTCCCGAATGCGGAGATGTGCGGAAAATGGTCCTTCTTGCCACTGGCGAATGCTCTCATGATGTCGCGAGCTTCCTTGTCCGTGAGGTCGCGTTTGTACTTCTGTGTAAAGGCTTTCTTGAGAATGTTGGTCGCATTCTGAACAGCGATATGGTCGCCTTTACAATATTTGTCAAGTGGTTTCGCACCGTTTTGCGCGTACAGATCGGTCGTGCCGCCGCCAATGTCAATGACGGCTGCCTCCTTCGTGGTATCCAGATCAGGGTAGGCAATCAGCGCACCCGCGCCTTCCATCACCACTGTCGCCACTTCAACATGTGCGGTGCGCCACGTTTCGCCGTCAAGTGTGAAGGTGTACGTGCCATCGAGCTTCGCCTTGATGTGTTTCCGCAACTCTGGAAAGCGGAAGTAGTAATCCGCAGGGATACCTGTCACCACGTACAGGCCATACTCCCTATCATTTTGCATCAAGGCAGAGATCGCCAGCAGGCCACGAACCGCATAGCTACTCGCATAGCGCATATGATCGCCTCTGCCTGTCCAGGGGTCCTTCGTCTGCTCTAAGGCATAGTTTCCGAAGGCATAGGCCATTGACTCCCCTTGCAACTGGATAATCACTTGGTCAGGTTCGAGCGCTGGGGGGATGGCCTGCTCGTCCATTTGTGGGGGAAGGGATTCGGCGGTCTTGGCCTTCGCTTTCCCCTTCGCTTTCCCCTCGCGCTCCTCGATGCCTTCAGCAGTGCCGATGTTTTTCAGAGCAGTCGTATCGACACGGAAAAATGCAGTTGGGATAGTGCAGCGAAGTTGCTTGCCTTTCACCACCACCACTGCACCGGTCTCGGTGTGACCAAAGTCAAAACCACAAGGATACGTTTTCATGTCTTCTTCTCTTTCCTCTACAATGTTCATATTTTCGTCCTCATATCGAGGGTTGCACTAGTGCGCTCTTCCATCACACTTGTACGCACTATCGCGCAGAAATCGTTCGTCAGCCACCTTCCACCCGCCCAACGTGCGCGATAGTACGCACTATCGTTACACTTGTACGCACTAGTGCAACCCTGCGCCAACACACGGAATCTGGTCCAAAAAGGTGATCCAGGCTTCCGTGACTTTTTGCTCTACTCCCTACAAAAACTTTCTCATCGAACAGAAGGATTGTGGTAAGCAGCGCGTCTGTGCATCTGCTCTTGCTCGCGTCGTCGCGGTTACACTTGCCCTCGCTACTGCACCCAATAATAAAAGTAATGTGCGTTGCCTCCGGTCTGATCGCCCTCAGTCACGACGTACCGACATCGCTTGATCGCATTACAGGCAATAGTGTGAGCCTGATCTTGGTCGGCTGCACCGCGAACGTCTAGCAAGGCCACCTGTCCACCTGCAAAGGTCAGTGTGAAGAGATGCCGATTGTTGGCAGAAACTCTCGCCCTGCATCGCGCTAACTCGGCCTGCACCTGTGCAAGTTCGATCTGCATCGTAGCGATATCGCCCCGGAGTCGCGCCCGTTCTTCCTCCTGGCACGTCGTGGTCTGGATGGTGAGCGTGGTCATCGTCGCCCCTCCTTCTCTAGGTCTGGTCCGTTGATTGCCAGCACCGCTCGTGCTTTGTGTTTCTCCTCCATGAGCCAAAGCGCGTACAGATTCTGAATAGTTCGCAAGTGTGTTTGAGAGAGTGTGGCATCACAGAGGGGGATGAGTACCGCCGCCTCGCGAATGAAGTACGCAAGACTGCTGATCGCCTCATCCGGCGTCAGATACACTACTTTCTCCTGGTCTTCAAAAATGAGCAGCCCTTCGGTTGCACTGAGCGAGTGATAGACGCGTGCAATCCATCGTCCATCATTGACGCTCATTAATGGAATAGCCTCTGCTTTCAAGACAAAGTGAGGCGGAAGCTGCGGTGGTGCGATAGGACTCACCTGCTCGTCCTGTTGCCATACCGGAATCTTATTGCCTGTTGTCATGGTGCGCCTCCATCTCTGCGCCTGAGTCGTTGTCGCTCGTCAACGTGACGTAGCCGGTGATATCTTCCTCATGTCGAATATGCTCAAAGAACTTCGCCGAAAACCCTTCGGGGTGTGCAACTGCGACGATGAGAAATCCGTCGCCGCCTTTGCACAGTACACCGTACTTCACCACCCGCGCTGCGCTCTGCTCTGCTTCAAGCAGCGTCGTCACCTTCTCAACAAGCACCTTGACGATGCGCGGTGAGCAGGTAACAAACACAAGAGTCCCGTTCATCCCTGTTGCTCCCATCTGCGTTTCCCATCGCTCGGATGGCGACCTCTGATGCCATCGCCTAAGAGGATGCCCACTGGCCCTGGACGCCGAAGTTGATGCGTCGGCGACTCTGGTCTCGGCGGGTTACGAGGGTAACTTTCTCCTCCTCCTTCTCCCTCCTCCTCTTCATCGAGTTCCCCTTCTTCGTCGATGTCCTCGTCATCATCTTCATTAGGAGGATACCCCTGCTCGTCTTCGCTCTCCTCGTCATCGGTGCGGTGGGGTGGAGCAGTGGGAAGCAAATCGTCCTGCTCCTGGTCCACGTCGTCAGTGTCACAGGTGAGCGCATCGGTCCGCGCCTGGATCGCGTTGGTCAGGATGGTTAACGTCGTCTGGATACCTTGCAGTTCAGCGCGAACGACGGTGCGTACTGCGGCCTGCAATGCCTGCATGTCTATCGGCGGTTGCGAGTCTTGTGGCGCGGGTTGCTCTGCTCGGAGCGTCTGGAGCTCGGCGCGTACCACCTCCTCGACGATCTGCCGAAACGCGTGCAGATCGACCACAGGTTGCTGTGCTGGTTGCGCTACGGGTTGCGGCTTTTGAGGGTGCTGCTTGGCCTGAGACGCAAGCTGTTCCTCCTGGCGGCGTACCGTCTCTGAAATGCCCATTACTCGCCTCCTTCTGAGGATGTCTCATGCAAGGAGTGCTGTGTTGCCGCCGTCTCTCCGGGTGCATAGGTGAGCCGTACTTGCAACATCGGTGCCTGGTCCAACTCGGCACGGCCCACGGTGATCGCTTCACGCACCTCCTGGTCCACCTCACGCAACGCCTGCAACACACGCTGTCGCTGTCGAATGTGCTTCTCGTCCAGTGAGCGATCCGCTGCACTATGAGCGGTGATCAGAATACCTGCCTCCTCTATCGCAACTTCAATGGAACGCAAGGAGGATGTATAGGCAATCGAGGTGGCCACCACAACCAGAGCAACGGGTGCAGCTTGACTACTCTGCTCTCTTTGAAAAAGCTGTAGGGCGGTCCTTGTTGCTGCACGTAGGGATGCAAGGGCTTTCGTTTTCGCATGCCAGTAATCGGCCCAGCGCGGCGTCCAATTCCGATCCAGATCGACCACCGTGGCTGTGATTGGTTCAAGGGCCTGCTCAAGGGCGGTGTATCGTTCGCTGGCTTGCGTAATGAATGTTTCGAGTACCTCGGTGGCGTCCGTCACCCAGTAGCCTCCACGTTTAGAGATCATCATGTGCGTGTCCCTCCTGACGCTCCTGGCTCATGAGGGCGGCAAGCTGACTGGTGGTATCCTCGAACGTGGCGAGGATGCGCGGAAACAGGGACCGGATGTGCAGATGCAATTCGACGCGCTGCAAGGCCACGGATTGGCAGATCGGCGCAAACATGGCGATTGTCAAGATCACTTCTGCGAGCAGCGAATCAAGGCTCACCAGCTTACTAATACAGCCGTAGGGCAGGAGTCGCTGCGTCGTCGCTGGTTCGAGGGTGTCGAGAAACATCTCCATCTGAGAGACGCGCCGCCGCAGATCGTCGAGCTGCTCTATCGCGGCCTGGCATTGCAGCGGCAACATCGCCGACTGGTCACAAAAGCAGGTCGCAGCGTTGGTGAGGGTGCGCCGTTTGCTGGCAACACCCCAATAGCGTCTACTCATCTGCTCACGGAACGGGATCGAACGACGGAGCTGCTGTTGCGGCTGCTGGTAGGTGGTGAGGGTATGCGCCTCTTCTACGTATGCAATCATCGTGTTGCGACCTCCAATTCGTCAAGCCAGCCATGCACCGCGCTCATCATCCCGCGATGCTCACTTTCTGTGAGGAGAGTTGGAACCTCGACCTGGGCCGCGTCCTGTTCGGGAAGCAGGCCCATCAAAGCGGTCATCATTTGGGCCGCGCACGAGTCACACACGATCACGCTTCCATCAGCATTGGTTCGGCATCGGCACATTATTGGCCTCCTGTCTGAGCTTTGAGGTTGCCCTTGCCGTCGCTCATGAAGGTGAGCGGCTGAGAGAAGTAACGCTGGAATGGAAGAATGAAGGTGCTACCATACACAGTAACAGTGACTTTCTGTTTGTCTACTTGCAGATGAATCTCGGCATTGGTCGGGTCTGGGAAGCCTGACGCAACGAGATCGGGACCGGCAATGAGTTGCGTCTTTTGTGGATTGCCTGCGGTGAGTTTGAGTATCTCCACATGCCCATCATTGTTGAACGCAATCAATTTCGTTGGATGCTCTTGACTATCGCCGCCCCCGAAGACGCCCGTAACTATGTTGCCATGCATTGACCCGTAAATCCCCGGATCAGTGACATGCGTTACCCAAAAGCTCGCGCCTGCTGTCGTTGCAACCCAAGCAAGCCAGAGTGCGAGAACGGTTAGCCCTATCCCTAGTGTGAGGGCTTTTCCATGTCCCTGACCACTCGGTTGCGGTGGAAGTTTGCGCGTCGGCTGCACCTTCTCATCACGGAGCCTTCTGACGCTGGGTGCAACCTCGACATCAGCATGGGTATCAATGGTTCTTTGTTGCTGCTGCTGGTAAGACGATGTGGTACGGCGTGATTGGGGTTGCTCTTGAGTGCGGCGCGGAACGTTCGTCGTCGGCTCCTGATCAGTCGTGCGCCTCACGAGTCGCTGATCGGCAGTGAGACTCGCGCGTTGCACTGGTTTGCGCGTCCTTTCCGGTGCCTCCATAGCAGTTCTGGTTTGTGCCTGCATTTCGGGAAGGCCACCGGGACGATAAAGCGTTTGGGCGAGAACTGGTCGGCCATTCTTCGTATCAAGATCACTCACATTACACCCCCTTCGCCGAAGATGGCGAGGGTTGCGTAAGCACGCTGCTCACGGAGAGGTGTTCGAGGCTTCATTCCGTTACGGTGGTCCGTAACGATGAGCAACTGGCTAATGCGCTGCCGCAGCAAATAGGCTTCGGCTTCAAGGACGGCAGCTTTTGGATCATCGTCATCTGGTCTTGTCATTGAGGGAGCAGCGGTACAGATACCACCATTGCCGCTACCACCTACTTGTGTCTGGAGCGTCGGTCGCTCCAGTTCAATAGTACTACCAAGTCTTCGTGTCATGGTGCTTCAAGCCTCCTAGATGCTAGCCCAAACGTAAGCACTCTATACTTACTACTGTCTAGCTCATGGTTGATAGTAGGCGGTGAGATAATTCATCTCCTACATAATTGATACAAATTTCACTTAGTCATTACCGTTAGAGGTGTTGTTTTCCTGTATAGTTGGCGGAGTGGAAGCTACCTGGACACTGGCTTGCAGGTCAGTCAAGTAAAACCTCCAGGTGCATCCAACCTTATGTCCAGTAAGCTGGTTGGACCACATAAGGCGATAAAGAGTAGAGCGGCTAACACGAAGGTAGCTCATCGCTTCTTTAAAGGTTAGTAAAGTGTCAAGCGACTGAGGCATATCGTTGGTGCCCCGACCAGCTGGAATGACAGCATTCTTCACAAAAACAGGAGAATGAATCTCTCTTTGTACTGCTGCTACAACCATAATGGCAAATCCTTTCATTGATAGGTTTAGAGAGGGTAGTGCTTTGCTAACGGCATCAACAAGGTAAGGTCAAAATGTTCATTCGCGTCACTTCGCACTACCCATGACAGCAGTGTAGCAGTCACAGGGGGTGTCATGATGGCCTATAACGGCCATTTGCATGTTTCTATGAGCGACGCATAGGCCAGTAGTAGTCACCATGTAGTTATAAAAGTTGGCCTATAGGCGAGTTGAAAGTTTTGGATGTCGTAGGGCTTCACAAGCGTAACGAAGCTGAAAAGAGAGTAGAGTAGCGAAGAAGGAGTGGCTCTTTGCACATCGCTAATGGCCGCTAACGGCCATTAGCCATCACGTTTCTTTGCTACACTTAGAGGAGGGCTAGGTATGCTATACTGACCGAGGGAAAGAAGTTCAACGAAGAAAGCACCTTGGCCTGATACAGCAAAACACGACCAAAGAGGAATAGAGGAATGCAAAAAGTTACGCCATTACGTTCTGCACATCCCATCCAGCCAATAGTGCATATCAATACCTTCGGGGCTTTCCTGCGCTATTTGCGAGAGAGAGAGCAGATACCACAAAGTGAATTAGTCAGTACGTTCTCCTACTTTTTTGAAGAGCATCATGTTGCTCCATTGACTCCTGATATGTATCGAAAGATGGAAAAAGGCAAGCGTGCCGCCCAGTATGAGGAGCTACTCCCCTTATATGCGGCACTCACTGGGAATGACTTCAAGCTCTCTCCACAAGAAAGAGTCACCTACGTTCGTCTCGCTCGGTTAAAGTTGGAAGGACTCCAGCGAAAAAAGCCAAAGGTGCGGCCCGATGGAGAATGGCGGCTGCTCGAAATACAGCTTGCCCAACTTGACCAAGATACAAAATCAGTACGAGAAATTGAAGCGGAAGGGCGGACAACTGAAAAACGCACACGACAAAAAAGCTCACTCGATACGAGCCATATCGTCGGGCGCGAACCCTGGCTTGTGAAAATGCTCTCGTACCTAGAGACAACAGCGAAAAAGCTCGTCGTGATCCAGGGCATGATGGGCATAGGCAAAACCTCTGGCATGAAGCTCTTGCTACAGAATCTCCTGGATCGCGAAGAATGCTGGCCCATTCTTTATACCTTTTCGGCGACTGCTGATATTACACCTGCTGATCACCTGGATACGTTTCTCGCAACAGTTCTCGCGGAATTGCACGTCTCGGAGCCGGAAGCAAGCAAAACGCCACCACTGACGAAGCGCATTGAACAGATCACAAAGCACCTGGAGGCAATGGAACAGCGTGTTGTCCTGCTTCTCGATGATGCACAGGTCATCATCGATGAACACGGCCAGCTTCCAAGCGAGTGGCAACAGTTTTTTGCGGAGTACCTCAGCTCGACCCATCAGGCACTCATCTATATGGCAACGCGCCAATGGCCGCTCTGGACCGGGAGAGAACGAAGCTTTGTCGTGGACGGAGACGAAGCCATATTGCCACGTCTTGATCCGCAAACTGGATTTCACATCTGGCAACGATTAGGTTTTACTGATGTCCCTAAAAAACTTTTGCAAGATGCAACGGATCGTTGTGGTGGCAATGCGCTGATGATCGAACTCCGCGCGGCCAACCTTCAGCGACCACGCTTCTCTTTTGGCTGGCAGCGCAACAAAATAGCGCAGGAAAAGAAGAGCGAACATCAACAACTCATTGAGCAACTGCTGACAGATACGCACATCTTTGGGACAGCTGATGTCGAGGCCCGCCAGCTCTTGCAGCAGGTTATAGGAA
>JAABVA010002189.1_pt1 | contig 19771 bp, 22 predicted proteins | sample 5560331 | NCBI WGS metagenome assembly JAABVA01 (sample SAMN12812661, study PRJNA571458) | rock metagenome | isolation source: Antarctica rocks | place: Antarctica: Victoria Land, Mt New Zealand sud | collected 2016-01-07 | reverse complement strand
GGCTGCCGGGAGCAACCTCCCCGGAGAGGATCAACCGACGCAGCTCCGCCGCGACAACCTCGCGCAACGGAAGCTGCTGACCCACCAACCGAACCGCAGGCTGCACCACCCCGTAACTGTATCCAGGAGCTGCTCAGGCGTCCGGGGTGGCCATCAGGGCGTCCAGCCCCATCTACCGGCGCCGCAGCCGCGCGGAGTTCGACCACCTCCTCGGGCCTCTTGGATGTGTCTCGGCAGCAGAATCGGTGGGAACGCGGCCAGAACTGTATCCAGGGCACAGCTCGGAAGCCGGGCGTAGCGGACGCCGCTAGCGTCGGGCTGTGACTGAGGCAGAGCCGTCGGATAATCCTGCCGGCGGGAGCCGGGTGGCGGTTGGTGCGCGATCGGGCGCCCGAACTGGCCTTCGCGGTGGGGTCCATGCTGCGGTTGCCGTTCACCGACGCGGCGTGGGCAGGCGCGGTGGCCCTGTACTCGATCATCCACTTGACGGCCGATGAGAGGGCGACCGCTTGCCGCGAGCTCGCCCGGGTGATGCATCGCGGCGGCTGGCTGCTGGTCGCGTTCCACGTGGACAGCCACGAGTTCGGGATCGGGGAGGTCAACCAGCTCACCAGCTGGTTCGGGGAGAGCGTCGAGCTCGACGCGTACTTCCTCGAGCCACGAGACGTGGTGGTCCAGCTGGAGGCAGCCGGCTTCGCGCTGATGGCCAAGGTCGAACGGCAGCCGGCTCCCGAGGTCGAGTACCCGAGCCGGCGCTGCTACCTGCTCGCGCAGCGCCACTGAGTAGTGACCGACAACTCTGGTTGCAGCCAGTAGCGTGGATCACGCGGGACAGGTGCTGCTGATCATCGGTACGCAATTGGCTCTTGTGCCCGTGCGGTGGCGGGGTGAAGAGCCGGCGGATTGGATAGCGCTGGGTCGCTGAGCGAGCCCCCAGCGGCCACAGACTTGTCAGCAATCTCCTGTCATCCAGGGAAAGCCACTCACATGGTCTGCCACGTTCTCCCTCGATTCTGGTCGGTGGGCGCCGCCACTACCGACCTCGAGGTGGCGCTGCTGACACACCGCGCAGGTCTGGCCTCGGAGCCCTCGGCCACTCTCCTGCACAACCTGCGGGTGCCAGACGTGGCCGCAACGGACACTGTTCTCGGTCGTGTTCCGGACATCACCGGAGAACCGTGTCCTCGCGTTTTCCTCGACAGTCGGACGCCTGCCTGGGTCGAGGCAGAGCTGGTCGCCCGGGACTGGCGAGTCGAGTCGAACCTGCAGCTTGTCCTGGCCGCCGACACAGGAATCGAACTCGTCCCCGACGCACCGATCCGACCGGCCGGCGATGCGGACTGGGAGGAGCTGGGCGCCCTGTTCCGCGCTGACCACGAAGAGGAGGACCGCAAGGGCGGCCGGTCGCTCCGCCCACGAAGCCGGACCGATCAGGTTGTCAGGGCCCGACGTGGGCTCGTCGCACCGGTGCGGTATTTCGTCGCTGAGCTGGACGGGATCGCCGGCTTCGTCGCTGAGTGGCCCGGCGGCAGGGATGGGTTCGGGTTGGTCGAGGACCTCTTCGTGCGTCCCGACCATCGCGGGCGCGACCTGGCCCGGGCCCTGATCGGCCAGGCCGTGACGTGGGCGCGGTCCGGGGGAGCTCGCCCGGTGGTGATCGGTGCCGAGCCAGACGACACCCCGAAACACCTTCACACCCGGCTCGGCTTCGTCCCGACGGCGGTCCTTCGTGTCGCCTCGCCGCCGCAGGACGACGAGCAGGAAGCCGTCTGACCGCCAGCCACGCGCGGCGGTTGCGGGCTCTGCGGCCGGCGGCCCTCCGCGAGGGCGGCGAGGGCGGCGACGTCGGCGACGGCGGCGGCGGCGGTGATCGTCTTGACGACGACAGGCTCCACGCGAACACCATCAGGCACGGTGCTGAGCAGGATCCTGGCCGCGCCAGCCTCATGCGCCACGCCTACGGTTGCGGGGCCGCCATCGTCTACGTTCAGCGCCGGTCATGATGGCCTGGTGCTCGTCGTTTTCGCTGGTCCGCCGGGAACGGGCAAGACGACGTTGTCGCGGCGCCTTGCCATGGATCTTCGAGCGGCTCTCCTGCGGGTCGACGTGATCGAGGCCGCCTTGCTTCGCTCGGGTGAACTGAGCCCTCCGCTCGGGCCAGTCGGCTACGTCATGGCGCAGGAGGTGGCGGCCTGCTGCCTGGCGGTCGGCACCCGCACGGTCGTGGACGCGGTCAACCCCACTGCTGAGGCCCGAGCTGGGTGGCGCGGGATAGCGGCGGCGGCCGGCACGGCCCTGTACGTCTTCGAGGTCGTCCTCGGCGACGCGGTCGAGCACCGTCGGCGGGTTGAGCAGCGTCAGAGCGACCTGCCGGGCCTCGTCGTACCGACCTGGCAGCAGGTGGTCGAGCGGGACTACCAGCCCTGGGACGTGGAGCGCGACGGAGGCCGCGTGGTCGTGGACGGGCAGGACACCCGGGCCGCCCTCGCCGTCATCTACGCCGGACTGGCTTCGTCGGTCCACAGGCCGCGACCGATGAACGATCGCTGAGCGGGACGCGCGGTCGCCCCGGTTCTACGGTGCCGGTGTGGACGTGGAGGGACCTGCCGGGGCCGGGCGGGCCGCCATCAGCAAGGCCCGACGGCAATCTGCGGAGCGGTTCCGGCCGGAGCAGGGACCTCTTGCATTGGGCGAAGCTGCGCTCAGCTTGGGTCGGACCGGGTGGCGACGACGAAGCCGTGTGGCGGAGGTGCTGAGCGGCCGAGTGAGGTCGCGACCTGCGTCCGGTCGTGGAGGGTGGTCGTCCACCCGTTCCGCTCGAGCCAGCCGCCGAGGTCCTCACGAAGGCCGCCCTTCCACATCTCTGCGAACTCCCGCATGGCCGGTAGCGATTGCACCTGCTGGCGCAGCTCATCGGACCGGGTTGCCTGTCGCTCGGCGGCGAGCTGGCTGCGTGGCGCTGACAGGTCCCCGATCGTATTGAGCAGCTCGACCGCCTCCTGGTGGGTCAGGTAGATCAGCAACCCCTCGATGAGCCACGTGGTGGGTGCACCGGGTTCGAAGCCCGCAGCCCGAAGGGCCGAGAGTCAGCTCCCGCGCAGGTCGACCGGAACGACAACGCGCCGACATCGCGCCGTTGCGTTCTGCGCGTACAGCACCTCGTCCTTGAAGCGCAGCACCTCGGGGAGGTCGAGCTCGTACAGCATGACTTCCGCTGGCCACGCCAGCCGGAACGCCCGGGCGTCCAGACCCGCCGCCACCAGGACCACCTGCCTTCGGTCCGCGAGCACGCTTGCGGTGAGGTAGTCGTCGTAGAAGCGGGTGAGAATCACCCCCGCGAGCGCGAACGCCGCACCAAGGTCTCCCTTGGCCACCCCGGCGTCGGCGGCCACGGCCAGCGGCGCCGCAGCTACAAACGCCGCCGCATACGGGTCATCGAAAAGCCTGTGCGGCCGCAGCCCCTCCGCAGCTCGCAGCGCGGCCATGCCGACCGCGGTCCGACCAACACCGGTAGGTCCCTCCACGTCCACGTCTGCACCGTAGGACCGGAGGCGACCGCGCGTCCGGTCAGCGGTCGGGGATCGGTCAGGCCGGCTCGCCCGAGGACCCGGCTGGCCTGCTACGCCGCTGGTTCGCGTGCAGCAGCAGAACGGCATCGGCGAAGGCCGCGGGGTTCTCTTGTGGTGGGTCGTGCCCGGCATCGACCAGTTGGCGGTCGATGAGGTTGCTGAAGTGCGTTTCGTGCTGGGCGCGGGATTGCGGCGGCCCGAGCCCGTCGTACTCGGAGTCCAGCACGACGGTCGGAACGGTGATCATCGGCTGGGCAGCGATCAGCTCCTCGGTCTGCTGATAGGCCGGATCGCCGTCCACCAGGCCGTAACGGTGCCGGTAGGAGTGCACGACCACGTCGACGAAGTCGGGATTGTCGAACGACGGGGCGGTGGCGGCGAACTGGGCGTCGGTGAAGCGCCACCGCGGCGACCACTGAGCCCACAACAGCCGCGCGAACTCGGCCCGGTGGGCTCGCAACCCGTTGCGCCCTCGTTCGCTGTGCAGGTAGTACTGGTACCAAAGGGCGCTCTCGGTGTCCGGCGCCGCCGGGGTGTTGACGGCGGCGATGTCCTGCACGTTGTAGCCATCAACCGTGACCAGACCGGATACCTTCTCGGGCCACAGCGCCGCCACAAGGCAGGCCGCGCGCCCACCCCAGTCGAAACCGGCCACGATCGGGCGATCCAGACCAAGCGCGTCGAGCAACTCAGCGAGATCGTGGGCTCGGGCGGCCTGCTGGCCGGATCGAGGTGTGTTCGCGTCCACGACGCGGGTCGCTCCGTAGCCGCGAAGGTAGGGCACCACAACATCTGCGCCGGCTCGGGTCAGCGTTGCCACAACGTCGTCGTAGCAGCGTGGGTCGTAGGGAAAGCCATGGAGCAGCACGACTGCCCATCCAGGCCGCTCGCCGTGACGTTCGTACGCAACGTCCAGAACACCGGCCCGCACCATGTCCACCCCGACGAGGGTGCCAGACCGAGCGGAACCTCCGCCAGCACATGGCTGATCTTGATTGACTGCTCGGGAAGTCTCTCAGTACGTCGTGTCGGATCCGGGCTAGCTCGGTCGACGTACGGGTACGGGCTGGACCGCCCCCGGACCGGCCGTGACACAAGGAGAAGACATGCGCTTCCTGACCGCCATCAAGTCCGCCGAGGACGCCGACTTCGGGCCACCGCCGGCGAGCCTGTTCGCTGCCATCGCGGCGTACGGGGAGGAGGCCGTCCGAAACGGCACGCTGCTCGACCAGGGCGGCCTGCTGCCGACATCGCAGGGCGTGCAGATCCGGCTCCAAGCGGGCAAAGTCACCGTCACTGACGGGCCGTTCACCGAGGCCACCGAGGTCATCGGCGGCTACGCGATGTTCCAGCTGCGCTCCCTCGAGGAGGCGGTAGAGCTGGGCCGTAGGTTCATGGAGATCCACGCTGAGCACTGGCCGGAGTTCGTGGGCACCTGTGAAGTCCGGCAGATTATGGACGCGACGCCGGCGGGCTGACGCCGCTTGCCCTTGGTCGGGCGGTGGTGGTCTGATCGGTGCCCGTGACCAACCATGACCCCCACCGCTCGATCGAGGCGGTCTGGCGCCTGGAGTCAACGCGTCTTCTCGGCGCGCTGGTGCGCATCGTCCGCGACATCGGCCGCGCCGAGGACCTCGCACAGGACGCGTTGGTCGCGGCGCTCGCGCAATGGCCGGAGTCGGGCGTACCCGCCAACCCCGGCGCCTGGCTGCTGGCGGTGGCCAAGCGCCGTGCGATTGACAGCTTCCGCCGCGACGAACGGCAGGACCGGGCGTACGCCCAGGTCGGAGAGTCGCTCGAACAGGTCGCAGGCGGCATCGAGACCGCGGTCGACCACGTCGAGGACGACGTCCTGCGCCTGATGTTCTTGTGCTGTCACCCCTGCCTGACCCCCGATGCTCAGGTGACGCTGGCACTCAGGCTGCTCGCCGGGCTCACCGTCAAACAGATCGCCCGCTCCTTCCTCACCTTGGAATCGACTGTCGGACAACGCATCACGCGCGCCAAACGCAGCCTTGCCGACGCCCGTGCCACCACGGAGGAGCCCGGCCAGGACGAGCGCGCCGAGCGGTTGTCAGCGGTGCTGGGCGTGCTCTACCTGCTGTTCACCGAGGGCTACTCCGCGACTGGTGGGGACGACTGGATGCGCCCCGCGTTGTGCGAGGAGGCACTGCGGCTCGGCCGCGTCCTGGCCGGTCTCGTCCCCCGCGAGCCGGAGGTGCACGGGCTCGTGGCACTCATGGAGATCCAGTCCTCCCGCACAGCGGCGCGCATAGGCACCGGCGGTCAACCCGTCCTGCTCCAAGACCAGGACCGTGGTCGCTGGGACCGTCTGCTCATCCGCCGTGGGCTCGCGGCCCTGGAACGCGCCGAGTCCCTCACCGCGACGCCGGGCACCTACGTCCTGCAAGCCGCCATCGCCGCCTGTCACGCCCGCGCCGCTACGGCGCACGAGACGAACTGGAAGGGGATCGCCGCGCTCTACGCAGCCCTGGTCGCCGTCACCGGCTCACCCGTCGTCGAGCTCAACCGCGGCATCGCCGTCTCCAGGGCGTACGGACCCGTCGCCGGCCTCGAGGTACTCGACCTGCTGCGGGACCGCCAGGAGCTGCGCGGCTACCACTTGCTGCCCAGCGCCCGCGGCGATCTGCTCGTCCAGCTCGGTCGGGTCGAACAGGCACGCGAGGAGTTCGAGCGGGCCGCGGCCATGACAGCCAACGAGCAGGAGCGGGGGATGCTTCTCAAACGAGCCGCGGGAGCGTGACAGTCATGGGCTCGTACGGTCGGAGCCTGTCATTGGTCAAGGGCGCTTCGAAAACTGTCGGTCCGCCAGCAGCATCCGCTCAGCGACCATGCAAACGTTCAAGGACACGCTCGTGGGCCCCGGGTCGCCATCGCGGCACAGACACGCGCCGAGTTGCTCGTCTGGCCGGAACTGGGTACTGGGCCGGGTCCTCGCTCCGGGCGTCACCGGCGGTAGAAACGGTGCATGGCCAAAATCGCTCAGGTGCCGGCGTACCGCATAAAGATCACGTTGAACGGCGTCAAGCCCCTGGTGTGGCGGCGGGTGGTGCTTCCGGGCGCTTGGCCGCTGAGCAAGGTGCATGACGCAATACAGCTCGTGATGGGCTGGACCGACAGCCACCTGCACGAGTTCGAAGTCGGCAGCGTGCGCTGGGGACGGCCCGACCCCGGCTGGGGCACGGGCGAAGTCCGCCGGGAGGCGACCGGCCGGCTGCACGAGGTAGTCCCCGCCGTCGGCGACAAACTCCTCTACACCTACGACTTCGGCGACGACTGGCGACACACGCTGCTCGTCGAGGAGCTCCTGCCGCCGCAGCGCGTCGCGACCTGCTCGGCGGGAAGCGGCGCGTGCCCGCCCGAGGACTGCGGAGGCCTCTGGGGCTACGAGGAGTTGGTGCAGATCCTGGCCGACCCCGGGCATCCGGAACATCAAGAACGCCTGGAGTGGGTGGGCGGGCCGTACGACCCGAAGGCCTTTGACGTGGCCGATGCAAGCCAGGCCCTGAGCTTGCTGCGCTGATTGGCAAGGGGTCGTCCGGCTGGGGATGAGGCATCGCACGCCGCCGCCGGCATCTCGGCCCAAGCGATCGCTGGCACCGCGCTGCAGCTCGTCAGCGAGGTCGGGGTCGGGGTCGACGGGCTGACTATGCGCCCATTGGCCGGTCGGCTCGGGGTCCGTGCACCGTCGCTGTACTACTACATCCGCAACAAGGGCGACCTGCTGCACTTGGTCGCACGGCACGCCTTCGCCTCTTTCGGACCAGCCATTCACGCCTACCAGCGAGTTCGATCTTTGGACGACTGGATCGCCGTCACACGCGCCGGCGCCCTCAAGGCCCGAGCGTTCTACCGCAGCACCCCGGGTTGGCCGCAGTCATGCTGGCCCAAGCGCGCCCGGGCCGCGACGCAGGCGAGGGCACACGCCCAGAACTCGTGCCCGCCGAGCTGCAGGCGCTGATCCGCCTCGGCGTCCCCGCAAGCTGGCACATCGGGTCTTTGGAAGCCGGCGCGCGTTGGAAACTCGCGTCGATGACCGCCGAGGGATCACTCAAGCGCCACCCGTGACGGTGACCGGTACGTAGAACCCGCCCGCGTACATGCCCCGTGACGGGGCCATATACCGGTGACACTGCCGGGATGAGCGATTTCAGTCGACTACGCCCGCGCGTTGTACGCCGACAGCAGCCGAACGGGCCCTCCTCCACCGCACTGATCAGCTCACGAACAGCCAGCCGATCGATAGACACCTTTCACGGTAAACAGCGGACCCGACAATCTGCCGGGGAAAGGCGGTCCCGGTCACGTGGCATACTCATGGCATGAATCGCACACGATTGAGTACAACCGTGGACGCCGAACTGCTGGACGGCGCGCGGAGGTCCCGTTCGGGGGCTACCGACGCCGCTCTTATTGACGAGGCGCTTCGGGCGCTGCTCGCTCGTCACCGATCCGCAGAAGTGGACGCGAGCTACGCCGCCTACGACGAGCACCCTACCGACGAGCCAGACGAATGGGGCGACCTCGCCTCGTGGCGACAGGCAGCGGCCGCCTCATGAACGCGCTGCCGGCTCGGGGGGAAGTGTGGTGGTGCGAGATGCCCGAGATCGGACGACGTCCAGTCGTCGTGCTGTCCCGCGACGCCGTGATCCCGCGGCATCGCCGGGCACTCGTCGCGCCGTGCACGACAACAATCCGAGGCCTCGCAAGCGAGGTCGTTCTCGAGCCCGGCGACGATCCGGTCCCGCGCCGTTCGGCAGTCAACCTGGACTCGGTCGAAAGTGTCTCGCTCGCGGTACTCGTCAACCGGGTTGGCCGGTTGGCCGACATTCGGATGCGCGAGATCTGCGGCGCCCTCGAGGTGGCGGTCGACTGCCACGGCTGACGCCGGTGCGCATAGGCGGATCCTCTTGCGGTCAACCGTCGGCGCGGGCGAGCTCTCGCTCGACAGCGCGGCGGATCTACTGGAAAATGGAGCGGTCTTCGTCGTAAGCGGCACGGTTGCGCAGTTGCTGCAGCACGTCCTCCGGGAACCGCACCGGGATCGGGGCGCTGAAGCTCCTGCCCGGGTGTCAGGTGGGGCGTGGTGTCGGTCATCGGTCCTCCCGGAGGCGGGCGAGGTGGTCGCTGGCGAGGTGGGGCTGAGTAGCAACGGTGCAGGGTCGTGCGCTAGGCGTGGATGGTCGTGCCCCGCGACAGCAAGCCGGTCAGGTAGCGTTGGTTCTCGCGGCCGCACGCCTGTTCGCGGTGAGCACGAGCCCTTCGGCCAGCCCGACGAAGGGCATGACTGGGCCTCTGCCCGACGATTTCACGGTGGTAAGCACCGGGGAGCCGACCACCAACGGTCGCCCCTTGCCGTGGCGGCGGTAGCCCGACGCCTATGTGGCGAGGGTGGAGGCCGGAACGTAGAGCTATCGCGCTGCTTCGGCCACCGTGTAGAGCGCTGAGGAGAACCGGTCGAGCGCTTTAGGCGCGTCCCGAAGAAGAGAAGTCACGACGCTTCACCTCCTATCTCCAACTGTCGCTCCATCTTTGCCCACGAGCCTCCGACAACCCGGGGACGGCCGCGCGACGTCCATGGCGCAGCGTCGGCGTGCACCATGAATCACCTCGTCCTGGCACGCGAAGCCATCCGGCGGTAGCGGAGGGCAAGGGATTCGAACCCTTGAGGAGCTTGCACCCCTAGCGGTTTTCAAGACCGGTTCGTGGTTGACGCGTGCGGTCGCGCAGGGTCAGCACGAGGCATCTGAACTGGCCTTCTTCCTACAGCATCACCACTTCAAGGCCATCCCGGGCCGTCCTGGGCCGCCAACGGTCACCGCGGGCGTGAGCAAGTCGTGAGCAAACGTATGGCCCGTCGAGGCCGGGCGGCGTCGCCCTCCAGGGCGCCCCGGACGCTGAAGAAGGACGGGGCATATGTCTAACCAGTCGTCCGGACGTGACATGTCGGGTGCCCGTCGCACTGTCGGTCCACGCAGCGCGCCCACGAGGGGCCGCGCGCTCCGGGCGACCGGACCGACAGGAGGGAGCGGCCGTGTCCACGACCGCAGACGAGCAGCGAACGGAGTGGACGTACGCGTCGCTCGCGGACCTTCCGGCGGTGATCTCGGTCAAGGTGGCGGACAGCATCCTGGGGATCGGCGCAACGAACGGCAAGCACTTGCGCTCATCCGGGAACTACCCGATCGAGCTCCTGCCCGGCCTGGGCCGTCACCAGAAGATCTCCACGGCCCGCCTGTTCGAGTACCTCGGCTACGTCCCAGCCGGGCTGTCGTTGCCGATCGGCACGGAACCGCGAGCCGACCGTGAGTAGCCAGGGGAGCGTCCGGCAGCGCCACAATGCCCGTTGCCCCGTCGACCCGGCCGGCGGGCACACCCCGCACCGCTGCCGGGGTACCTGGTGGTGGGTCCTGGACCTCGGCCCGGACCCTCTGACCGGCAAGCGACGCCAGCCGAGCAAGAGCGGATTTGCGACCAGGCGGGAAGCGCAGGTTGACCTCGCGGCGGCACGGGCGACTCTTGCCGTGACGAAAGGTCGGGGCGCTGGGCTGACCGTCGGGGCGTGGCTCGACGACTGGCTCGCGAGCCTGCACACGGCCTCGCCGACAACCACCGCCCGCTACGAGGGGATCCTGCGGCTCCATCTCAAGCCGATCCTCGGACAGCTCCTCCTGGCCGACCTCGCGCCCGAGCACGTCGACCGCCTGCTGCGCACCGTCGCGTCGCCAGGGTACGTCGCGCCCGGGCTGGACCGACGCCACCAGGCGACCGCCGGTCCGCAGAGCAGCGCCTCCGTCAAGCGGATCTTCGCTGTCCTTCGGCGCGCGCTCGTCGTCGCGGCCCGGCGGCGCCTGATCCCCTGGAACCCGGCCGCCGCGGTTGAGCCACCGGAGGAGACAAACAAGCCGGGCACCGCTTGGACGCCCGAGCAGGCCGGGCGGTTCCTCGACAGCACCAACGGCGAGCGGTTAGGGGCTGCCTGGCGTCTCGCACTGACGACCGGGGCACGACGCGCTGAGCTCTGCGGGGCCACCTGGGACCGGATCGACTTGGCGGCCGCCGTCTGGCGGATCGACATCGCGGTGGTTCAGGTCGGGAGCACTCTCTCCACGAGAAGAGCCCGAAGACGAGGCGAGGGACCCGCGTGGTGGCTCTGGACGCCGAAACCGTCACCGCCCTGCGCACTTACCGGGAACGTCAGGATGACGAGTGCGCCACGGCGGCCTCTGCCGGTACGTGGGACGGGACCGGGCGGGTGTTCACCGGCCCCGACGGCCTCGGAATCACGCCCGCCGGCCTGAGCAGGGCGTGGCGGGCGGCCGTCCGGCGAGTCCGGAAAGAGCACCCCGACCTTCCGGCGGTACGCCTGCACGACGCTCGGCACACCGCGAACACCCTGGCGCGGCTCTACGCAGGCCTGGACCCGAAAGTGCTGCTGGAACGGATGGGCCACACCGGGGACCCGACGAACCAGCGGTACACGCACGTTCATGAAGGTGTCCACCGGCAGGCCGCCGAGGCAATCGCGGACGTCCTCCGACCCCACCTTGGGCGGACAGATTTCTTTGCGCCCGGCGTCGACCCTGCCAACGGACCTGGCGGGCCTTCACCTGAGAAGAGCCACGGTGGCTCACCTCCCCGTCCCCGTTTAGCTGAAGGCACGACGAGACGTCAATGGTATTCTGGTGTTGAAATACGAGAAGTGGTCGAGTGATACACATGCGGCTTTCTAAGCGGCTGTTTCTGGTGGTTCATGACCGTCTGCGTCTTCATTACTGCAATGGAATGACTCAGCCTGGATCCACCGTTGCGATGGGGCGGTTGGGCATGTCGTAGACCGCGGATGCCCTGTTGTGCAGGGAGAATGTGGCTTGCGAAGGACACGTTCTACCCACTCATAAGGAGCATCCGCGGGATGCGAGTTTCTCACAGCCCCCAGCTGGTCTCTGCAGCATTCGATGATCTGAATCTGGTGTCGTGCGCGGGGCTGGCACCGGTGGTCGCTTTGGCGCAGCGGTGTGGCCTGACTGAGCTCGTCGCCGACACGCTCACGTTGTCGGCCAAGGGCGGCGTGAATGCGCACCTGAAGATCCCGGCACTGATCGCCGGGATGGTCGCGGGCGCGGACAGCATCGATGACATGGACCTGCTGCGGCACGGCGGGATGGACCGGCTGTTCGGTGGGGTCCGGGCCCCCTCCACCCTCGGGACGTTCCTGCGGACCTTCACGTTCGGCCATGTCCGGCAGCTCGACAGCGTCGCCAGCGCGATGCTGGCCGGGCTCGCGACCCGGACCCCGCTGCTCGCCGGTGCCAGCCAGGTTGCCTACGTCGATGTGGATGACACAGTGAAGGCGACCTACGGTTACGCCAAGCAAGGCGCTGGCTACGGCTACAGCGGGGTGAAGGGCCTGAACGCGCTGATCGCGACCGTGTCCACGCCGCTGTCTGCGCCGGTGATCTGCGCGACCCGGCTCTGCAAAGGCAGCACCAACAGCGCCCGCGGCGCAGCCAGGCTGGTCGCCGACGCGCTCGTCGCGGCGAGAGCCGCTGGCGCTGGCGGCCTCGACCGCAAAGGGCTGATCGTGCTGCGCGCGGACAGCGCCTTCTACAACCACGACGTGATCGCCGCGGCCCGCCGGGCGAAGGTCCGGTTCTCCATCACCGCCCGGATGAGTTCCCCACTCAGCACAGCGATCAGCAGCATCAACGAGGGCGACTGGACGCCCATCACCTATCCGAACGCGATCTGGGACGACGAACAGAAGCGCCTGATCAGCGACGCCGAGATCGCCGAGATCCCCTACCTGGCGTTCACCAGCCGCCGCAAAGCCGACCACATCCAGGCGCGCCTGATCGTGCGGCGCGTCAAGCGCCTCAACCCCCCAACCATCAAGCCCAAGACGACCAAGACGACCAAGACGACCAAGATGACGCAGAGCACTCCTGAGCAGCAGGAACTGTTCTCGCTCTACCGCTACCACGCCGTGTTCAGCGACAGTCCCCTCACCCTGGTCCAGGCCGAGAAGGCGCACCGCGGTCACGCGATCATCGAGCAGGTCCATGCCGACCTGAAGAACGGGCCCTTGGCCCATTTGCCTTCCGGGTCGTTCCAGGCCAACTCGGCCTGGCTCGTCATGCCCGCGATCGCCTTCAACCTGATCCGCGCCTGCGGTTGCCTTGCGTCTGCGTTCCACGCCCGGGCGACCACCGGCACCATCCGCGCCCAGCTCATCAACGTCCCTGCCCGGCTAGCGAACTCCGCCCGCAAGCTCCGGCTGCACCTCCCGACCAACTGGCCTTGGGAACCCGCCTGGACCCAACTGTTCGACGCGACGCTCGGACCACCCACAGCCGCCTGAACCCACCCACCGCCGCAAGGCCAAACCCAGACCCGCAGTGGAAAAGCCGGACAGACCGGCCGATCAGCCACGCCTAGCTCCCAACCAAGTTCATCAAGCCCCGTCAGTCGCCCTCAAGAATCGGAGCGGTGGATCCAGGCTCAGTGCGAGGCAAACGGTTCGTCGGCGTGAGCTCGACTCTTGGATCGCTGGTCCTCGTGAAGATGTGGTTCGACATCTAGGCTCAACGACGGGCCCACCTTACGAGCTCGCCTCGATCTTGAGCGCTGGTGCCGGAGGGCCCCGGATTGATACTTTTCCGGTGGTGTGGCGTGCAGGGTCCCCGGCGCGGTGTACCGCCAGACCTCCGGTCGTTTCTGGGCGCGATCGGTTTGAACGGAGCGGCGTCAGCCCTGGATGACCCGGCCCAGCGGTCGAAGGCGGCGACCGCGGGTTGGAGTCGGTGGGCGCCGGTGAACGCCGCCGCGATCGGCTCCGCACCTGGTGGGTGCGGCGGGCCTGCTGGTCACTGACTGGCCCCGGGTCCGCCACCAGCAAGGGGTCGCCAAGAGCAGCGCGATCAAGGCTGTCACGACCGGCGCTGGGCTGGGTGTCGCGGGGTGGAGCGCGGTGTTGAACCGCAGCATGGCCAAGGCCGGGGCGGTCCCGGTCGCCGGAGCCACCGAAGCGGCGTTGAGCACACCGCCGGAGGTGGCTCGTACGCTGCGTCAGCTCAAGTTGGTGCAGTGGCTCAACCCCGCCGCCGGCCTGGCCCTGATCGCCCTGAGTGACTGGCAGAGCCAGCAGCAACGAGCCAGCCAGAGCCGCAAAAGGCCGGATCCGGCGCCTGCTGCCCGGTTCGGTGCCCGCGGTATCGGCCGGCGCGGTGGCCGGCGCTGTCGCCCTGGGTGTGCTGGCCAGCCGACGACGCAAGCAAGCCGGTCAGCCGAGCCCGGTCGAGCTGGGTGTAGTGGAGGTCGACGAGGTCGAGATCGACATCGTGCAGATCGACCTCATCGATCCCAGCGCCACCCCGCCACCTACCCCGCCTACCAGCGGCCCGGGCACACCCCCCCGTCCCGCCGGCTAGGACGGGCTTTCACCGCCAGCAGCTCTCCCTTGCCCACGGCCACGACGGTCGAGGCCAACGCGGGGTCATCCACCACCAGCCGCACGAACGGAGCGACCTCGTCGGGGTGGGACAAGACGTTGTCCACGGCGAGCAAGCCACCGGGGCGCAGCACCCGGACGGGATGGGGCCACCAGCCCGGGTACTCGGGGCGCTCGGAGTCGAGGAAGACGACGTCCTGGCTGGCGTCGGGCAGCTCGGCCAGTACCTGAGCGCCGTCGGCGCACCGCAGCTCCACCCACGGGCTGAGTGAGGCGCGGTCCAGGTTGCTGGTTGCCTGCCGCTGCACGGCCGCGTCGAGGTCGACGCTAAGGACCCTGCCATCCTGGCCACGAACGGCGTCGGCCAGCCACAAGGTGGAGTAAGAGCCTGCACAGCAATAATGTAGGTTTTTGGGGCTGAGCGCCCTGGGCTCGTGGTGTGTCGGTCGTCGAGGACGGGGTGGCGCGCAAGTGCGCGTCGCTGTGGCCGCATCTGGACGAGCGACAGCGCCGGCTGGTGCTCGGGGCCGAGGCCCGTGAGGTGGGCCGAGGCGGGGTGACGCTGCTGGCTGCAGCTGCCGGGGTGTCGCCGGACACGGTCGCGAAAGGCCTGCGGGAAGGGGAGTCCGGGGCGGCGCCCACGGGTCGGGTGCGTCGCCGGGCGGTGGCCGAAAGGCTTTGACCGCAACCGATCCGGGGCTGCTGGCGGCGTTGGAGGCACTGGTCGACCCGGTGACCCGCGGCGATCCGATGTCGGCGTTGCGCTGGACCTGGAAGTCCACCCGCACGCTCGCCGGCGAGTTGACCGCGCGGGGCCATCGGGTCAGTTCCTCCACCGTCGGGCAGTTGCTGCACGCGGCCGGTTATAGCTTGTAGGCCGCAACTGTTCAGGTCCCTCGCGGCGTGGCTTGCTGATGTTGGCCTGAGTTGCGGGAGGCTTCACCTGTCCGTACTGCGACTTCCCCCGCAGGGCAGGTGTTTTGTGGCCGATCCATCGTCGTTGTCTGCACTGCCTACTGCTCTTTCTGTGGAGCAGTTGCTGGTTGTGCTTTCCGAGCGTGACGCGCTGATCGTGGCCTTGACCGCGAAGGTCGCGGAGTTGGAAGCCCGGGTGGGCATGAACTCGCGGAACTCCTCGAGGCCGCCGTCGTCGGATGGCTACGCCAAGCCGGCGCCGAAGTCCCGGCGTGGTCGTTCGGGCAAGAAGCCGGGTAAGCAGCCGGGCTCCCCGGGTAAGAACCTGGCCCCGGTGGTGGAGCACACGCCGGAACACTGCCAGGGGTGCGGATCGGATCTCAAAGATGCACCTGTGACTGGGGAGCAGCGACGCCAGGTGTTTGAACTGCCGCCGGTGCAGGCGACGGTCACCGAGCATCGCGTTGAGCGTCGCAGGTGCGCGTGTGGGACTGAGACGACCGCCCCGTTTCCGTTCGAGGCGACCGGCCCGACGTGTTACGGCCCGAACCTGCGGGCGTTGGTGTCTTACCTGGTGGTCCGTCAGCACATCCCGATCAAACGGGTCGCCGAGTTGTTGGGTGACGCCTACGGGATCCCAGTGTCGACCGGGACGATCGTGGCCATGGTCAAAGAAGGAGCCGAACGACTTGACGCCTTTTTGGCCGCACTTCGAGACCAGTTGGGCCGAGCTGATGTGGTCCACGCCGATGAGAGGGGTCTGCGGGTCCAGGCCTCGTTGTACTGGGTCCATTCGGTGTCGACCGGGCTTTTCACCTTGTACCACCTGGACAAGCGGCGCGGTGTGGTTGCGATGGACGCGATGGGAGTGCTGTCTCCACTGAGCGGCGTCGTTGTTCATGACGGCTGGTCGCCGTACCGCAAATTCACCGCCGTCGCTCACGCTCTTTGCAATGCCCAGTATGCGACCTCCGGGATTATGCGGAACCGGCCGGCTGGAGTCTTGGGTTCGCTTGCCTTGGTGGGGCCGGGGCTCGCTTCGGCGCGGGAGGGTTCTGCATAATTACAGCTGTTGCAGGAACGTCAGGAGCGGGTCGGGTGGTTGGTAGCGCCCCGGGCTGGTGTTGGGGGGTGCGGTGCGCGCGATCGCTCGTTCTTTGAGCGCGAGGTCGGCGTGGAGGTAGATCTGCACCGTCCGAAGATCCTCGTGACCCAGCCAGAGCGCGATAGTTGCCAGATCGACTCCACTTTGCAGCAGGTTCATCGCGCAGCTGTGCCGCAGGGTGTGAACCCCAATCTGTTTCGCGGCCAGTGAGGGGCAGCGGTCGGCGGCGGCGTGGGCGTGTTTGACAACCAGCTTGCGGACGGCGTCGCGGCTGAGCGGCCCCCCGGCGGGGTTGGGGAAGACCGGGTCAGTGGGGGTTGCGCCGCGCTCGTCGAACCAGGCCTGCAGGACGGTGACGGTATGACTGGTGAGTGGGGTGATCCGCTCTTTGCGTCCCTTCCCGTGCACTCGCAGGTGGGCGCCGCGTGCCAGCGTCACGTCCTCGTTTTGCAACGCGGTGAGTTCGGAGACCCGAAGGCCTGTCTGGATGTCGAGGGTGAGCAGGGTGTGGTCGCGCCGGCCGGTCCAGCGGGTGCGGTCGGGGGTGACGAGCAACACGTCGATCTCTGGTCGCGACAAGAAGGTGACCAGCGCCCGGGTGCCGCGCTTGGCGGGGATCGCCAGCACCCGGGCGATGAGCTCGGCATGCTCGGGGTGGCGCAGTGCAGCGAACGCGAACAGCGAGTGGACGGCGGCCAACCGCGCGTTCCGGGTGGCCACGCTGACGCCGCGGACTTCTTCCAGGTGGGTCAGGAACCCGCCGATCGTCGCCGCGTCGAGGTCCTCGAAGTCCAGCGTCGCCGGGCCCTTGCCGCGGTGCTCGGTCAGGTAGCCCAGCAGCAACCGGAAGGCGTCGCGGTAGGCGGCGATGGTGTGTGGGCTGACCTGGCGCTGTCGGATCAGCCGGTCGGTGAAGAACGCCTGGAGGGTCGGGGCGAGGGCGCTCACGGCAACCGTCCCATGGCTGCTTCCAGGCGCTGGCTGGCGAGATCGAACAGCTCGGGGCAGCCCGACAGATACCAGTAGGTCCACTTCGGGTCGGCGTGACCCAGCCAGGTCGACAGCAGCGGCAACCGGGCCTGCACGTCGTCGCCGTCGCGGTACCAACCGATGAGGGTGTTCACCGCGAAGGTGTGCCGCAATCCGTGGATCGTGGGCCGACAGCTCGCCGAACGTGGCGTCAACCCAGCCCGACCTGTGAGGTCGTGGAACATCGACTGCACGCTGGGGTAACTGACTCGGTTGCCGGCGGGATGGACGAACAATGCCAGCTCATCCGGGGTCGGTGACAGCTCCGCACGTCGGCGTAGGTAGCGGCGCAGCACCGCGACCGTACTCGGGTGCAGCGCCAGCCGCCTGGACTTCCCGAACTTCGATTCCCAGACGGTGAGGAGCCCGTCGGTGAGCGACACGTCGGTGCGGTCGAGCCGGATGGCTTCGCCCACTCTCATGCCGGTGACCGCCAAAAGACCGATGAGGGTCTGATAGGTGGCTGCTGAAAGGGGCCAGCGGGCCCGGCGGGCGGCCGCCATCAACGCGACGATGTCGGCGTCGGAGTACAGGTAGGGGCTGGTCCGCCGCTGCGGTGGCAGCCAGCCCGTCGGCGGCAGCTCGGTCGCCGGATCGATGGCCTGCAGCCAGCGGGTGAAACCGCGGACCACCGACAGCCGCATCGCCAACCACGACGGGGACGCCTTCGTCGGTGAACTCACCCACGCCAGGGCCAGCTTACTGGTGACCTGGCCGGCACCGGCGTGTTCGCAGTAGCTGACGAACTGCTCGAGCAGCAGCCCGCCGCGGGTCAGCTTGACACCCAGGGCGCGGCGCACCGCCAGATAGTCCGCCAGCGCCGCCCGCAGCCAGTACTCACTCATGCCGCACCACCGGGCCATGCCGGCGCCAGCGGTCGCAGCGCGATGTAGTCGACCTTGGCGTAGACGGCCGTGGTGCCAACCGTGGCGTGCCGCAGGACCTGGCCGACTTCGGTCAGCGATGCCCCGGCGCGCAGCATCTCGGTGGCTGCCGTGTGCCGCAGCCGGTGCGCACCGATCCGGGGCAGCCCAGCACGGTCACACGCCGAGTAGACAACCCAGCTCATCGCGTTCGGGGCCAACCCCACAGCTGGGGCGATCACCCGTAGGAACACCGCCCGGCTCTCCGAACGCGGACGTCCCCGGTGCAGGTAGCCAGCCACCGCGGCACCGACGTCGGCGGGCAGCGGTAGCCGCTCTACCCGGCCACCCTTGCCGCGCACCACGAGCTCACCGGCCCGCCAGTCGACATCGTCCAGTGTCAGCCCGGCGACCTCTCCGGCACGCAGACCCAACCTCGACAGCAGCAGCAAGATCGCGTAGTCGCGGCGGCCCAGCCGGGTGCGCCGATCGCAACTGGCCAGCAGCCTGGCCAGCGCCGCCGGCGTCACCCCGCGCGGCAGCCCCGCGCCTTTGCGGGCCGCTACCGCCGGCACCCCTTGCGCCAACGGTGCCCCGACCACACCCTCCACGTGCAAGAACCGCAGGAACGAGCGCAGTGCCGCCGCCAGATTCCTCGCCGCCGACCCGCCCCGCACCGGCAGTTCGCGCACGCAGAACGCACCGACGTGCCCCGCGTCGAGCGCTGGGCCCTCCCCGAGCAGGCCTGGATACTCCGCCAGGAACAGCCCGGCCGCCTGCACCCACTTCGCCACGCCCCGCTCGGCCAAGCCCCGCTCGTCCACCAGGTAGTCCCGGTAGCGCGCAAGCAGCCGCTCGTCCTCACCTGCCGGAGCCCGCGCCGCCAGTTGCGGCAACGCGCCCTGCTGCTGCAGGAATCCTCGCAACGGTGCCAGCGCCTTCGTCGTCCGCAGCCCCCGATACCCTTTACCTCGCCGGGCGACGCAGAACGCTTCGACCCGCTCCGCCGTCAACGCCGCCGCCTCCAGCCCCTCCCCGGCCAACCACCGACTCACGTGCGCCATCAGCCGCAGCTGTTGGTCCGCCGACAGCCGGGTATATCCGCGGCCCCGCAACTGCCGGTCGAACCCCGACGCGTACGGCGCCAACGGACCAACCACCCTCACCTTCGAACGACCAGCCATCGCCGGTCACCTCCTCTCAAGAGATCAACGAGAGAAGCATCGGACCGCAGTCCGCGATTATGCAGAACTGGCTGTGGCTACAAGGCCTACCAGGACTGCAGAACCGGCACTACCAGCCGGCCGTGTCCGCATAATCCCGGAGGTCGCATACTGGGCGTTGCACAAACTATGAGTGGCCTGCTCGTACCGCCGGTAGGCGGCCAGCCCGTCGTGGACAGCGACCCCTGCGAAGGTGGGCAGGATCCCGGCGGCGTCCATCGCAGTCTTGCCTCGCTTGCCGTCTAGGTGGAACAGCGTCCAGGTATCGCTGCAGGCGACGTGGATCCAGTGCAGCCGGCCGGCGACCCGCCGGCCGGTCTCGTCGAAGTGCGCGACGTGCGCGGCCGCGAGCTGCTCGCGGGCAATCGCCAGGAACCCGTCGAGCCGAGCGGCCGCGGTAGGTAGCAGCGACGACAGCCAGCCCGTGGACACGGCCGCCCCGAAGGCTTCCTGCAGGCACTCAGCTGCCCGCTCGACCGGTAGATGCTGACGGCCCAGCAGATAGGTCGCCAAGGCCGCGACGCCTGGGCCGTAACAGGTCGGGGCCGTCGCCTCCACCGGGAACGCAGCACGGGTCACGATCCCGCAGCCACACT
>JAABVA010002188.1_pt1 | contig 19776 bp, 19 predicted proteins | sample 5560331 | NCBI WGS metagenome assembly JAABVA01 (sample SAMN12812661, study PRJNA571458) | rock metagenome | isolation source: Antarctica rocks | place: Antarctica: Victoria Land, Mt New Zealand sud | collected 2016-01-07 | reverse complement strand
AGCTAAGCCCGCTGACTCAGTGCCTGCGGCCGCCAAGAAGCGCTACAGCGAGCTGATGAGCGCGGCGATCGCGTTGGCCCTCGCCGAGGAGCTGCGCGAGCGCGGGATGCCCGAGGCGCGCCCAGCGCCCCCCGGTGAAGTCGGCGCCTCGGGCGCCGAGCGACGGCTCGCCGGCGGCATCGGGGCGAAGAAGGTCGACGTCACCTGGGCCACCGAAGAGTCCGGCCTGCTCCTGGGCATGAGCGTGAAGAGCATCAACTTCAAGGACAGCAAAACCAAGAACTTTCAGAAAAACCTCACCAACAGGCGCGCCGACATGCTCATCGAGGCCGTCACCCTGCACCGCCGTTTCCCCTACGCCGTGCTCTGCGGGATGTTCTTCCTTGACAGCGGGGCCGCAACCGACCAGACAGCGACCCGCCGCAGCACCGCCGTCAACGCCCATCAGCGGCTGCGCCTGTTCACCGGCCGCAGCGATCCGGCTGGCCGGGACGAGCAGTTCGAGCGGCTCTACCTGATCCTGGTCGATGCCAACCCCTTCACCCCCAGCTACACCGTGCATGAGGTCGGTAACCCAGACGCCGAGATCAACCTCGACACTGCGCTCAACCAAGTTGTGGATTTGGTCGCGGAACGCAACTTCGACTTCTACGAGTCCATCAACGGGTCCATCTACAAACTCTCCGCCCGGGCGGCCCGCGGCGACAGCACCACCGGTGAGAGCGTCACCGACCCCCTGATCGAACTTGACGACCGTGCGGACGACCAACCCGACACCGATGACCCCATGGGGGGCCAACCCCGGTAGTGCTGATGACGCGGCGGGAGAGGAGGAACCCTGGGGTCCGTAACCACCACGATCGGGTGACACCGCGGCGGCCGGTTGACGGGCTGGTCGCGGTAGGGCACTGTTCGCGGTGCTCTCGCCAGGTCCGCATCGTGCGGATGTACTGAGCAGAGCGGAGAGGGCTAGCCATGCCCACAAACGACCAGGACCTCGACGGTGCAGCACACGGCGAGGTCAGCAGCTCCCCGGACGGTCAGTTCGAACTCGGACTGGACCTGGAGCTCATCGAGAAGATCAAGGCCGAGGCGCTGATCCAGGCCGGCTACAGCAGCACCGACGACGACGGCGTCGTCCTCAGCAGCGCCAAGGAGCTGCAGTTCGCTGTGCTGCAGAACATGCAGGACAACCACGTCGTCACCGGCAAGCGCGACCTGGCCGCCCGCTCGGCCACATCGTTCGAGCTGTACCAGGAGCTGCTGCCGCAGGGTCCTGGCGTGCACACCCTTGCCCGCACCGATGAGGAGCGGGTCGCCCAGAACGCGCTTCTGAAACTGATCTGGGGTTACACCAACGTCGGGGTGAGTGGTTTTGTGCAGAAGCACGTCGCCGGGCTCGGGCTCATCCTGTGCGAGGCGGGCGACGTCGCCCGGACCAAGCTCAACGAGGAGACAGGTAAGAAGCAGCCGACCACCGAGCACGCCCGGTTCCTCACCACGGACCGCGACCTGATCATGCTCTACTACACCGGGCCGGCCGGGGCGGCATTCATCCGCGCCGCGCGCAAGCTCGACGCGCAGCTCGGGCTCGTCGCCGACCGGCGCCCGGAACTCGCTGCTCCGGTCGCCAAGCAGCTCGGGACCGTCGTCAAGCAGGCCGTCGCGTCAATCCCGCACGCCGACACCAAGGCCGTCGCCGCCCTCACAGGCGGCACCGACAGCACCATCGAGGGCGCCTGACCCTTATGACCACACCGCTCCCGCCGGAGTGGGACTGGTGGCTGGAGGCGGGGGGGCGGCTGCTGGCCGCGCCCCCGCTCCGCCGCAACGAACAGTCCACCCGCGGTCCGAACGACCCGAAGTTCGCCCTCGGCGACTTCCTGCTCGGCGTGCCAGCGGAGCTCGTCGACCGCCTCGCCGAGGCCCTGCAGACCAGCCCCGGCCAGTTCCGCACCTACCGCGACGTCGCCGACAAGCTACGGCCAGATCGTCGTGTCGCTGCCTCCTGGACCGTGCACCGAGATCTGCGCGAGCTCCCTGAGCTGCTCCAGGACGGCCTCACCGTCCGGGCCGCCGCAGCCCTGATGGGCAAGCAGCCCATCGACTCCAAGCCCGACCGCAGCCTGAGCCTGGAGGAGCGCGCCGCAAAGGTTCGCGCCGGGCTCGCCGACCCTGACGTCTACGCGCTCATCGACAACGAGCTGGCACAAGGCCGGACCGAGCGCCAGCTTCGCCAGCGTGCACGGCAGGTCCACAGCGAGCACACCCACCGCGGCCGGGAGCTCGAAGCCGAGCTCCGCGAGCTCCGCGCCGCCAAATCCCCGTTCGAGGCCACCGTCAAAGCCGAGCTCGACGTCAACAAGGCCATGCAGCTCGTCGAGGCCATCAGTCAGAGCCTCGACGACCTCCCGCAGCCCGACAGGCTCCTCGACTCTCTCACCGAGCTCAACACCATCGTTGCTGCCGTCCTGCTCGCGCAGCGCGGCGGCGACGAGACCGACCCCCCCATCGTCATCGAGGGAGAGGTGTGGCAGACCCGACCTGTGCGAGCGGCACTCGCCAGCTCCAACCAGCGGGATCTGCCCAGGGAGGGGCGGACCGTCACCGACATGATCGACTGACGGTCCGCCCCGATCCCCCGGGTCGGCAAGGCAGCGGGCGTCGCTGGACGTGCAGCCGCCCCCCGCTGTCGGTCCTGCGATTTCTGCTCCTATGAGGCGGCGGGCGCCGCCGCGAACCAGATGGTCAAAGAGCTGGTTGGGAGTCAGGAGCGAGTGAGCCGAAACGATCTGCCCCGGGAGGACCGAGGGGTTAGCCGCCGCGCCACCGCAAGACCACCCACACCAACCAGAAGCGCCACGAGCAGACGCGGCCAGGCAGCCGCCCCGCACTGCTGTGCGTCGACCGGGATAGAGCTGCCCGGCTGCGCACCGATGTGGGCCGCGACTGAACGGCCGAAGGCCACAGCTGCACCGCCGCAGGCCATGTCGTTACCGAGCAGTTGAATGGTGACCGGCCAGAAGGCGACCGCGACCGCAACGACCACGACGGCCAGCCGTAGGGCGGCTGAGTAGCGAGCGGCTACATCGGCGGTGGCGTCGAGGCGCGTCATAGCAGAAACCTCGGCTGCGCCTGGCCCAGCCTTGACGCCTCGACCTGCGAAGGCTGCTGCGGATCTAAGACCCACGGCCGACGAGCCGTGCGGTGCTGGGGCCGGCAGCCCCTAGCAACATCCGACGGGACTACTGAGCCCCCTGCTGTGTCACTAGCGCCACTGCGGCTCTGGTCGTCTTGACCCCAAGCTTGCGGCGCGCGGAGTGCAGGTGCTGCGCGACGGTGTTCGCTGCTAAGCCGAGTTGCTGGGCTATCTGACTGCTGGTGAGCCCATCGGCCACCAGAAGCAGCACCTCGTGTTCCCGGTTCGAGAGGTTGCCGCGAGCTGAGGCTGCAACCGACTCACCGGCTGCAGCTTGCAGCCGTTGCAGCTCGGGCTGAGCCAGCAACGCGATCTGCAGACCATCGGCGGTGCGAAGGGATAGCTGCAAACGACCCAGCGCGACGTCACGCAGTAACCGATCCCAGCCCGCGTCCTCCAATGGTACTGACACGGCACTGCCGGTAACAGCGTCGTCGCCCGCGTCGGGCGCGCCGCCGCCGCTACCCGGCCGGCTGGCCATGCACACCACCGCCTTCTGCTGGTCGTGTACCCCACGCGAGGGTCGCCATGGATGCCTTGGATGTACCACCGCTACAACCCACAGCAGGGGCAGTGCCGGCGCGTCGCCCGCCGATGTTGTTGTCACTGCTCTTCAGGTCCACTCGCCCCGCATCGGTTACAAGCCGTTTCGCCACCCCGACCCCTCACCAAGATTCTTCTAGAATAGTTCTAGACATCACCGGGGGGCGTGCGTACCGTCCCGGCTGCAGGCGGGCCCGCCTACCGCAGAACCGCTCTGGACGATCATCCGCAGCGGCCCCCGAACCAATGGAGAGTGTCATGCACCTTCGCATGCTCGCGATCACCGGCGTGCTTGTTGCCGGACTGGCGGCCCCGCTCAGCACCGCACAGGCCGCCCCCAGCCGCGGCCTCACCCCGCACAGCGGAGGTTCGATGCCCGGCCGCTGCCCACCACCGCAGCCGCAGTGCAGGCCGAGCTCAACGACGTGCTGGCCGGCGACCCGACGGCAAAGCAGCTCAACAGCCACGAGGTGGCGCTCAACGGCGGGAAAGTCATCTACTCGGTGCCGGTTCCCGGCAGTCGGCGTTCGTCCAGCCAGCGAACGCCCACGGCGACGCCGCTATCGGTCAACGACTGCCCGAACGACTGGCTGTGCCTGTGGCAGGGCACCAACTACAGTCTTCGGCTGATCCGCTTCACCAACATCGGCTATCTGCAGGACATCCGGCCGTACTTCACCAACGTCAACTCCTACTACGACAACCGAGGACAGCGGGCGTTCCTGCACTACGACCTGAACGCGTCAGGGACCGAGGTCTGTGTGTCGGCTTACCAGCGCAACTCCGCGACCGCGCCGTGGATCAACAGCCACACCTACGCCGTGTACCTGGCCAACAGCAGCGGCTGCTGACCAGAGCAGATCTGGTCGACCACGCTGAGGGTGCCACCCGCTTGGGTAGCACCCTGAGCGCGTGCGGGGGGGCATCCTGCATCCTGCGCCGGCAACCCGGCCCGTTGGTGGCACGGTGCTGTAACCGGAGTCGGTCACCTGGACCTTAACAGGTGACAGTGAGCCCGGTGTGCGGAGAGGTGTCGACGTGACAGGTGAGCAGCAGCGCATCGACCAGGAACGTTTCGCGGCGCTGTACCGAAGCAATCACCGGCTGCTGCTGGCGTTCGCGCTGCGCCGGGTTGGGGACGTCCACGCCCAAGACGTCGTCGCGGAGACCTTCCTGGCTGCTTGGCGGCATCTGGACCGGGCGCCGGCGCAACCCTTGCCGTGGCTGTACTGCATCGCTGGCAACGCGATCGCCAACCATCGGCGCAGCCAGTTACGGCAAGCCCGCCTGCAGGGACGGCTGCTGGCCACCGACGCCGGTCCGGGCGCTACTGCTCGCAGCACCAGCATCGACTACACGGAGCGGATTGTGGAGACCGACCGGGTCGCCGCCGCACTGCGCCGGTTGTCCCCCCGCGATCAGGAAGTCCTGCGCCTGAGCGTGTGGGAAGACCTCAGCGTGACCGATGCCGCCACCGCGGTGGGCTGCTCGACGACGGCCCTGAAGGTCCGGCTGCACCGGGCCCGCCGGCGCTTCGCGCAGCTCCTTGGCCCGGACCCGGGCCACGATCAGCCGGCGCAGGAGCATCGGCGCAGCCCGGCCAGCCGGCCGGCCAGCCCGCCGGGCCGGGCGTGCGCGGAGGCCGACCTGGCTGGGCTCACCCAGGTCAGCGACCCCCAGGGCGCCGTAGCGCCCAGGCAAAGCACGGCCCGTTCACCCCAATTCCAGCTTCGTCCGGAGGCATTCTGATGAGCCGCTTCGTCACCGACCAGGACACCGCGCTGGCCCGGCTCGCTCAGTGCAACCCGGTACCACCGTCCAAGGTTAAGGACGCCGCCGGCGACGGCCGGCCGGCCGAACTGCTGCTCGCCAGCATCATGGCCACCCCCCGACCGGCTTTCCCAGGCAGCAGCACCCCGGTGGTGGGAGCCGGCACGACCGGCTCGAGCGGGCCTGCGTCGCACCGCCGGGCCAGCGGCGTCGCGGTCAGCGCCCGCATCGCGCTGACCGCCGCGGCTGCGGCCGCGCTGGTCCTGGGCCTGGTCGGGCTCCCCGGCGGGACCAGTCCCGCGTACGCCTACGCGGCCACACCACCGATGCTGGTGCTGCACCCCACCGGCCGATCCGCCGGTGCCCTGCTGCACACCCTTGCCGGCCGAGCGGCCCTGGCTCCGGCCAGTGCCGGGACCGGGCCCTATGACTACCTGCAGATCCAGAGCTGGTCGCTGAACAGCGCCGTGGCCAGCCACCAGGCCACCTCCACCATCGTGCCGGAACTCACCCAGCTCTGGAGCGCCCCGGACGGCAGCGGCCGGCTGAGCATCGTGCCCGGCACAGCCACCCTCAGCCACGGCGCGCTGACGGTGCACCAGGACGGCGCCGGACAGGACCTGCGGCCCGGCTCGGTCGGGGTGGCGCGGACGCCCCGTACGGACCCGACCACGCTCTCCGCGGCGCCGAAGGTGCTGGCCAAGCAGCTGCTGGTCAACAGCGGCGGGTTGAGCTACGACCCCGACACCGCCAACGACCCGGTGCCGCTGCAGCTGCTCCGTAACGTCCTGGCCCTGCATCAGCAGCAGGTCCTGTCCCCCAAGGTCAACGCCGCGCTCCTGCAGGTCCTGGCCGCCATCCCCGGCATCCGTGAGCAGGGCACCGTGACCGACCGCGTCGGCCGGCCCGGCGTCGCGGTCAGCCTGGACACGACCTGGGGGCGACCCTATCGATACATCCTGGTCTTCGACCAGACCAGCGGAGCGCTACTCGACCACGAGCAGATCGCCACCACCATCTACCGGGCCGGCCAGCCCGAACCGCTCCACGTGCACATCCCCGCTGTTGTGCAGTACATGGCCTACCTGACCAGCCGACACACCACCACCCCTGGCTCGCCACAGCTCGGGTGATCGATCCTCACGCGGTGCTCTCGCGGCGCCGTGCGCTGTCTCACTTCCTAGAAGTGAGACAGCGCGCTCCTGGCTCTGCAGGCGGGGAGGACGCGCGCAGGGAGGCGGGTGGGTGTCTGAGAAAGGGGGTGTCCGTCTCGGTGAGACTGCGACGGCCGTCGGCGCGCCGCTGGGGGCCACCCACGGCCAGGACAACTCTGCGCCGGGAAACCAGCGGAGTCCCAACCCCTCCCTGCGGACTGCGTTCATCTCGAAAAGGACCGTTTGTGAGACAGGCGCGCTCGGGCAGAACGAGCGCTTCTGGTCGCCTGAGACCGATCGCGGAGCGAGCGCTCAGCGGCATGAGCGGATCTTGGCGAACCCGCGAAACCGCGTTGGCGAAGTCAGTGCCGAGCGAGCCGGATAAGGGCCGGGTACAGGTCGTGCGGTCAACCTGCCTTGCTCTGGTCCTGCCGGCGAGCCTTCCTCAGGGCAGCGATCTGCCGCCTCGCGCCCGGCCGTTTCGTGGGGTCCCCGAGATCATCCCGCAGGGATGAGCGGGCTTTCCCGTACTGCCGGGGCAGGGACAGCTCCTGGTCGAACTCGATGGCTAAGCGCTCTAGTTCAGCCGCCCGGTGATCCGGCTCCGCCAGTGCTGCCGGGTCCATAAGCGCGTCATTCCACTCCTCCCATAGCTCCATCTCAGCGAACACCGACGCACAGGCGGTCATCAGCTCCTTCTTCGAGGCGCTGTAGCGGGTGTCGCTGTGGCCCATCCGCTGATGGAGGTAGGCGACACCCTCCTCCGACAGGCAGGCCAGACGCTTGTCCGGGTCGAGGTCCTGAACCTCGACCCGCCCTCTCAGTTCGAAGATGGCGGCGTGGTGCGTCTGCACGGCGACGATGTCGCCCTCATCCTCGTCTGCGGAGGCTGCGGTCAGGTCTGGCAGCGGCAGCAGGTGGATGTGGCGCTTCGGCCACTCGCTCAGCGCAATCGGCTTGTGCTCGACGACGCGGACCACACCAAGTCGCGGCTTGAGGAAGGGTCCCTGCCGCATGGAGCAGGGATGGGAGACAACCATGGCCAACTTCTCGCCGTCCCCAGCCCACTCCTCGACCCCCGGAATCGCCACGCCCGCGAAGACGTCCCCGGTCATGATCGGCCGGCATGGAGAGACCTCGTCGCCGCGAGCGAGGTACAGCTCGCTCGCGGCGCGAGGGCCATCCAACGGCTGGGTCACGACCGGGTTCCTGTCGTCAGTTCTTCGTGGACACGATCGAGAGATAGCCGTCCTCTGCCATGACGAGCTGGTTGCGCGATGGCGGGGATGTCGCCAGGCCAGCCCGCTCCAGCAGCTCTTTCTGGGAGAGTTCCTGCTTGGCGTACAGCAGCAGGGCGGGCGCGTGCCCTGCCGTGAAGATCTCGCTCTTGGTCGTGCCATCCGCAGGGTCATCGAGGGGAAGACTCAGCCACGCGGCGGGGTCCTGAACGCCTTCAACGGCGAGCAGCTCAAGGAATGCTGCCAGGCGGCTGAGCGCGAGCATCCGCGGCGGCGTGACGTCGCCGCCGTTTCGCCACTTCCTCACTGCCGGGACGCTGACACCGACGAGTCGGGCAAGCTCGCTCCAGCCCAGCCCGCGGACGTCGGTGAGCTCACCAAGCAGGCCGATGAGTCCCTGGCGGGCCTTCGTGTCAGCACGCTCACTCAGAAGCGCACGGACCGTCGTCTCGTGCCACTCCCGCCGGTCGTCGGCGACCCTCGACACTTCCCGGACGGCGGCCTTCTGCTCCGCCAGGAGCGAACGAGACTCGCGTTCTTGACGCTCAGCAGCGCTGATCTTGGTGCGGTTGGCGCCGGTGTAGTGCAGGTCACGCGTTTGCTGCATGCCGCACCTCTCCGTCGTTGCCCTGTGTAGGGGCACGGAAGACCTCTTCCTTCAGTCGCTCAGTGATGGACCAGTGAAATGTGCTCTCAGCTGCTTCGTGCAGCTGGTCGAGGACAGCGAGTGCTTGGTTGCGGTCGCTTGCAATGGGCTCCTGGGCGGAGCCCGGCGCGTAGCAGTCGATGTCCAGCCGGAAGCAGGGACCGGAGTCTTCTCCGAGGTCGACGGCGCCATCGGGCACTAGGCCATGTGGGTGAGGGCCGTAGTCCAGCGCAACGTGCGAAGCGTCGGCGTCGAGCACGGAGTGCATCAGCAACATCGCGCGGTAGCCGAAGGAGCACAGCCCTGGCGGGACGTCGTTGGTGGTCCTGAGCAGCTCGTCATTGACGAATGGCGCCCACAACGTTGGATCGCCCCAGTTGCCTTCAGCTTCCGCCTGGACGGCATTCGCTGGCACCTCGTTGATGTAGCGGAGGCCCATGTGCGTGCACACGAGGTCCTCCGACAGCGCCTCCATCGCGTCCAACGTGGGTCGCGCGAGTTGGAGTAGATCGTCGTAGCGCTTGTAGTCCGCCAACTCGACAGTGACGGCGCCGGCGTGCAGCGTCACGACACGCTTGCGGTCTTCCGTGCTGCGGCGAAGGACGCCGTCGTACACGCCTGTGGGAACATAGTTGGCAGCGTCACTCGCCAGCACATCCACCTTGGGCAACTCCCATCTCAACGCCTGCTCGAAGGCGTCCCAGACTTTCCGGGTGAGGACCCGGCTAGTCACCGGGTACCTCAGCTCGAGCGAGACGAGGCGAAGGGGAGCGTTCGAGAACACCTCCCGATCGGCCATGTCGTGCCCTTTCATCGCCAGGCACCGCTTGCTGATCCAATCGGCGTCCTGTAACCGAGACTGTAACTCAACATGTTACTGCCGTCGACCACCGCGCGCGTCGACTTGAGGATGCGGAGCAGGCTGCTAGGCCCGCGACCCTGGCTGACCAGAACGCGTGCATCTGGGCGACGCGATCATCTCCTGGAACACCGCCGGCAGCGCCGGCACGACGAGCGACGACAGACGCGCTCTCATCGGCATGAGCGGGCGCCTGCGGGCGGCGACAGATTCGCCGAAGACCGGTTCGACACGTCAACAAGCCGCCCCACAATCGCTCGGTTGTGGGACGGTCTGAGCTCGCGCGGTCGATTGACCTGATACGGGGTGGTTGGTCAGCGTGCTGTGGCGAGGAGCAAGGTGCGCAACTGGTGTCCGGAACCTATGTGCCATGAGCAGGCCACGAAGGAGGTTTGCGGCACGGTCCGGCGATGGCGCACCTGCTGGGTTACGCGCGGGTGTCGATGCTCGAGCAGAACCCGGACCTGCAGGTGGACGAGCTGACTGCCGCCGGGTGCTGGAAGGTGTGGACCGATCATGCGTCCGGGGCGTTGGACCGGCGGCCGGAGCTGGACGCGGTGCTGGAGCAGCTGCGGCCGGGGGACACCCTGGTGGTGTGGCGGCTGGACCGGCTGGGCCGGTCGTTGCGGCACCTGATCGAGGTGGTGACTGGGCTGGATGAGCGGGGGGTGGGGTTCCGGTCGCTACGGGAGAACATCGACACCACGACCGCCGGCGGCCGGTTGGTGTTCCATCTGTTCGGGGCGCTGGCGCAGTTCGAGCTTATGCGGACAGCCAGCCGTGTTGCCGCTTGATCGCCGCACAGCCCTGCTGCCGCGTCGACTGCCAGGTGAAGTTGCGGCGCCCCTAGCGCGCCAAGGACGGTGAAAGCATTCCGGCTCAGCCCCGTTGAACACCCTGGTAGCCTCTGCGCGACAGAGTCGGCGGTAGGTGCTTGGCGGTGCTGGAGAACGTGGGCCGCGCTCTTAGCGGGCGTCGGCCAGAAGGGCGCGGTCGAGCCATGGCGGTACCCGTTGTCGTCATAGGCCTTGCCTGGTCCCCGGTGTAGGTAGATGACGAGCGCTCGCCAAACAGCGCAGCACCCGACCATGCGACTGGACGACCGCGTCCACCATCGCGCCCGCTTGGGTCTGTTATCAGTGCTGCACGCGGCTTCCAGGTCGGTCGATTTCACGACCCTGCGTGACGCATTGAGCCTGACCGACGGCAACTGCAACCGCCACCTCGCCGGGCTGCAGGAAGCCGGCCTGGTGACCGTGAGCAAAACTCGTGGACCCAGCCGGGCTAGGACCTGGGCTCAGCTCACCCCCGCTGGTCTAACGGCGCTGCGCACCGAAGCCCAAGCCCTGCACGAACTGCTTTCCGGCCTTGACCTGTGACAGTGCGCCCCGCACGGCCGCGGCTGAGCAGGAGCACACCGGCATCGGCTGCCGAACGCCGCGCTGTGGCTGGGTCAGGACAGGTTTCAGGGGCGCAACGCCCAGCAGCAGGGCGTGAAGCCCGGGTCCGGCCTGCGATCAGGACTGTGGCGCGTGCAGGGCTGCGTATGCCGTTCCGATCAGTGCCCGCTTGTGCGGAGTGAGGTCCTGCTCGCGGAGGGTCAGCAAGGGCCGACCTAGGGCGCCCAGGGCGGCCGAGGCGCGGATCTGCCCTTGCAGATCGTCGGTCGGAGCCAGAAGGTCGCGGCAGCGCTGATCCATGGGCGCGACGCGGTCCATGGGGCCAGGCTCGTTGTGGGCGCTGATGTCGACCAGCAGCCACTCAACGACGGTGCGGTGGTCTAGGTAGAGCTCAACGATGCCCTCCAGCAGGGACATCGACACGTGCGGCCCGGGGTGCTGCTCCGCGCTGGCAAGCAAGGCCTCGTACCGGTCGAGTACGGGTGTGACCAGCGCCGCTAGGAGTTCGCTCTTGCTTCTGAAGTGCCACAGGACGGCGCTGCGGCTGTCGCCAGGTCGGTCGCGATGTTGTCGAAGGTCGTGGCCTTGAACCCGTACGTCTGCAGAGCCCGCGCAGCCGCCACCAGGATCTCCTCACGAGTCGTCTCTGCCTTGCTCACGCTCGCCTCCGTACGTCTTCCGTTCCACGTGTGTTCCGACAGGCTAACGGACTAACCGCCTGGGCAGACAGACCCTCTAGACAGAACCGTCAGATAGCGATTCACTTCGGCGGCCTCAAGCGCGGCTGGCCGGCGTGCTGAGCAACCAAGCCGCTTGTTCCGCAACGCCCCCATCACCTTTGAGGAGTCAGATGTCTCGCCTGAACACCCAGCGCGCCGCGGCTGCCGCCAGTGCCATCTTGATCATCACGTCCCTGTCGACCGCGGTCGCACCAGGCATGGCTCGGGCAGACGCCATCATCAGTCCCACCACCCCGTGCGTTGGCTGCGCCACGACACCGGTGCCCGCCAGCGACGCGTTGAACAACATCACGACTGTGGACGACAGCGCCTCGGTGGCCGCCGCTCGTGCTGCAGACCTTCCCGCTCCGAAGGGCGTGCAGGACAACCCTGACGTTCCCATCTCGTCGGCGGCGGTCAGCCAGGTCGACCTGGCGGTCAACTCCTCAGCTAGCGCGTATGGAAACCCGTACGGCTGCTACGGGCAGACTGACATCCCGCACTGGTCCAACGCTTACGCGAGTGTTCACGGGCGGACACGCTGCCAAGCGCGGCTCGTCGAGCTGTCGGTGGCAACGACGCTGTATAGGGGGCGTTGGTACGGCGCCCAGCACCTGGCGGACGGTTCCAGCAGCCGCAACTACAGCAATGACAGCAGGGACGCGACCCCGCACTGGTACTGCGCCACCGGCACCACCAACAGGTACACCTACGAGGGCGACAGCAACCACGAGGCGTTCGATGGAGGCCGCCACTTCTACGGCACGTCGTCCGGCTCCGACCGCTTCGACTGCTAGACCGCGCCCTGCGGGGTCGGACGCGTATGAGCGTGTCCGACCCCGCCGCCTGACCCTCAACGCGGAAGAAGTTCGCATGCCTAGGAGACTTGTCCTGTTCGCGGCCTCCACCCTGATGCTGTCCGCAGCCTGCGGCGCAGCAGCTCATGCGGGCCGCCCGCAGCAAGCCGACCTCTCCGCCGCCGGCCCCGGCGCGGCATCACCCAGTGCCGAACCATCGCGCGTTGCGTTCCAGCCCGTCGTGGAACCTCCCGCGACACCCCCAGCGATAAGCGCCAGCCAGGTCACCGGCACGTCGGCCTACTTGGATTGGGTGGAGCACCACAACGTGCTTCACCGCGAGCCCGCAGCACACATAACATGGCCGCAGCTGCCTAGTAGCAAACAGATCTCAGTCCGCTTGCACACGACCGTCCCACCTGAGCAGGTCGACCTGCGGTTCTTCAACCGCATCCCCCCGTCGGGAGTGCCAACGGACTCCCCAAGCGTCGTGACCTGCGTCTTGCACCGGCAAGTACAGCAGGCCGCAGGGTGCGTCGTGAGCAAGGACCACCAAGGGATCACCATCACAGCACCCACGGATCACGCACACTTGCTTCTAGCAAATGTGCGCTGGTACCTCCCCGCTGCCGATCGGGCGGGGCTCGTAGACCCGCCGCTGTTCGACAACGAGGCCGTCGGTTGGCAACTCGCCCCGTGATCCTTCTCGGTTGGAACAGCATCCCCGCCGGCTACGGCGTCGTGATGCAACTCGACGACAGCCCAAGATGGCTCCGGACCTGGTTCCACACACCCTTTATCGACCGCTTTGCCTACCCGGTCATGGTCAAACGCGGCTTTGCACGCCTTGTTCCCCACCCTGGTACCCCCCTTGAAGACCTGTCCTACCTACAACGAGCAGGCTGGCAGGTCGATCCACGCAGGGAAGCTCCAAGATCACCGCTTCAGTCGCGTACGAGGGGCAACGGGGATGACCTCTAAAGCGGAAGGACCCATCGGGGTACGACTGAGCAAGCAGAGGCTCACAAGAGGCGTTATTGACGGCTCCGTCTGCCGGCGGCTCAAGACGATGCTCGACAGTCAAGCCGGCGACAAGCCCGCCGCTGCTGATAAGTCACGTTCTCGGCAGTCACCGGCGTGTCCTGCTACGGATAACACGTTGTGCGGGGCACGCTAGGGGGTCCGGGACGGCTGCGGATAACAGGTGGTGGGTCGGGTGGCGATCGGGACAGTCGCGGTTAGTCCTTCCTCGCCCTTGCGGGCGGGCCCGTTCCGGGCTGAAACTTGGGGGCGGCTGCCCGTTGACGTCGTTGCCTCCTTGATCGCAGAGGTCGTCGGTTAGTCGGGCGCTGGGTTCTCGGCCTCGGGGAACATCGGTCCAGCGGTTGGCGCTGAGAACGATCATGGTCCGGGCGTGAGCGCGCTGACCCGGTTCTCGTACTCGCGGCGGGCCTTGCGCTGGGCCGGGACCGCGAGGAGGCCCTGGCCGCCGTCGAGCGGCTGGCATCGTGCGAGGAGCTGGCGGTGCACGGCGGAGACGGCGGTGACGCGCAGGGTGTAGCCCTGGCCGCGCCGTACGGTCACGCCCTGGTCGAGCGCGGCCCGCTCGGCGGGCTCCAGTTCGGTGGCGCGGAGGAAGTCGGCGACCTTGCCCGGCATGTCGAGGGTGACCGCCAGCTCCGGAGCCGGGACCTCTTCCTCGGTGGCGATGTGGTCGGGCAGGAGGTCGGCGACGGCCGTGCGGATCGCGCCGCGGCTGACTCCGTGGTCGCGAGCGAGGGCGGCGATCGAGCGGCCCTCCAGGTACGCGGTGCGGACGTCGTCGGTCTTGTCGGCCGCCACGGCGGGGCGGCGTCCGCCTTTACTGCCCTTGGCCACGGCGGCGCGCAGTCCGTCGTAGGTCAGCTCGCGCTGGAGGTCGCGCTGGAGTTCGCCGGCGGCCGCGAGGGTCTGCACCATGAACTTCACGGTGGACAGCAGCTCGCCGGTGCGTGGGTGGCGGGCGGTGAGGTCCATCGCGGAGAACGCTCCGTCGTGGATGCGCAGGGCGACCTGGTCGCGGTGGAGGACGTCGAGCACGTCGAGGATGTGGCCGGTGGCGCGTACGAAGCGGAACATTTCGGAGATGTGCACGGTGTCGCCCGGCCGCGCGTAGGTGAGCAGCTCGCGGAACTTCGGCCGCTGGAGCGGGTGGAGGCGGCTGGAGGTGCCGCCGTCCTCCTCGAAGACGACCGGGTCCTCGATCCCGGCCTCGTCCAGGACGAGGTTCTGCCGGGCGGTGGACTGCTGGTCGGTCGAGACCCGCTTGTAGACCAGGTTCGCCACTCGGGGCCCCTTCCGTACGGAGGATCGGACCCTATCTGTCGCTAAACCCTGTCAGCAATCACCATCGGATCTGATTGGACTCGCGCCGCCTAGAACCCGCGGATTGCACGCGTCCGGGTGATGCAGTCGGGACAGACTGCTGTCTGCCATCGGTGAACACCACCCCGAGCGGGCGCAACGGTCATTACCGTTCAGTCGCATGACGATGGTCACAACCCGTACGGTCCAATACCCGGCCGACAACCTGACGATGATCGGATACCTCGCGCTCCCGGCCGGTGCCGAGCGCCGGCCCGCAGTCCTGATCGGACCCGAGGGGATGGGGCTCAGCGATGTCGAGCGCCGCCGGGCCGAGGCTTTGGCCGAGCTGGGGTACGTGGCGCTGGCCTTCGACCTCCACGGCGGACGCTATTTGGAAGACCCAGAGGAAATGTTGGCCCGTTGCATGCCGCTGCTCGCCGACCCCGACCGGATGCGAGGAGTCGGTCATGCCGCGCTCGACGTGTTGCGTGCCGAACCACGGGCCGACCCCGACCGGACCGCCGCCGTCGGCTACGGCACCGGGGGCGCAGTCGCACTGGAACTCGGTCGCGATGGCGTCGACCTGCGCGCGATTGGGACAGTCAACGCACTGACCACGGGCCGACCGGGCGAGGCGGCACGCATTCGCTGCCCGGTATGGGTCGGGGTCGGGTCGGAAGACCCGATCATGCCGCCCGCGCAACGGGACGCGTTCACCGCAGAGATGCAGGCCGCGGGCGTCGACTGGCGCCTCGTGGTCTACGGAGGAGCCCTTCACGCCTTCCACCACCCACCGGTCGACCACACCGTGCCTCCCGGCGTCGGCTACCACCCACGGCACGCACAGCGAGCCTGGCGTGACATCGTCGCCCTGCTCGCCGAGTGCCTGCCCGTCACGGATTGATCCGATCGGCTCCTCCTGATACTCACTCCTGGCCCGCCGTCGTCGTCTTCGTCCAGCTCCGGCGCGTCCGGGTCGCGCAGCGGGCGCAGGGCACCGGCGGCCGGGGTGGAGGCGGTGAAGCTGTAGCGGCCGAGCAGGTTCAGGTTGCGGTGCTTGAGCGGGGAGAGCCGGGCGAGGTCCTCCGCGCGGATCTCATGGCCTTCGGCCTGGAGCTGGGGACGGTGGCGTCGATGTACCGGGTGGTCCAGAGCACGATGGCGTTGAGGACCAGACCGAGCGCGCCGAGCTGGTCCTCCATCCCGTCGCGGTACGCCTGGTGGATGGTGCCGCGCTTGCCGTGGCACACGTCCCGGGCCAGCTTGTGGCGCGACTCCTGCACGGTGAGCTGCCGGTTCATCTGACGGCGGTAGGTGTCGTCGACTGGGTCGACCACCCGCAGCAGGTGCTCGGTCTTCGCGATCCGCCCGTACTCCGCGAACGCCGCACCCAGCGGGGTCGGGCGCCCCTCGCGTCCGAACATGCGCAGCGTCGTAGGCGCGGACCTGGTTGGTGACTAGAGAACCGGCGACCTTCAGCATGTCTGGCCAGTGCGTGATCACTTTGTTCAGGTTCACGCGGTTGCGGGCCAGGTCCTCCACCGCGCCGTACGTGCCCGTCTCGACGCCGGGCATCGAGGCCCGCCAGAACCGCTGGTCGTCCAGGTCGCGGAACCGGGGGCTGAAGTTGTAGCCGAGGATCTTGAACAGGCCGAACACCATGTCGGAGTACGAGGCGTTGTCGGTGGCCACCATCTCCGGCTTCACCCCGCCGTCAAGGTTCAGCAGGGCGTCCAGGATGTGCAGGGAGTCGCGCGGGGTGCCGGGGACGACCATCTGCCCGATGCCCGCGACCTGGTCGTTGACGGCGTTGAGCCAGGTGATGCCCCGCTTGAACCCGAAGTACTTCGGCGATGGCGCCGCATTCACGGTGCGGACGGGTACGACGAACCGCAGCCCGTCGACCGACGCGAGCAGGCCCTCGCCCCAGAACTTCACGATCGGCACCTCGGCCTGGGCTGCGATGAGCCGCGCGTTCGCCGCGGCGATGGTGTCGGCGCGTAGGTAGTACTGGTCGACGTGCACGAGCCGGGCCCGGGTCAGTGCCTCATGGGCGGGGTTGACCACCGGGGCCAGGCCGATGTTGCATGCCTCGGACACCAGCAGCGCGACCACGGAGGTGGACAGGTCCTTCATCCGGGTGGCGCCGTCCCCGAGGTGCACGAAGGCGTCGAGGAAGCCGGTCCAGGCGTTCACCTCGAACAGCAGGTCCGGCAGGTCGATCTTCGGAAGCATCTTCTCGACCCGCTTGCGCAGCCAGGTCAGGGACTTCGGCTCGCCGAGCGCGCCGAGCTTGTCGACGTTCAGCTTCACCCGCCCGTCGTCCTGCACCTCGATGGAGACCCTCGCCGCCGACCCCGCCTCCTCCAGGCGCTCGGCGAGCTGCTTCCACCCGGCGTCCAGGCCACGCACCAGTTCCGCAAGGTGCTCCTCGACGGGCATGTCCAGGCTCAGGCCGGCCAGCATGTCCTCCTCGACCGCGTCCCAGTCCGGCCCATCCAGCAGGCGGGCGCGCGGGTTGGACCAGCGGTGCGAGGGCGAGGCGAAGACGTCGCGGTTGTTCAGGGCCCGGTGCAGCTGCTCCAGCACGCACACCACGTACGCGTCCCGGTCCACCGCGCCCTGCGGCAGTTCGGGGTTGGCGTACACCGCTTTGCGCCACATCGGCGGCACCAGCTTGTCGTCCACCTCACGCGGCAGCAGCGGCTTCACTCCCACCTTCCGCCGCACCAGCGCCGGCAGCCCGCGAAGCCCGGCCAGGACCCGCTTGCCGGCACTCGCGGCGTCCAGCGCCTTCGACTCGCCGAGCAGCGCGAGGAACGGGCGCACCGTGGCGTAGCGGGTTGCGAGCGCGGCCCGCATCGCGACGTCCGCCGTGTTCTCGTCGTCGGGCACCAGGGAGACCACCGTGGCCGCGGCGGTCAGCTCGGCGGCGCGCGGGGCGACCCCCTCCACCGCCGCCCACAGCGCGGCCACGTCCAGGTCCGCGCCGTGCTCCTCGACCAGCTCCAGCTCCTCGAACAGCACCTTCGCCGCCCGCGCGAGCGTGCGCGACGCCTTCTCCAGCTGCGGCAGCGTCGACAGCCGCTCCTTCTCCGTCTTGCGCTGCGCGGTGTTCAGCAGCCGGGTGGCCATGAGGACCTGGAACAGGTCCAGGGCCTCGTCGATCGCCTTCGCCTCCAGGTGCCGCATCACCGCGGTGAGCATCGCCGTGCGCTTCGGTTCCGCCGCCCGCTCCAGCAGCGGCGCCTTCGACCCCAGCGCGTACCGGGCCAGCGCGGCCATCCGGTTCGGCGGGATCTGCGACAGCTTCAACCGACCGAGCCGGTACGCGCCGATCTCGTCCACGCGCTCCAGCGCGCGGGCGAACGCCGTGCCCGTCGTCCGCGTCGGCGGCCGGCGCAGCCGCTCCAGCTCCGAGAACCGAGAGCCCTCCGGCGTCTTCAGCGTCGCCACCAACTCGCCCGGCAGCGCCGGATCGGCGCGGCGGGCGGCCCCCGCGACCGTGGCGTGCAGCCGCTTCTCCGCGACCGCGCGCGCCTCTGACACCTGCCGGGCCAGCACGCTCACTCCGGGCAGCAGCACCCGGTGACGGCGCAGCCAGCCCACCGCCTGGTTGAACAGCGCCACCGGCCCCTCGGCATGCGTCCACGCCCGCCCGTGCAGGAACGTACGGAACCGGCGCGACCACTCCGCATCCTCGTACTCGTAGTACTCGTAGGCGTCCCGGATCTCCCACGCATGCTCGTACGCCGTCTTCGGCCGCTCGGTGTACCGCTTCACCACCGAGGGATCCTCGATACCGAGCTGCCCGGCCAGGTGCTCGACCACCGGCCACGGTGCGTCGAGCGGATCGTCCGGGAGGAATCGGCCGATGTAGCGCACCGTGCACATCTGGAGCGCGAAGCCGAGCTGGTGGTGCGTCGAGCGTCGCAGCGCGATCAGATCGCGGTCGACGTCGTCCAGGAAGAAGAACCGCTCCAGCTCAGGACGGGTCGGCTCCTCGGCGAACTTCCCGTACGCCTCGGCCTGCTCATCAGTCAGAAACTCCACCGGCACGAGCGGACCGTAGCCAACCCCGGCACCCGCCCGGCGATCTTTCCGCGAACCCCAGCGGAGCCCCCGACCGGTGTGCTAGCCGACTATGATCGTTCCCAGCGCCAACCGCTGTACCGATGTTCCCCGAGGCCTGAGATGCAGCGGAAGAGGCCGGAGCTCGGGCAGGAGCAGTTGTCTCGCGACCCGTGTCCGTGAACTACGGCACGCGAGGTACGTTCGCGATACGGTCGGTGGCGGTGGTGGGGTATGCGCGGGTGAGCACTCGGGACCAGCACCCGGAGGCGCAGACCGACGCGCTGGCGGCCGCCGGGGGCGACAAGATGTTCATCGAGCACGCGTCCGGGACGCTGGCGCGGCGCCCGGCGCTGGATGAGGCGCTGTCCTACCTGCGGGCCGGGGACACCCTGGTGGTGACCAAGCTGGACCGCCTCGGTCGGTCGGTGCGCAACCTCAAGCAGATCGCCGACGACATGCAGGCCCGGCAGGTCGGGTTGCGCGCGGTCAGCCAGGGCATCGACACGACCACCCCCGGTGGGCGGCTGTTCTTCCACATGCTCGCCGCGATCGCCGAGTTCGAGCACGACCTGATCGTTGAGCGCACCCACGATGGGCTCGCAGCGGCCCGCGCCCGCGGCCGCAACGGCGGGCCTAGGTTCAAGATGACGCCCAACAAGATCGCGCAGGCCCGGGCGATGTATGACGGCGGGAAGCACACCGTGCAACAGATCGCCGACACCTTCGGGGTGTCCCGGCCGACGGGGTACCGGTACCTGACCGACCGCGGAGCCGCCGCGGCCGAGCCCGCGTAGTAGCCAGGGAGCGATGATGGTCTCGGGGCGGCTGACCCCGAAGGCCAAGGCCGGCGGGGGAGTGCGTTGACGACGTGGGCGTGGGCGCAGCTCGCCGAAGGCTCCTACGGTCTGCCCGGGCCGGCCGTGGTGACCAGCCCGTGGGTGCTGGAGGCTCGGGCGCCGCGGCCGGGGCGCCGCGGCTTCACCCGGGTAAGGGGCCCTGAGCAGTGGGGCCGGGTGCGCACAGCCCGCAAC
>JAABVA010002186.1_pt1 | contig 19776 bp, 21 predicted proteins | sample 5560331 | NCBI WGS metagenome assembly JAABVA01 (sample SAMN12812661, study PRJNA571458) | rock metagenome | isolation source: Antarctica rocks | place: Antarctica: Victoria Land, Mt New Zealand sud | collected 2016-01-07 | reverse complement strand
CCTCCCGATCGGGTTCGTCCGGGCGAAGAGGTGCTGGCGGGCCACGGGGCCGAATGAGCGCTCCGCTGCTGCACATCGCCACCTCGGCGCAGTGGCGCATCGCCACCGACGACCTGCGCCGTGCGGTAGGTCTGGGGATTGCCGGTTTCAAGTCGAGGCTCATCTGAGCTTCGACTTGAAACCTGGGTCATTCCACCCAGTTGGTTTCCCTCGATTCGCCGCGCCTCAGCCTTCGGCCGTTCCAGTTCCTCCAGCTGCAGCCCGAGGTCGACCAACTCCTTGGGCGTCAGAGGTGCCCGGCGGATCGTTTTAGGTCGCAGGTTTCACCACTGCGAAACGGCGTCGGGGGGGCGGTAGATTGTTTCAGCGCTGCTCGTCCACCAGCGATCCGTCTGGGCGGCGATGGCCGATCACCGTGCGCAGAGGGGCGTTCGGGTCGCGGTAGACAGGCTCAACCGCCGTGATCGTGCCGTCGGATTCGAGGCAGAACGGTCCCGAATAGGGCGGTAAAAGGTCAATCTCGTACCCGTTCCCAACGATCACCGGCTTGCCCGCCTTGAGTGCGGTGATCTGCGCGGCGAAGGGATGGCCGAACTTCGGGCCACCGTAGAGGTGCTCCAGACGCTCCATCTCCACCAAGTACTCGGCCCGGATGCTGCCACCCCTGCCGCGGCGCCTCACGAGACCGCTCGCACACCGTAAGCACCGCGGGCACCACCACGACGCTGCGGACGGGACAGCTCCCCACCGTCCTCACCAGCAGGCATCCGCAACGCGGCGAGCAGACGGGCGAACGTGATGCTCTGTTGACGACTCTCTGTCAACGCTGGGTGCGGCACCTGGTCACCTTTGTGGTTTTCGACCGTAACGGGGCCGTTCTCGGCCTCAACGGCGAGCCGATCGAGGCGATCCGCACACCGGCAGGCTTGCAACAGCAGCAGTTCCTCGTGGGTGTCGAACTCGTAGTCGGCCAGCGTATCCCGCCACAATCGGCGGCCAGCGCCATTGAGGCCAGGTGGTGTCTTCGGTGCTCTCATGGGGTGGTCGCCTAGGGACGTTTCAGGGTGCTCAGCGGGGCAGGCGGTATACGGGACGGTCGATGCCGCCGGCGGTCGAGGGGACCCCCCACCCCCTGCGAGGAGCGGACGGGGTGGGGCGTCGGTCTGCTTGGTGCCCGGATCATTCGTCGGGAGGGCTGGCGGCGGTGGCTGCGATGAACCCGAGGCCGTGTAGGCGTTCGATCTCCTCGGCCGCCGCGTTCTTCGGTACAGCCTGGCCGTCGTAGACGTGGTGCACCGCACCGCTGGTGTCCTTGATCAGGACGAGCGGCACGTTGGCGAAGTACACGATCGGCTCAACCGCGGTGTTGCTGCTGCGGGTCGTCATGCCTTCCGTCCTGTCATGCGGTCGGCGTAACCGGGTGCGGTGCGCCAGTCCGCGGCACGCTGGCCTGCCTTGTTCACGGCGTCCAGCTTCGCCTTGTGCAGCGCGTCGAGCTCGCCGAACATCTGCGAGTAGGTGCTGTCATCACCGGACTGTTGGCCCTCGGTCCGTGGTGCGAACGGGGAGCGGTTGGCGTTGCGGCCGCTGATCCAGTCGGCAACCCGCATCAGGTAATCCGCGAGTCCGGGACTGTCGGCGGTGGCGTCGGGGTCACCTGCGTAAGTTTCGATCAGGTGCAGCACCTCCCCGGCCGTGGTGGCGGTGGCAGCGAAGTGGCGCACACCGAACGGGAGGCGCATCAAGGTCTGCACGTCGACACCGGAGGCGGCAAACGGTGGCAGGTCGCCACTTTGGAACAGGGTCGGCGGTGGCCCATCGGCTAGCGCGGCAGCGAAGGTCGCCGGGTTCTTGGCCTTCAAACCGTCCACGATTGGGTTCTCGCCCCACGGTTGGATTTGCACGGGGGTTGTGCCGAGACTGCCGATAGCGAGCCGGATGGTGGTGGTGAGTGGTGTGGTCATGAGGTGCCTTTCTGGGATCGTTCAGCGAGGTAAGCGGCGACGGCGGTGCGGTCGTAGACGTAGGCACCGGAGCGCAGCTGTCGAGCTTCGAGGGTGCGGGCCAGGCGTCGGGTCTGGCGGGTGCTGAGTCCCAGCAGGGTGGCCACCTCCGCAGTGGTGATCGTGTCCGTCGCATCCGAGGCTGCACCAGTCAGCAGTGCGGGGCCGTCCGCGTGTCCGCGATCAATCAGCGCAGCGCTGTCGGTCAGCGCTCGTAGGAGCAGTGCCACGCGGGGTGGGGCGGCGATCCCGTCCCGGCTGGCAGCGCGGATGCCCAGCGTGACGAAGCGCCGAGCGTCGAGCAGTGCTGCACCTTGTAGCAAGACGGCGCTACCAAGTCTCTGCACCGCCGGGACGGGGTGCGAGCTTCCCATCAGAGCACCCCCGCGTGCGTGGGGCATAACGCGCCGGCGGTCAGGTGAGCACAGCCGGGTGCCCGGCACCGCGACGGCCCATCGTCGCGGTGGTGTTCAGGGGCGCGGACTCGTTGCGCGAGCGCGTCCAGCCGGGCATCGAGGGCGTCCAGCCGAGCCGGGAAGTCGTGGAGCTGATCGGTGGTCACCGGTGCGACACCTTCCCCTCGTCGAGCAGACGGCCAGCCCAGATGCCGGTCATCTGCGGTGGCAGGCTGTCCAGCGAGGCCCTGCAGACCTCCAATACCCTGCAATCCCCGCAAAGGCCCCTAGCACCATCGTGGCGGGCTTCGCGGTCTTCGCCGGTCTCTCCGTCCAGGTCGGCGTCGAACATCGGCGCACGGCCCGTACAGGCGGCCCCTGCGAGACCATCGGTGGGACCGAGCGCGGCCAGGAGAGCGAGCGCGGGCGCGGTCATGCCGCCGCCGAGCGGAAGCTGCGGACGCGGCGGGCAACTTGCGCACGGGGCAGGTTGCGCTGCCTCCGCTCCACCGCGTAATACAAACGGCGCTGCCGAGCACGGGCACGGTGACGTGGCCACGTGTCGGCCGTCCTTGAGATCGCATCACGCAGGCCGTAGCCGGGGACGACGAGCGGGGGCTGTGCACCTGCTGCTTGGTCGGTCATCGGGTCTGCTCCTCGGTTGGTGTCTCGATGCAGTAGCCACCTGCGCCGCCTCGGACGCAGTGAGCGACCCGGTGCCCGATGGTGTCGGCCCCGTACGGCCAGCCGTGGACGTGCGTCTTGTGGCAGTGCGGGCAGCGCACCTGGACCAGCCGGGTGGTTTTGGTGGGGGTGATGCTGAGCACCACGGCGACCGCGGCGGTAGATGGCACGGCGGCCCCCGGCACCGGGGGGGTACTCATGCAACACCTCGTAGCGCTCGGGTTGCCTCCGCACAATCCACGGAATCCACGGAATTCCCGTGGTCAGCTGCGCTGGAGCCCTTCTGTGGATTGTGTGGAGCCGGTTCGTGGCACCACGGGTGCGCCCGGTACCGCTTCGACGGGGTGCGGCCACGCTTGCCCTCGGGCCGTTGCGGCTCGGGCAGCGGCAGTAGCCAACCGTAGTCAACGAGCTTGTCCAGCGCTGCATCCATCGTCGCGGTGTCCGGCATCCATGACCGGGGTGCGGCGACCATCAAGTCCCGCGCTGAGAACGTGGAGAACTTGGGGTTGCGGCCGATGAGGGCGACAACCCGCCGGGCCAGTTCGAGGTCGTCATCACGGGCGGCCATCTCATCGAACGCGTGCACGGCGTGCTTTGTGAAGTACTCGCCAAGCGTGACCGCGCCGCGCATCGACTCGGCGGTGACTGTGTCCTCGGTGGGGCCGTGCTGGAGAAGGTGCAGCAACCCGGCGATGCGCACGGTGGCACCGACGACCTTCCCGGCCCAACCGCGGATGTGAGCCAGTTCCCCGTTGGGGCCAAGTTTCCGCTCAATTTGCCGGGCGTAGTCCAGCCGCACGGCATCCGCTGCGGGATCCAGCGTGAGCGTCTGCAGCTGTTCGGCCTTGCGGAGCGCGCGGGCCACCTTGGTGATTCGTGCCCCGTAGGCGGTGACGGTGGCGGGGTCCATCGGTGCCGGGTCCACGGCGCGGCGGCCGAGCCGTGAGGGTGGGTAGGCGAACAGGAACCGGGCCAGGAACCCGGAATCGTGGAACGCGGCGTTGCTGGCCGCCGCGGCCAGCACACCGGGCTGCACCATCATCACCATGCTGAGCGCGGGCTTGTTGACGAACTCGGTAGGGCGGCCTATCCGGTCGACCCGGTAGCGGTCGCCGGCGTGTGCTTTCAACGGCACCGAGAGGTCGGGGTTCGAGCTGTAGCGGCCTGCGGCGGTGACCAGGAAGCCGCCCTCGGTCGAGATGATGGCCAGCCGTCCGCCTTGCTCGGCCAGGCGGGAACCGAGTGCCTCAATTGTCAGGTCGTCGGCGAGGATCTGCGGCAGGGCGGGCACGATGATGGCCGCGGCCTGCCCCGCGGAGGTGACCGCCGCGGATGTCGCCGCGTTTCTCTTGTCCGGTGGAGCGTTCCCGGCGGCGCGCTTGTCGGCCTCGGCGCGCTTCTCGGCGATCTCTTTCAGTGTTCTTGCTTCCTCGATCTTGGGTGCGGCGGCCTCCACAAGCTCGGCCTCCAGGTCGACCAGCGGCGCCGACAGTGCGGTGCACACCGCGGACTTGCGTTCACCGGGCAGCGCAGCCGGGGCAACCCAAATGTTGAGCGGTTCGATGTAGCCGGGGCGTACCTGCACCTCGGCGAAGCCACCGGCTGCGGCGGCCATCACGCCCAGGGCCACGGCCCCGGGCATGCCTTCGTCGGTTTGGGCGGACTCGGCCACCCCCCGGACCATGTCGGCGACGACGTGCGGCAACACCTCGGTAGGGAACGGAGGTAGCTCAGTGACGCGTTGGAGCGGGTCAGGGATCGACGCCGCGAACTCGTCGGGGTCCTCCACGTAATCCGCATAATCCGCAGAATTGCGGGGCAGATCGTCTGCGCTAGAGCCGTTCTGTGGATTCCGTGGATTGTGTGGAGGCACCTCGGTGGTGTTGCTGGTGGTCATGGTGTCCTTCAGTTCGTCTGTGCGGGCTTGGGACATTGCCCAGGCCAGTGCCCCGGCGAAGTCCTTACGATCCGGCTCCGGGCCGTTGGGGTGGGTGGTGTCTGCCATGGCGGACAGGTGCACGCCCAGGAACTCCCCGCGCATCCGGCGGGCCGGGACATACCCGGCGAGGACTTCCTTGCACGCCCAGGTGAGGCAGGCCACCAGGGTGTCGTGTCGGGATGCCCCGGCGCCGACCTTGGCCTGATAGCGGGCGACGATGGGATCCAGCCTCCCCGGTCGACTGCCCTCGGTGTAGGTGGCAAGGAAGGCTTGCACCTCGGCGTCGGTGGCCGCATCGTCGGCGTGCAGCGCATCTGGCAGCAAGTCGGCGATGGGCTCGGGCAACATCGGGATGGCGCCGGTGGTCTCCCACCGGTAGCAGCCACCCTGCTCGGCCTTGCTGTGCAGCGTGGGAGCCGCGACGATGATGCCGTTGCGGCCGCGCACATCACCCCAACCAGGGGGCAGCTTGCCCAGACTGTTGCCGATGTTGCGACCCTCTGGCACCTGAAACAGGTAGTGACCGCGGCCTGCCTGCCCAGTGCGGGTCGACTGAAACGGCGGGCTCAACTCGGTGAACACCTCGGCGAGCATCGCGGGCAGCAGCTCGGGGTTGTCCACGTCGAAAGTGACCAGCCCGGAACGGCCCATGTGCAGGGCAAGTCCGTGGCTGGAACCGGCGAACAACGCCGCGAGCATCTTCGGGTCCCTGCTGGATTTTGCCGGCCACCCTTTGCCGAGCACCGAACCCGCATGCTTGGCCGTCCGGTCGATGGGCAGCACGTAAAAACCTGCCGCGGCGTATTTCAGTGCGGCACCAAGAACATCGTCGGGAAGATCGTCGGGAAGGCGCATCATGCGGCCACCCACCGACCGCACACAGGCCCCAACCGGCGAGCAACGCTCCGCGGCGAAGTCAGCGGCGCACCGCAGGATCGGCACACGGTGGTGACCGTGTAGCCGTTGCGAACCAAGTCGTGCAGCAACCGGGGTCCGACCAGCGATACCGGGCGCGGCCGTGCGGTAGGATCGGAGCCGATTCCGCTGCCCGCGAGATCATCGGCCGCCCCTTCGCCGGGGCGGCCCCTCGCGGTCACAGTGTGGCCGCGCTCGGGATCGGCTTGAGCATGTTGTCCAGCTCGTCGGCGTCGAGGCGGATCATCCGCTTGCCCGCCCGGTAGGCGGTCAGCTCACCTTGTGCGATCCAGCGGCGGATCGTCCTTGTGGTGACCCCGGCGCGCTCGGCGGCTTGGGGGATGGACTCGTAGCGGCGGTGCGGCGGCTGGGGTTTGGGTGCGCGAGCGGGCATGATGAGGGCCGGCCTTCCTGGTGGAGGTCTGGCGGCCCCAGTGACTTCTTGGCGGAGGGAACTGGGGTCGCCGTAGTTACACGGTTGGGATTTCCTTCGGACACAATTAGACCCCAGTGACGCGTGTGTGGGAACCCGGACTATGCGAAGTTTCGCAATTCTGGCGCAGTTGGGACGCCATTCTGCACAAGGTAATGCGCGCCATTCATTCGCTCAGCGGGTAAACCGCAGGTCAGGGTTATGGGCGCAGAAGGCATCTACCGAGTTCTGTGACCTTGGTCCCATACACGCTCAGCGCGCAGAATCTTGGGAGATACTGCGGAGTTTCGCCGCCCACACGGTGCTGGAACTGCCAGCAGGCCAGCTACTTCGAGCCCTCCGCCAGCACTGACAGCGCAGCTGCGATCTGCGTGTCCCGGCCCTCTGCCGCGTGCTGGTACCCCAGCGCGGCGGCCGGTGTTGAGTGCCCCAAGCGGGCCATCAACTCGGCCAACGTGGCACCTGTCGAGGCAGCCAGGACGGCGCCCGTGTGCCGCAGATCGTGCCAGCGCAGATCGGGGCGGCCCGCGGCCTCGCGGGCCGGATTGAAGACCGCGGACAGCGACGAGGGGGAGAGGTGACCGCCTCCCAACGCCGGGAACAGCAAGCCGTCACGTCCGGGTTGCGCATGCTCCGCTAGGTGCTGCACCAGACCCGGCAGTAGATGTGGCGGCACGGCCATGTCGCGGGACCGGCTGCCGACTTTGCGGAACCGACGACCGCCTTACCGTGGACACGCGCAACCGCGCGGCGGACGTGGATCACTCCGGCGTCGAGGTCGAGGTCCTTGCGGCGCAGCTCGGTCAACTCGCCGAACCTCAAGGCGCACCACGCGGCGAGCAGCGTCATGGTCCGGTGCTTCGGCGGCATCGCGGCCACGAGCACGGCTATCTCGGCGATGCTGGCGGGTTTCACCCGGTGCACGGGCTTGCTGCTCCCAGCGCCGCGCAAAGTGCAGGGATTCGCCGGGATCAGCTCGTCACTCACTGCGGTGATGAGGATGGCCCTTAATAGCGAATAGGCGTGCGCGCGCAGGGTGGGCGTCCTGGTGCCCATGCCGGCGTGCCATTCCCGCACCTTGGCCGGGGTGATGCTGGTGAGCGTGCTCGAACCGAAGGCGGGCAGGATGAGGTTGTGCAGGAGCTGCTCGTAGTGCACCCTCGTGCGGGGCTTGAGCGGGCGCTGAGCCAACCACGGCCCGGCGTACTCGGCCAAGGTCCGGGCCTGCGCCTTGGTGGCACCGGGCGGCGACCACGCCTCCCGGTCAATCTCGCGTCGCCGGTCGGTCAACCACGCCTCGGCGTCCAACTTCGACGCGAACGTCGAGGGGGCGGGTAGACCGCGGTGTCCGGTCCGGTGTAGGCCGCCTGCCAGCGCTCGGACGGCAGCTTCCGCAACCGGCCGAACTGTCGTCGTCCGCGCCCCATGACGTCCCTTCCGTACAACCTGCGTGCAATAAGGGAGTACGTCAGTGTCCCGTTGTGTCTAGTCCTGACTTACGTTACTGGTCCGCGTATCCGCTGGTCAGGTGCCATCGGATGAGGTCAAACCCAGTAACGTCACTACCTGAGCGGGCTGGTCGGGGTGCAGTACCCGATCGTGCAGACCGGAATGGGCTACGTATCCGACGCCGGGCTCACCGCCGCCACCGCCAACGCGGGTGGCCTGGGCATCGTCGCCGCCGGCATGCTCAGCTATGACGAGCTCGCCAAGGCCATCACCACCGTGCAGGAGCACACCGACAAGCCCTTCGGCGTCAACCTGCGCGCGGATCAGGCCGATGTGACCCGGCGGATCGAGCTGCTCATCAGTTCGGGGGTCAAGGTCGCGTCCTTCGCCCTGGCGCCCAAGCAGGAGCTCATCGGCAAGCTCAAGGACGCCGGTCTGGTGGTCATTCCCTCGATCGGTGCGCGCCGACACGCCGAGAAGGTCGCCTCCTGGGGGGCCGATGCGGTGCTGGTCCAGGGGGGAGAGGGCGGCGGCCACACCGGCAACGTCCCCACCAGTCTGCTGCTGCCGCAGGTGGTCGACGCCGTGGACATTCCGGTGATCGCCGCCGGGGGCTACTTCGACGGCCGGGGCCTGGTCTCCGCTTTGGCCTACGGCGCCGAAGGCATCGCGATGGGCACCCGCTTCCTGCTGACCAGTGACTCGCCGGTCGCCGACGCCGTGAAGCAGGAGTACCTCTCCAAGTCGGTGAACGACACGGTGCTGACCCTGCAGGTCGACGGCGTGCCCCAGCGGGTGCTTCGGACCGGCACCATCGAGGCGCTGGAAGGCAGCTCGGGACTGCGGCGAATGACCCGTTCGGTGCGCAATGCGGTTGCTTCCAAAAGATCTCGGGTACCCGGTGGTCGGACATGGTCCGCGAGGGTCTGGCCATGCGCAAGGGTCACGAGCTCACCTGGAGCCAGGTCGTGATGGCCGCGAACGCGCCGATGTTGTACCGCTCGGCGCTCGTCGACGGACGCACCGACGTCGGCGTGATGGCCACCGGGCAGGTTGTCGGCCTCATCGACGACCTGCCCAGCTGCCAGGAGTTGATCCAGCGCATCGTCAACGAAGCCGACGGGGTATTGAACCGGCTGGGAAGGGCGTGAGCATGGCGGAGAACAGCAGCCCGGCAGGTCCCGGACCGGGTTATTCGACGTACATGACCGGCGAGGTCGTCTCCGTCAGCAGCCAGCACCCGTGATCCATGAGGAGTCACAGATGACCCAGTCCTTGGTCACCACCACCACGCACCCCAGCGGGGTCGCCGAGATCGTTGTGGACAACCCACCGGTCAACGCCCTGCCCGTGGCCGGTTGGTTCGCCATCGCCACCGAGCTCGCCGCCGCCGGTGCCAACCCCGAGGTGCGGGCGGTGGTGCTGCGTGCCGAGGGCCGCGGGTTCAACGCCGGGGTCGACATCAAGGAGATGCAGCGCACCGAGGGCTTCACCGCGCTGCTCGGTGCGAACCGCGGTTGCTACGAGGCGTTCAAGGCGGTGTACGAATGCCCGGTGCCGGTAATCGTTGCGGTGCAAGGCTTCTGCTTGGGCGGGGGCATCGAGCTGGTCGGCAACGCCGACGTCATCGTGGCCAGTGACAACGCCTCGTTCGGGCTGCCCGAGGTGGACCGGGGCGCGCTGGGTGCCGCGACGCACCTGTCCCGCCTGGTGCCGCAACACAAGATGCGCGCCATGGTGTACACCTCGGCCACCGCGACCGCGGCCGAGCTGCAGCATTTCGGCTCGGTGCATTCGGTGGTGCCTGCTGCGGAGCTTCGTGTTGCCGCCCTGGCCGTTGCCGAGCAGATCGCCGGCAAGGACCCGACGGTGATCCGGGCGGCGAAGGCCTGCCTCAACGGCATCGACCCCTGGGACGTCAACCGTAGCTACCGCTACGAGCAGGGCTACACCTTCGAGCTGAACCACAGTGGGGTCTCCGACCGGATCAGGGACTCCTTCGCCTGATCGCTACTTCGCCGCACCCCGGAGCCGGCGGGTCACCACCGCGCCCACCGCCCGTGCGGCGCCCTTGGCACTTGCGGCGAGGAAGGTCGTCCAGTCGAAGTAGTCGCGCCACAGCACGATCTTCCCGTCGTGGACCTCGAAGGTGCCGCACACCCAGAAACTGGCCTCCCACGCGCCGACCTTCAGCACGTCGGTGCGCTCGGTCAGCACGACGGGACCGTTGGCGGCGATATTGTGCATCCGCGCCTCGAAACCAGTGCCGTACTTCGTCATGGTCCGCACCTGCCGCTCGAAGGCCCGGATGCCCTTGGCCGGCGGCAGCGGCACGTTTTGGTAGACGATCTCCGGTGCGGCGTAGGTCAATGCCCGGTCCACGTCCAGCGCTTCCATCGCCGCGCAGAAGGCCAGCACAACCTCCTGCGGTGAGGTGACGGTGCTTGGCTGAGTCATGGGCTCACGGTAGTCCCAGCACTCCGATGTGAATGCGGCCTTCGCCTGAGTTCGGTGCGTGAATGCGGCTTTCACCCAAGGGCTGACTGCGGCGCCGGGTCGCCTCACAGCCGAGGCGCTCGTAGCGTTGTCGATGTGACCATCGCAGCCAGCACCACCCGGCCCACCTCACTCGGCGCCCTGCGCGCCACCGGCCATGTCCAACGCAGCATCAAGGACGAGATCCGCAACAACCTGCTCGTCGCGCTCCGGGAAGGCCGTGACCCCTGGCCTGGCGTCGTCGGATTCGCCGACACCGTGCTACCCCAACTCGAGCGTGCCCTGCTCGCCGGCCACGACGTGGTGGTGCTCGGTGAGCGGGGGCAGGGCAAGACGCGCCTGCTCCGCACCCTGGTGGGGCTGCTGGACGAATGGACCCCGATCATCGCCGGCTCGGAGCTGGGCGAGCACCCCTTCGACCCCATCATCCCGTCGTCGCTGCGCCGCGCGGCCGAGCTCGGCGACGAGCTGCCCATCACCTGGCGCCACCGCAGCGAGCGCTACGCGGAGAAGCTCGCCACCCCGGACACCAGCGTCGGCGACCTGGTGGGCGACGTGGACCCGATCAAGGTGGCCGAAGGACGCAGCCTCGGCGACCCGGAGACCATCCACTTCGGACTGGTGCCGCGCAGCCACCGCGGCATCGTGGCCATCAACGAACTGCCGGACCTGGCCGAACGTATCCAGGTCTCGCTGCTCAACGTGATGGAGGAACGCGACATCCAGGTCCGCGGCTACATCCTGCGGCTGCCGCTGGACGTGCTCCTGGTGGCCAGCGCCAACCCCGAGGACTACACCAACCGCGGACGCATCATCACTCCGCTCAAGGACCGCTTCGGTGCCGAGGTACGCACCCACTACCCCCTGGAGCTCGAGGATGAGATCGCGGTGGTGACCCAAGAGGCCGACCTGGTGGCCACCGTGCCCGATCACCTGCTGGAGATTATCGCCCGCTTCACTCGCTACCTGCGCGACTCCACGGCGGTCGACCAGCGGTCCGGGGTATCCGCCCGGGTGTCGATCGCCGCGGCCGAGACGGTGGCCGCCGCGGCGCTGCGCCGTTCGGCCGTGCTCGGCGAGCAGACGCCGATCGCCCGCGCCGTGGACCTCAGCACGGTGATCGACGTGCTGCGCGGCAAGTTGGAGTTCGAGTCCGGGGAGGAGGGCCGCGAGCTGGAGGTGCTGGAGCACCTGCTGCGCCGGGCCACCGCGGATACCGCGCGAGCCCATCTGGCCGGGGTGGATCTCGGCCCACTTGTCGCCGCCATCGACGAGGGCACCCCCGTGGTCACCGGCGACACGGTGACCGCCGCCCAGCTGCTCGCCACGCTGCCTGCCGCCAACGGTGTGCTCACCCAGGTGTACGAGCGGGTGCAGGCCGAGGCGGACGGCGAACGAGCTGCGGCAGCCGAGCTCGCGCTGGAGGGCTTGTACCTGGCTCGGCGCATCGCCAAGGACGCCGACGAACTGGGACGGACGGTGTACCAGGTATGAGCCAGACACACCCGAACCGCTACGCCTACGGTCCCTACCACGACGGACCGGACCCGCTGGCGCCGCCGATCGACCTCCGCGACGCCCTGGACGCCATTGGTGAGGACGTCATGGGTGGTAGCTCGCCGCGGGCCGCGATGCGCGAGTTGATGCGCCGTGGGCTGCCGGGCCAGCGGGGGCTGGACGACCTTGCCGCCCGGGCGAACAAACGCCGTCGAGAACTCCTCAAACACAAGAACCTCGACGGAACGCTCGAGGAGGTGCGGCAACTGCTGGAGCAGGCGGTCCTGGCCGAGCGCAAGGAACTGGCCCGGGCCCTCGACGACGAAGCCCGCCTGGCGGAGATGCAGCTGGAATCCCGCAGTCCGTCCACCGCGCGGGCCGTCCAAGAACTCGCCGACTACGACTGGCGCAGCGCCGCGGCCAGGGCGGACTACGAAAAGATCAAGGACTTGCTCGGCCGTGAGCTGCTCGACGAGCGCTTCCGCGGCATGAAGCAGGCGCTTGAAGGCGCCACCGACGCCGACCGACAGCGGGTCGCCGACATGCTCTCGGACCTCAACGACCTGCTGTCTGCGCACGCCAAGGGGGAGGACACCCAGGAGCAGTTCGAGCAGTTCATGGCCGAGCACGGCGAGTTTTTCCCGGACAACCCGGGCAACGTCGAGGAGCTGCTGGACTCGCTGGCCCAACGCGCGGCGGCGGCACAGCGGATGCGCAATTCGTTGACCCCCGAGCAGCAGGCGGAGCTCGACCAGTTGGCGCAGCAGGCTTTCGGCAGTCCCGAGCTCGCCGAGCAGTTGGCGCAGCTGGACGGGATGCTGCGCGCGGCGCGGCCCGGACAAGACTGGGACGGTTCGGAGAACTTCCGGGGCCAGCAGGGCATGGGGCTGGGCGAGGCCACTCAGGCGATGGCCGAGATCGGCGAGCTGGAGCAACTAACCGAGCAGCTGACGCAGGCCTACCCCGGGGCGCGGATGGAAGACGTCGACCTTGACGCGTTGGAGCGCCAGCTTGGTCCGCAGGCGGTTGCCGACGCCCGCACGCTGAGCGAGATCGAGCGGGAGCTGCAGCGCCAGGGCTTCCTCGACCGGGCCCCGGACGGCAGCTGGCGGCTCTCGCCCAAGGCAATGCGGCGGCTGGGGGAGTCGGCGCTGCGCGACGTGGCCGAGCAGATCTCCGCGCGGAGCGGGGCACGGGACACCCGGCGGGCGGGGGCGGCGGGGGAGCCGACCGGAGCCAGCCGGGAGTGGCAGTTCGGGGACGCCGAGCCCTGGGACACCACGCGGACCGTCACCAACGCGGTGTTGCGCACGGCCGGCTCCCGGCCGCCGGTGCGGCTCAAGGTCAGCGACGTAGAGGTGGTGGAGACCGAGCAACGCAGCCGGGCTGCCGTCGCCTTGCTGGTGGACACCTCGTGGTCCATGGTCGCCGAGGGCCGGTGGCTACCGATGAAACGCACCGCCCTTGCGCTGCACCAGCTGGTCTCCACCCGCTTCCGCGGAGACGCCCTGCAGCTGATCGGCTTCGGCCGGCATGCCAGGACGCTGACCCCGGAGGAACTCACCTCCCTCGACGGCGCCTGGGAGCAGGGCACCAACCTGCACCACGCGCTGCTGCTCGCCGGACGGCACCTGCGTCGCAACCCGGGCACCCAGCCGGTGGTGCTGATCGTCACGGACGGGGAACCGACCGCGCACCTAGAACCCGACGGCTACGCGGTGTTCGACTACCCGCCCTTGCCGCAGACCCTCGGCCTGACCGTGCGCGAACTCGACGCCATCGCCCGGCTCGGCGCCCAGGTCACGATCTTCCGGCTGGGCGAGGAACCACGGCTGGCTGCGGTGGTGGACCAGCTGGCTCGCCGGGCGCATGGACGCGTGGTCGCGCCGGATCTCGACGGACTCGGGGCGGCCGTGGTCGCCGACTATTTGCGCAAGCGCCTGTGAGTGACTTCAGCCCCTCTGTGGGCCTTTTTCACGCACAGGGCGCAGCCCAGTAGGGTCGCTGGCATGCAGTCATGGTCGGCCCCGGAGATTCCCACCGCGCCCGGAGCGGGCCCTCCGATGCGGCTGTTCGACACCGCGGACGGTGACGTGCGCCCCGTCGCCGCCGGGCCGACCGCCACGATGTACGTCTGCGGCATCACCCCCTATGACGCCACTCACCTCGGCCATGCGGCCACCTACCTGACCTTCGACCTGGTGCACCGGTTGTGGCTGGATGCCGGCAACGAGGTGCACTACGTGCAGAACGTCACCGACGTCGACGACCCCCTATTCGAGCGTGCCGAACGCGACGGCGTGGACTGGATCGAGCTCGGCCTGCGGGAGACCGCGCTGTTCCGCACCGACATGGAGGCGTTGCGGATATTGCCGCCCCACGACTACGTCGGTGCGGTGGAGTCCATCGAAGAGGTCACCGAGATCGTCGAGAAACTGGTGGCCTCGGGGGCGGCCTACGTGGTGGACGATCCGGCGTACCCAGACGTGTACTTCCGGGCCGACGCGACCAGGCAGTTCGGTTACGAGTCCGGTTACGACCACGCCACCATGGCGACGTTCTTCGCCGAACGCGGAGGTGACCCGGACCGTCCGGGAAAGCGCGATCCGCTGGACGCTTTGGTGTGGCGGGCCGCCCGCGACGGAGAGCCGTCGTGGCCGTCCTCGCTGGGTCCGGGCCGACCGGGTTGGCACGTGGAGTGCACTGCGATCGCGCTCAACCGCATCGGCACCGGCTTCGACGTGCAGGGCGGCGGCAGCGACCTCATCTTTCCGCACCACGAGTTCTCCGCCGCGCACGCCGAGTCGCTCACCGGCGCGGCGCGCTTCGCCCGCCACTACGTGCACGCGGGCATGGTGGGCCTGGACGGCGAGAAGATGTCCAAGAGCAGGGGCAACCTGGTGCTCGTGTCGCGGCTGCGCTCCGAGGGCGTCGACCCGATGGCGATCCGGCTCGGCCTGCTCGCCGCGCACTACCGCAGCGACCGGCAGTGGACGACGCAGGTGTTGGACGACGCCGTCGCCCGGTTGAGCCGTTGGCGGGACGCGGTGGCACTAGAGCAGGCACCGGACGTCGCGGACACCATCGCCCGGTTGCGGCAGTACCTGGCCGACGACCTGGACACCCCGCGGGCGCTGGACGCCGTGGACGCGTGGGCCACTCAGGCGCTGCAACGGCGCGGTGCCGACAGTCAGGCGCCGGCGGCGATGGCCGATGCGGTCGATGCGCTCCTCGGGGTGCGTCTGCGGCGTTGACCGATTCTGCCCTCGACGGATCATTGGGCGAGATTGGGAGGCGGCATGGCTGAGCCGTCCGACATGGCGGTCCCCGCGCGTATCCGGTCGGGTGCCCCTGCACGACCGCGACAGCATCGCGGCGAGCACGATGAGCTGTCATTTCATGAGAGGTCCTTCCGCCTTGCTCGAGGTGACGCCGCGCTCGGGCGTCTGCCCTTGACCCTCATGCTTGTCGCAGCCGCTGCCCAGCCACCCCAGGTGGTGGGAAATGCCCACCTGGTCCTTTACTCGCCCTGCTGCCCTGCGGCGCTCCCGCCGGGTCCGGGGCCGCGCCGCCGGAGGTAGCGCTCAAACTCGGCGGCGATCGCGTCCCCGTCGGCCTTGGACAAGGCGTCGGACATGTCGATCTCCGCATCCCCTCGCTCTTCGAGGGAACGCACGTAGCCAAGGACTTCTTCGTCGTCGTCCGCCATCTCGTTGACGGTGTCCTCCCACTCCGCGGCCTGCTCGGGCAGGCCGGCCAGCGGGACCTCCACGTCCAGCACCTCCTCGACCCGGTGCAGCAGCGCGATGGTGGCCTTGGGGTTGGGGGGCTGGGCCACGTAGTGGGGCACCGCCGCCCAGAAGGAGATGGCGGGCAGCCCGGCACGGACGCACGCTTCCTGCAGCACCCCGGTGATACCGGTGGGCCCCTCGTAGCGGGTCTGCTCGAGGTTGAAGCGCTTGGCCGAGGCCACGTTGTAGGCGCTGCCGGTCATCGGAACCGGACGGGTGTGGGCGGTGTCGGCGAGCAAGGCACCCAAGGTCACCACCGTGTTCACACCCAGCCGGTCGAAGTGGCCGAGCAGCTCGGCGCAGAAGGTGCGCCAGCGCATGTTCGGCTCGATGCCGCGAAGCAGCACCACATCGCGCGCGGAGCCGGGCGGCCGGCACACCGTCAGCCGGGTCACAGGCCAGTCGATCCGCCGGGTGACGCCCTCCACCATCCGTACGGTCGGGCGGGTCACCTGAAAGTCGTAGTAATCCTCGGAGTCCAGCTCGAGCAGAGGCGTGGCATCCCAGCAGAGCTCCAGGTGCTCCACGGCTCCGGTCGCTGCGTCACCGGCGTCGTTCCACCCCTCGAATGCTGCAACCAGAATCGGGTCCAGCAGACGGGGCAACTCGGCAAGCGCCACATCCTTTTCCGTCACAATCACCAGCCTACGACGGACCCCCAACTTCTACGCCCACTACGCTGAAGGCCATGCCTGCTCCCGCTTCATCCCCCCTGCTCCAAGCCCTGCGCCAGCGCGTGCTCATCGGCGACGGGGCGATGGGCACGATGCTGCAGGCCGCGGATCTGGACGTGGACACGGATTTCCTGGGCCACGAGGGCTGCAACGAGATCCTCAACGACACCCGCCCTGACGTGCTGCGCACGATTTACCGGGAGTACTTCGAGGCCGGTGCCGACGCGGTGGAGACCAACACCTTCGGCTGCAACCTGCCCAACCTCGCCGACTACGGCATCGCCGACCGCATCCGCGAGCTGTCATTCAAGGGTGTGCAGATCGCCCGTGAGGTGGCCGACGAGATGGGACCAGGCCGCGACGGGATCGCGCGGTTCGTGCTGGGTTCGATGGGGCCGGGCACCAAGTTGCCCACGCTGGGCCACGCCCCCTTCGCCGACCTGCGCGACGCCTACCAGGAGGCGGCGCTGGGCATGGTCGAAGGCGGCGCCGACGCCATCCTCATCGAGACGTGCCAGGACCTGCTGCAGGTGAAGGCCGCGGTGATCGGCAGCAAGCGCGCCATGGCCGAGCTCGGCACGGTCATCCCGATCATCTGCCACGTGACGGTGGAGACCACCGGCACCATGCTGCTGGGCAGCGAGATCGGTGCTGCGCTGACCGCGCTGGAGCCGCTGGGCATCGACCTCATCGGACTCAACTGCGCCACCGGTCCGGCCGAGATGAGCGAGCACCTGCGCCACCTGTCGAAGTACTCGCGGCTGCCCATCTCGGTGATGCCCAACGCCGGGCTGCCCACCTTGGGCAAGAACGGGGCCGAGTACCCGCTGACCCCCCAGGAGCTGGCGACAGCGCTGGCCGGATTCGTCCGGGAGTACGGGCTGGCCATGGTCGGTGGCTGCTGCGGCACCACCCCTGAGCACATCCGCGCCGTGGTGGACGCGGTGTCGGCCATCCCGGAGCACGAGCGCGGCGTGCGCGATGTTCGCCAGGAGCCGGGCGCATCCTCGCTGTACACCGCGGTCCCGTTCATGCAGGACCTCAGTGTGCTGATGATCGGTGAGCGCACGAATGCCAACGGCTCCAAGGCCTTCCGGGAGGCCATGCTCGCCGAGGACCACCAGGCGTGCATCGAGATCGCCAGGGACCAGACCCGCGACGGCGCCCACATGCTCGACCTGTGCATCGACTACGTCGGCCGCGACGGGACCACGGACATGGCCGGACTGGCCGCCAAGCTCGCGACCGCCTCGACGCTGCCGATCATGATCGACTCCACCGAGCCCCCCGTGCTGCGGGCGGGCCTGGAGCACCTGGGTGGGCGCTGCGTCATCAACTCGGTGAACTACGAGGACGGCACAGGGCCGGAATCGCGGTTCGACCGCGCGATGGAGCTGGCGGTGGAACACGGCGCGGCCGTCGTCGTCACCTGCATCGACGAGGAGGGCCAGGCGCGCACCGCGGAGAATAAGGTCCGGATCGCGGATCGCATCATAAAGGACCTCGTTAACGAGTGGGGGATGCAGGAGAGCGACATCATCATCGACGCGCTCACCTTCCCCATCACCACCGGGCAGGACGAGGTGCGCCGCGACGCGCTGGAGACCATCGAGGCGATCCGCGAGATCAAGCGCCAGCACCCGACCGTGCAAACCACGCTCGGGCTGTCCAACGTCTCCTTCGGGCTCAACCCCGCAGCCAGGCAGGTGCTCAACTCGGTGTTCCTGCACGAGTGCACCGAGGCCGGCCTGGACACGGCCATCGTGCACGCCTCGAAGATCGTGCCGATGGCGCGGATCCCGGATGAGCAGCGGGAGGTGGCGCTGGATCTGGTCTACGACCGTCGCAAGGACGGGTACGACCCGCTGCAGAAGCTGATGTCGCTGTTCGAGGGCGTCTCGGCCGCCTCTGCCCGGGCCACCCGAGCGGAGGAACTTGCGCAGCTGCCGCTGTTCGAGCGGCTTGAGCGGCGCATCGTCGATGGCGAGCGCAACGGGCTCGAGGCCGATCTCGACGCAGGCATGCGGGAGAAGCCCCCGCTGGAGATCATCAACCAGACGCTGCTGGCCGGGATGAAGACGGTCGGTGAGCTGTTCGGTTCCGGTCAGATGCAGCTGCCCTTCGTGCTCGCTTCGGCCGAGGTGATGAAGACCGCGGTGGCGCATCTGGAGCCGCACATGGAGGCCACCGACGAGGACGGCAAGGGACGCATCGTGCTGGCCACCGTCAAGGGCGACGTGCACGACATCGGCAAGAACCTCGTCGACATCATCCTCACCAACAACGGCTACGACGTGGTGAACCTTGGCATCAAACAGCCCATCGCCACCATTCTGGAGGCGGCACTGACCGAGCGGGCCGACGTCATCGGCATGTCCGGGCTGTTGGTGAAGTCCACCGTGGTGATGAAGGAGAACCTGCTGGAGATGAACTCCCGCGGGATCGCCGAGAAGCTCCCGGTACTGCTCGGCGGTGCGGCACTGACCCGTTCCTACGTGGAGGACGACCTGGCCGAGATTTTCGATGGTCACGTCGCCTACGCCCGCGACGCCTTCGAGGGCCTGCGGACGATGGACTCGATCATGAAGGCCAAGCGCAGCGGCTCCGCCCTGGGTGCGGTCAGCCCCGAGGAGCAGGCGAAGATCGACGAACGCCGGGCCAGGCACGAGCGGTCCAAGCGCATCGCCGAGACCCGCAAGGCCGCCGAGACCGATGTCGAGCTGCCGGCGCGCTCGGATGTGGCCGAGAATGTCGACGTCCCGAACCCGCCGTTCTGGGGGACCAGGGTTGTGAAGGGCATCCGGCTGGCGGAGTACTCCGAGCTGCTCGACGAGCGCGCCTTGTTCCTGGGCCAGTGGGGGCTGAAGGGCTCCCGCAAGGACGGGCCCTCCTACGAGGAGCTGGTGGAGACCGAGGGACGGCCGCGGCTGCGGCACTGGCTGGACCGGCTCAGCACGGACGGCATCCTGGCGCACGCCGCGTTGGTGTACGGCTACTTTCCCGCGGTCTCCGACGGCGACTCGGTGATCGTGCTGCAGTCGCCCGAACACGATGCGCCCGAACGTTTCCGGTTCACCTTTCCGCGCCAGCGCCGCGACCGGCACCTGTGCCTGGCCGACTTCTTCCGCACCAGGGAGCAGGCCAAGGAGGCCGGTCAGGTCGACGTCCTGCCGTTCCAGCTGGTCACCATGGGCTCGCCGATTGCCGACTACGCCAACGAGTTGTTCGCCAAGAACGCCTATCGCGACTACCTCGAGGTGCACGGCATCGGCGTGCAGCTCACCGAGGCGCTGGCCGAGTACTGGCATCGCCGCATCCGGGAGGAGCTGCAGATGCCCGACGGCCAACCGGTCTCCGCCGAGGACCCCGCAGAGGTGGCGGAGTTCTTCCGGCTGGGCTACCGCGGCGCGCGGTACTCGCTGGGCTACGGAGCGTGCCCCGACCTGGAGGACCGCGCCAAGATCATGGATCTGCTGGAGCCCGGGCGCATCGGGGTG